>Ga0207025_1170_pt1 | contig 9841 bp, 8 predicted proteins | sample Alteio_BWMinCont_45_FD_153261 | JGI IMG/M metagenome (GOLD analysis project Ga0207025, IMG submission 153261) | Enriched cells from forest soil in Barre Woods Harvard Forest LTER site, Petersham, Massachusetts, United States -... | ecosystem: Environmental > Terrestrial > Soil > Temperate forest >... | reverse complement strand
GTCGAGATAGGCGGTGATCGCTTCATAGGTCGAATCGATGTCTTCATAAGAACCGCGGTGTTCGAATCGCATCGCTTTGCCGGCCGGCGTCTGGCCGAGCTTGACGGTTTCCGACAGCGCCGCCTTGCCGTCAGGCGCCTTCTCGATCGGGACCATTGCGCGATAGGTGAATCCGTTGTCGTCCGTCGCCGTAAAGACGGCGATCGGATGGCCGGATGCGGCGACGCCGGCTTTGGCGAGTTCCGCCTTGATGAGGCTGAAGGAACCGGTCAACGCGCTGAAACCTTCGCTCCAGTTCGCCTTGCCCTCGATATAGGCGGCGGGATGGGCGGCCATATCGAGCGCCTGCCCCGTCGAAGAATCGTCGGTTGCTGGCGCGGAGGGAGCCGAGGGGGGAGGAGTGCTAGTAGGCGGCGGTGTCGCCGGAGCATTTGCGGCAGGCGCGGGAGAGGCGCTGGCGGGCGGCGTCGCCGCTGGAGGCGTCGTTGCCGGAGCATTCGCGGCAGGCGTGGAAGGGGCCGCCGGAGGCGGCGCTGTGGGAGATGGCGCTGCAGGGGGCGTCGCCGCTGGGACGGCAGGAGAAGCGGGCGTCGCAGGCGAAACGCCAGGCGTCGCCGGGGCGGTCTGCTGCGCGAAGCCGCTGGCGATCGCAAGCGGCGCGCCAAGGGCGGCCGCGAAAAGCAAAACAGCGAGCCTGTTAGGGGTGAAAGCCTTCCGATTCATAGCGCGCCTCTTCCCGCCCAAATAAGACGGATTCGTTTCTCCGCCACTATGAAACGAACGTGCGCCGGCGCCAAGACGCCGCTTTGAACGGGCGCCCTGATAGTCCGCGAATTAAGCGCGGGTTAGGCCGGCGCTGGTTTTGTCCACTTCAGCACCGGTTGGCGAGCGGCGCGGGTTTCGTCTAGACGCCGCCGCGGCGCAAGGCGCGGGGCCGCCGCGAAGCGTTCCCGCTCGCCGCCGAGCGCCGACAGGGCGAGGTCGCGCAACGTCATAATGAACAGATCGAGGCTGACCTTCGATTCCGATTCCGTCGGCTCGATCAGCATTGCGCCGTGCACGACCAGCGGAAAATAGACGGTCATCGGATGATAGCCTTCATCGATCATCGCTTTGGCGAAATCGAGCGTGGTCAGTCCGGTTTCTCTTAACCAGCGATCGTCGAACAAAGCTTCGTGCATGCACGGCCGGTCGCCATAGGGCGACGACATGAGATCGTTGAGGCACACTCTGATGTAATTGGCCGAGAGCACGGCGTCCTCCGACGCCTGTTTCAGGCCGTCGGCGCCATGCGACAGAATGAACGCCATCGCGCGCACGAACATGCCCATCTGGCCGTTAAAGGCGGTCATGCGGCCGAAGGCCTGCGAGCCCTTGCCATGTTCGATCAGGCCAAGCGTATCGTCCGTCGCAACGACATAGGGGACCGGCGCGAAGGGCGCGAGGGCCTTCGAAAGCACGACCGGGCCGGCTCCGGGGCCGCCGCCGCCATGCGGGGTCGAAAAGGTCTTGTGCAAATTGATATGCATCGCGTCGACGCCAAGATCGCCGGGACGAGTCTTGCCCATGATGGCGTTGAAATTGGCGCCGTCACAATAGAAGAACGCGCCGGCCTCATGCACGGCTTCGGCGATTGCGACGATTTCGCGTTCGAACAGGCCGCAGGTGTTGGGATTGGTCAGCATAATCGCCGCCACCTCAGGACCGAGCGCTGCGCGCACGGCGTCGGGGCTGACGATTCCATCGGCGCCCGCCGGCACCGAGCGCACGGAAAAGCCGATCAAGGCGGCGGTGGCGGGATTGGTGCCATGCGCGGATTCCGGCACGAGCACGACGTTGCGCGTCGCCCCTTCGCCCCGCGCCGCGATCGCCGCCTTGATCGCCATCATGCCGCAAAGCTCGCCATGCGCGCCGGCCTTCGGCGACATGGCGATCGCGCTCATGCCGGTCATGGCGATCAGCGTGCGCGCGAGATCGTCGATCAGTTCAAGCGCGCCCTGGACGGTCGATGTCGGCTGCAGCGGGTGAATGTCGGCGAATCCGGCCAGGCGCGCCATTTTTTCGTTGAGGCGCGGATTATGTTTCATCGTGCAGGAGCCGAGCGGATAGAGCCCGGCGTCGATCGAATAATTTTTGCGCGACAGGCGCACGTAATGGCGCAAAGCCTCCGGTTCGGAAAGGCCGGGCAGCCCGATTTCGCCTCGGCGCGCATGGGGGCCGAGGCGCGAGGCGAAAGGCGCGGGCTCCTCGATGTCGACGCCGGTCGCCTCATAGCGCCCCGTCTCGAAGATCAGCGCTTCTTCCATGTCGAGCGCACGATTGCCGGTGAAGGTGGCCACATCCGCAGTCGAGGCTTCGCCGGAGCGGGTTGGGCGTCCCTGGTTGTTCAGCATGCAGAAAATTCCACTTTCTAACGGCCTAAAGGCATTCGGCGAGAATGGCGGCGTAGGCCGCGCGGTCCGCGTCCGAATTCATTTCCGTATTCGCCACGACGATAAGGTCGTCGAGCCCGGCTTCGGGCAGCAGCCGGGACACGGGCAAGCCGCCGATGATTCCTTTTTTTGCGAGGGCTTCGATCAGTTCGCCGGCGGCTCTTGGCGTGCGAATCGTGAATTCATTGAAGAAACATTCGTTGACCACGCTGACGCCCTTCAGGCCGGCTAGGCGATCCGCCAACTGCACGGCATTGGCGTGATTGACCTTGGCGAGGCGCTGCAAACCGGTCTGGCCGAGCAGGCTCATATGGATCGAGAAGGCGAGGGCGCAGAGGCCCGAATTGGTGCAGATGTTGCTCGTCGCCTTCTCCCGCCGGATGTGCTGCTCCCGAGTCGAGAGCGTCAGAACGAAACTGCGCTTGCCCTCCGCGTCGATCGTCTCCCCCGCCAGACGTCCCGGCATCTGGCGCACATATTTGAGCTGCGTCGCGAAGAGGCCGACGTAGGGGCCGCCGAAATTCAGCGCATTGCCGATCGACTGACCCTCGCCCACGACGATATCGGCGCCCATTTCGCCGGGCGAGCGGACAAGGCCGAGCGAAGCAGCTTCAGTGAAGACCGCGATCAATAACGCGCCCTTGGCCTGAGCGGCGGCCTTGATCGGCGCAAGATCGCGCAGATTGCCAAAAAAATCCGGCGTCTGCACGACGACGCAGCTTGTCCGGTCGTCGATCGCCGCCGCGATGTCCTCGCTGGCCAATATGTCAGGGGGGAGTCGGTTGACCTCATCGCTCGCCATGTTCGCGAGTGTGGCGACGACATCGGCGTATTGCGGATGAAGGCCGCCGGAAAGCACAGCTTTCTTCCGCCGCGTCAGCCGGTGCGCCATCAGTACCGCTTCGCCGCAGGCGGTCGAGCCGTCGTACATCGAGGCGTTGGCGATCTCCATGCCCGTGAGCGCCGCGACCTGCGTCTGGAATTCGAACAGAACCTGCGATGTGCCCTGGGCGATCTCAGGCTGATAGGGCGTATAGCTGGTCAAAAATTCGGACCGCTGGATGAGATGGTCGACGCTGGCGGGCACATGATGACGGTAGGCGCCGGCGCCGAGGAAAAACGGAACCGAGCCCGCCGCGACGTTGCGCGTCGCAAGGGACGCGAGCGCGCGCTCGACTTCGATTTCACTCTTGGCGCGCGGGATGTCGATGAGGGCGCTCAGCCGCTTGTCGGCGGGGATATCGGCGAAGAGCTCGTCGACATGGGCGACGCCGACCCGCGCCAGCATCAACGCGCGATCGGTGGAGTCTAAGGGAAGATAGCGCATTGGAAGGCTCAGGCGATAGATTTGAGGAAGTCTTGATAGGCTGCTTCGTCCATCAACGCGTCGATTTCAGCGGGATTGGAAAGCTTGATCTTAAAAATCCATCCCTTGCCCGCGGCGTCCTCGTTGATGAGGCTCGGCTCGCTTTCGAGCGCGCTATTGCGCGCGACGACTTCTCCCGAGACCGGCGAGAAGACTTCGCTCGCCGCTTTGACGCTCTCGACGACGGCCGCTTGCGCGCCGGCGGCGAGCTTGTCGCCTATGGCGGGCAATTCGACGAACACGACATCGCCCAATTGCGCTTGCGCATGATCGGAAATGCCAACGATTCCGACGTCTCCTTCGACGGCGACATATTCGTGATCCTTGCTGTAGCGCGCTTGCGACATGGATTATCTCCTGGGTCTATGAGACCTATTGACCGCGATAATAAGCATGCGGATGAAAGGGCAGGGCGGCGACGTCGGCGGCGAGCGTCTTGCCGCGCACGACCAAGCCGATTGGCGTTCCCGACGTAGCAAATTCTGCGCCCACATAACCCATGGCGATCGGCGCTGCGACGCTCGGGCCGAAACCGCCCGACGTCACGATGCCGATGATTGCGCCTGCTTGATCGACGATTTCGGCGCCGTCGCGCGCGGGAGCGCGGCCGGCGAGGCGAATGCCGACCCGCTTGCGCTTGGGCCCGGTCGCGAGCGCCGCTTGAATGCGTGCGGCGCCGGAGAAGCCGCCTTCGATCCGCCGTCGCTTCTGGATCGACCAATTCAAGCCGGCCTCGATGGGATCGATGGCTTCGTCGAGTTCATGGCCGTAGAGGCAAAGACCCGCCTCGAGGCGAAGCGAATCGCGCGCGCCAAGGCCGATCGGCTTCACTTCGGCCTCGGCCAGCAAGCGTCGCGCGAAGGCGTCCGCCGACACTGCGGCAAGCGATATTTCGAACCCGTCCTCGCCGGTATAGCCGGAGCGGGAGACATGCGCTTCGACGCCCGAGAATTGCATTGCGCGCGCGCTCATGAAGGGCATGGCCTCGATGTTCTCGCGCGGAGCCAACCGCGCCAATACGCTAGCCGCCTTCGGGCCCTGCAAAGCGATCAAAGCTTGCGCGTCCAGGACGGTCAGACGAACGTCGGCCGGGAGTTTGGCGCGCAGCAGATCGAAATCCACCGCCTTGCGCGAAGCGTTCACGACGAGGGACAGGCGTCCGTCCTCACCCACAGGTCGGGTCACCATCAAATCGTCGATGATTCCGCCATCCTCATTGAGGAATTGCGTATAGCGTTGGCGCCCAGGCGCGAGGTTGACGATGTCGGCCGGGCATAGCCGCTCCAGAGCTTGAGCGCTGGCCGCATGATTGGGCCCTTCGATCAAGGCCTGACCCATATGCGAGACGTCGAACAGTCCCGCAGCGGCGCGGGTTTGCAGATGTTCGGCCAGAATGCCTGCGGGATATTGAACCGGCATTTCATAGCCGGCGAACGGAACCATGCGCGCACCCAACTCAACATGGAGGGCATGCAACGGCGTTTGCAGCAAATCAAGCGCGGTCGACGGATCGGAAGAAGTCATAGAGCCCCCGGGCACGAGAACAGGCGTCCGCCTCACAGACAATCATCCCGAGAATGCGGGTTGACGGCTGGACGGCGCCCCCTCTGTCCCGTGACCTGAGAGATTTCCTGCCACACGAATGGCAGTTACCCCCGTCGGTGGGCAAGCGCGTTTGGCGCGCCAGCCGCTTTCCAGAGTGTCATCCCACAGCGGTCCATTGGCCTGAGCGTTTCCGGGGCGGTTGCGCCTTCGGCGCCGGAGGAAGCAAAACGGCTCCGCCGGACTCTCCCGCTGGGGGTCTTAACCTGACGCATGCAAACAAGCTGAAGCGCGCGCCTTTGTCAATTCGCGTGTTTCCTACGATGGGGCTTTGGCGTTTCGCCGACGCGTCCGGTGTCGAAGCCGACCAGAATCGTATAATCCTGATCCGCCTGCTGATGGGTGAAGGGAAGCATGAGCTGTTCGGACACGAATTGGAACGGCGCTTCCGCGCTGCCGGCCGTATTCGCTTCGATTTTGTAAACTTTCGATATTTCGGGCTTTTGATCGCTGTCGCGGCGAATCACAATGCGCAATTGCGCGGAATAGCCCCCAGGCGTACCCGCCGGTCCGATCAGCAAATGGCCGGCCACGCCAACTTTGACGCTGAATTGCGAACCTTGGACATGGCATTCGCGCGCCGTATTGGCGATGGTGAATTGATAACGGACCGAATCATTGGTCTGGCCGCCGACCCGAACCGCCGCGGTGCCGTCTTGCACCTCAATTTGTGGGCAGTCGATTTCGACGGCTTCGGCATGGGCGGGCCCGGACGGTTGGGTGGCGGCGCCGGAGGAAATCAAATTGGCGGGATCGAGCGATCCCATCGAACCGCAGGCGCTCAAAAGTCCGGCGATGATCGCAACAAAGCCGAGACGCGCGTACCTGGAAACCGTGATTGGCAACATTCCTCAACGCTCCGGGCGTCAAAAAGTCGGCCGCTTATAGCAGTTTTATGCGCGGCGGCCAGACGAGTTCGCGCAAGATCATGTTGAATCAAGGCAATTGCTCGAGGCCTTCCTTGAAGCCGGCCAAAGCGAGCGGAATGCCGATGCCTTCCTCGGGCGTCTGGAAGATAATGAAGGTGGCGGACTGGCCATTTTTCATCTGGTCAATGAGCTTGTCCTCCATCACAACCTCGGCGACGCAGCCGTTCGGCAAGCAGCGCACAAAACCCGCTCGCCCAACGTCGACTTGGTCGATCTTGAGTCCGAGACCCGAAGGAATCAGCACCCCGAGCGGCGCGATTACGCGCAAGAGCCGGCTCTTCCCGTCGGCCGTCCTGAGGACGATGACGATCAACGTGACGTTGGGTCGATCTTCGGCGGCGACGCTCTGGATAAGCGCGCATTGCTCGCGGGACGCGCCGGGAGGCGTTTCGCAACGCATCTCCCAATCGCCGTGCTTGGCTTTGACTACGCCCTGCGCCAAGGCGGCGGGGGGCGACCCGGCAATGCTGTAAAGAGCGGCCATAAGCGCTGCGCCGGCCAGGCGAAACAATCGAACACGGAGGCCGGGCTCGAAAATTGACGGTTTCATCTTGAGTGACAGCCTTTCCGTCCGATCGCCCGCTTCGCGCAATTGGGCCTATCAAAAGCCCTCGACCTGTCAAGCGGCCGCCGTCATATTCGTCGGTAGCGGCGAAAAATGGCGTCGCTGCGGCCCGTCGCTGGGCATGCGCCCGCGGCTGCGATGACGGGGCCAGCGCGGATATGCCGCAGCACGGAACAAGGCGCCGCGGCATTGCGTCCTGCGCCGCTTTGTGGTTTTCAACTCCGAATTAGCGGCTATGATGCTCCAACGCGCGAGCGGACCTCGATGCGCGCATTTTGTCCGCCACACGGGACGTCAGATGAGCTGGCGGGGCCGGCGCAATCGGGAGCTTGAGAGACCATGAAGATTGCGGGACTCATGAAATTTCGAAACTGCGCGGCCTTTCGCAGGGGCGGGATCTGGGCTCTCGGCGCGGGATTGGCTTCGACCTCCGCGGGCGCGGCTTTTGCCGCCGGCGTCGGCTTGGCGGAGCCGGGGCAGATCGGCTTCCAGCAGGCGGTGACGCCTATCGCGGCTTATATTCATTGGTTTCACGACGATCTCTTGATGCCGATCATCACGATCATATCGCTCTTGGTGTTGTTCCTGCTCGCCTATGTGATCTGGAAATTTAACGAGAAGGCCAACCCGACGCCCTCCAAGACGACCCATAACACGCTCGTGGAGGTCGCCTGGACGATCATTCCCGTGGCGATTCTCGTCGTCATAGCGATCCCCTCGTTTCGCCTGCTGACGGACGAGCTTGTGGTTCCGCCGGCGGACGTCACCGTCAAGGTCACCGCGTCGCAATGGCATTGGGCCTATGAATATCCCAAGGATCAGGGCGGCTTTTCGTTCGAATCGTATATGAAGCCGGAGAATGAGATCAAACCGGAAAACGGCGACGTTCGTCTGCTTTCCGTCGATAACGAGGCCGTGGTTCCCGTCAATAAGAACGTCGTTCTGCAGGTGACGGCGCTGGACGTCATTCATTCCTTCGCGATTCAGTCCTTCGGCGTGCGCGTCGATGCAGTGCCGGGCCGTCTGAACGAAACCTGGTTCAAAGCCGATCGCGAAGGGACCTATTATGGACAATGTTCGAAGCTTTGCGGCAAGGACCATGCTTTCATGCCGATCGCCTTCCGCGTCGTGAGCGAGGAAAAATATCAGGCGTGGCTTGCCGACGCGAAGAAGAAGTTTGCGTCGGCGCCGAGCGCGATCTCGGTCGCCGAGGCGGAACCGGCGGCGACACGTCAATAATCGGCGACTTCACGCGCCGCGACGAACGGCGCCAATTTCTTCAGGGATCAGAGCCATGGCGACCCATTCCGCAACCCATGATCACGATGAAAGTCATCCTCATCCGACGGGATGGCGCCGGTATCTTTATTCGACCAATCACAAGGATATCGGCACTCTTTATCTGATCTTCGCGGTGATCGCCGGCCTGATCGGCAGCGCTCTTTCCGGCGCCATGCGGATGGAGCTGATGTATCCGGGCATTCAGATATTCCCGACGATTTCAGCCATTCTGGCGGGCGACGGTTCGATCGACGCCGCCAAGAACATGTTCAACGTGTTCATCACGGCCCATGGCGTCATCATGATCTTCTTCCTGGTCATGCCGGCGCTGATTGGCGGATTCGGCAATTGGTTCGTGCCGCTGATGATCGGCGCGCCCGACATGGCGTTCCCGCGGATGAACAATATTTCGTTCTGGCTGTTGCCGGCGTCATTCCTGTTGCTTCTTATCTCGCTATTCGTCGAGGGCTCGCCCGGCATGCACGGCTTCGGCGGCGGCTGGGTGATGTATCCGCCAATGTCGTCGACGGCCGGGACGCCCGGCCCTGCGATGGATTTCGTCATCCTTTCGCTGCATCTGGCGGGCGCTTCCTCGATCCTGGGCGCGATCAATTTCATCACCACGATATTCAACATGCGCGCGCCCGGCATGACCATGCACCGCATGCCGCTGTTCGCCTGGTCGGTTCTGGTGACCGCCTTCCTGCTGGTGTTGGCGCTGCCGGTGCTCGCCGGCGCCATCACGATGCTGCTGACCGATCGTAATTTTCACACCACGTTCTTCGATCCTGCCGGCGGCGGCGATCCGATCCTGTTCCAGCATTTGTTCTGGTTCTTCGGCCATCCGGAAGTCTACATCCTGATTCTTCCTGGCTTCGGCATCGTCAGCCAGGTCGTATCGACCTTCTCGAGGAAACCCGTGTTCGGCTATCTCGGGATGGTCTACGCGATGGTGGCGATCGGGGCGGTCGGCTTCGTCGTATGGGCGCACCATATGTACACGGTCGGCCTATCGCTAAACACGCAGCGCTATTTCGTCTTCGCGACGATGGTGATCGCGGTGCCGACCGGCGTAAAGGTTTTCTCGTGGATCGCCACCATGTGGGGCGGGTCGATCTCCCTGCGCACGCCGATGATCTGGGCGATTGGATTCATTTTCCTGTTCACGGTCGGCGGAGTCACCGGCGTCGTTCTGGCCAACGCCGGCGTCGACCGCGCGCTGCACGAGACCTATTATGTCGTCGCGCATTTCCATTACACGATGTCGCTCGGCGCGGTGTTCTCGATCTTCGTGGGCTTCTATTATTGGTTCCCGAAGATGACGGGCTATATGTACAACGAGAAGCTTGGCAATCTACACTTCTGGCTGTTGTTCATCGGCGTCAATCTGGTCTTCTTCCCGCAGCATTTCCTCGGGCTCGCCGGCATGCCGCGCCGCTATATCGATTATCCCGACGCTTATGCGCTGTGGAATTTCTGGTCGTCGATCGGCGCCTATATTGCGGGCCTGGGGACGCTGGTGTTTCTCTACACCGTCTATGAAGCCTTCGCGAAGAAACGCGTGGCTGGCGACAATCCGTGGGGCGTCGGCGCCACGACGCTTGAATGGACCTTGCCCTCGCCGCCGCCCTTCCATCAATACGAGACGCTGCCGCGCATCACCGGC
>Ga0207025_1168_pt1 | contig 9938 bp, 7 predicted proteins | sample Alteio_BWMinCont_45_FD_153261 | JGI IMG/M metagenome (GOLD analysis project Ga0207025, IMG submission 153261) | Enriched cells from forest soil in Barre Woods Harvard Forest LTER site, Petersham, Massachusetts, United States -... | ecosystem: Environmental > Terrestrial > Soil > Temperate forest >... | reverse complement strand
TGGCACTGCGTGCGATTACTTTCTCAGCCGTCGGTACAGCAGGACAACGTTGTACTACCTTGCGTCGCCTGTTTGTACACGACAAAGTGTATGACGCGATCGTGCCACGTCTGAAAAAAATCTACGCCGGTCTGCCTATCGGCAACCCGTTAGAAAAATCAACGTTGATCGGCCCGCTGATTGATGCACACGCATTCTCAGCAATGCAGGAAGCGTTGACTACTGCAAAATCAGAAAAGGGTATTGTATTTGGTGGTGCTCGTGCCAACGTCGATGGCGACGGATTTTATGTTCACCCTGCGCTGGTAGAGATGCCGACACAAACGGCGTCCATGCATCACGAAACCTTTGCACCGATTTTATATATCGTACGGTATAACGATTTAGATCAGGCGATCGCCTGGAATAACGAAGTACCACAAGGATTGTCTTCATCCATCTTTACCACCGATGTACGTGAAGCAGAAAAATTCATGTGCGACAGTGGCAGCGATTGCGGGATTGCCAACGTCAACATCGGCCCATCCGGCGCAGAAATTGGTGGAGCGTTTGGCGGTGAAAAAGATACCGGCGGTGGACGTGAATCTGGATCGGATGCGTGGAAAGCTTATATGCGCCGTTCTACCAACACCATTAATTACAGTCATTCTTTACCGCTGGCACAGGGTATTAGTTTTGAAATCTGATTATTGACAGTCTCTCAGTGTTAAGATGGGCACGTTGCAATCAGCACCGTGCCCACGCATTTTATAACACCGTTAATATGACATCGAATCCGTTGCAAGGTATCACTCTCGAACACATGCTCACTGAGTTAGTAGCTCAATTGGGTTGGGAGGAGATGGCCAAACACATTGACATACGCTGCTTCACGCACGAACCCAGCATACAATCCAGCCTGAAATTTCTACGTCGCACTCCTTGGGCTCGCGTCAAAGTCGAATCTTTATTTTTAAAATCCAAAGAGTTACAGTGAGCCGGTAGTTTTTATTTTTTCGAGTTCCATTTCATACAGATCACGTGGATGTATCGTTGTGCAGAGTTGAATCGCGCGCGCTAAATGGATGATCGCGTTTTTGGGATCGTTTAATTTCAAATACACAAGCGCCAGGCCATGCTCAAATTCGTGATGTTCAGGATCACGCTTAATTTCTTTTTCGTACAATCGTTTAGCGTTGTCAAAATGACCGGCATTGAATTCCGTCTGTGCCTGGAAATAATAACTCCATGGTCTATTCTGATCCAGGATTGCAAGTCGCTCTCCGATTGCTTTTGCTTCGGCATTTCTTCCAAGATCTTTTAATACCAGCATTTGATCCATCAGTAAATTGGCATCGTTCGGGTTGTATTGCGCCATTTGTTCCAAAACCATTTCGGATAACTCAGGATGATGAATCGTACGGTAAATGATGGCCAGGGATAAGTCCGCATTATAAAATTTCCTATCTTGCTGCAACGCCGCTTTCGCAAACCAGTAAGCCTCATTCACTTTACCCTGCATAAGATTTTCAACAGCACGATTATTAAGAAACATAGCTAATACTGTATTTTCCTCAATAGCTTCTGTATCCAGCAATGCCGCCTTTTCCGGCGTTAAAAAATCGACAATGATAGGTTCCGCCGTCCATGTTCTTAGCTCAAACTCTGACGGAAGTTCCTCAAGCACGATATTTACGTGACCAATAGCCATAAAAAAATTATCGGACTGATTCCAGTCAGTCGCACCAACAACAACCTGATAATGAAATGGTAGTTTTAATTCCTTTGCAAACGCAGCTGTCAGCAAAACCAAGGATAAACAATTCCCGGATTTCATATCAAAAGCTTCAGACGCAGTTCGAGTCACGTCCGAGTAGTATTCCAGCTGAAGCTTACCCTTTGTGTACAAGGAATCGATCAACACGGTTCGCCTGTCCTTATTGTCGACATGTCCTGACGAGTGATGCATTTTAGTACGTGCAAAATCGCGCATAGGCTCTGACATTTCCAGGGCGTCCTCAGCCCGAATCGGCTTTGCCAGCGGCTTGAAAAGTTGATCTTGGAATAAGTCTACCGGTTTAGGCGGCGGCAAGGAATTGGTCGCGCACGCGGCCAGGAGTAAGCAAACAGATATGATGATGCACCGTGTCATTTTTCACCCTCACTCTATTTTAGTTATTATTGGAATGCGAATAATCTAAACTATTTTAGTTTAGTTCTTATGATTAAAATTTACGATAAAAATTTATTCTGACGCTACCGTCTGTCAACGGTGTTAATCGGCGCAATCAATGGCAATATCATCACAAATGAAGTCCCCTTCCCCGCTGCACTATTCACTTCAATTTGCCCCCCAAGCATTTTTTTCACAATATTGTGCACAATATTCAAGCCAAGTCCCGTTCCGCCACGTCCTAATTTGGTTGTAAAGAATGGATCAAATATGCGGTTTAGATGATGTTCCGGGATGCCCTTGCCGTCGTCTGAGAATTCGAGCCTGACATGATGCTCCTGCTTTTCTGCTACCAGTGTCATATGCCCCTGCTGATCTTCATCAAACGCATGCAAGATCGAATTATTGATGAGATTGGTAACAATCTGTTCTATCGGTCCGGGGAAACTATCCATCTGAATTTCCTCTGGAATTGTGATCGATAATTTATAGGGAGTTTTGCGCAACATGGGTAACATCAACGCGACTACTTCATTGACAACTTTATCTAATTTGAATGCACGGCGTTGCTCGCTGGTCTGATCTACCGCAACCTGTTTGAAATTGCTGATCAGCTCACTGGAGCGCAGCAAACCACGAATTAGAATGTCCATCCCGGTTTTACTGTCATTCATGTAGCGGCTTAAGCTGGAACGTCGTATTGTGCCCTGCTCTACCTCCCCAAATAATTCTTCGCTACGATCCCGCAATGTCGTCGCGACCGTCAGGCAATTTCCAATCGGGGTATTAATTTCATGTGCCACCACGGCGACAATATCGCCCAGCGCAGTGAGTTTTTCTGAGCGAACCAACTCGGCTTGCGCCAATTGAAGATTGTGCATGGTATTGGCCAGGTTATTATTGGTTTCTTCTAACTCGGCGGTTCGTTCCTCAACACGTTTCTCCAATTGATAATTTAATTCCTGTAACGCCTGTTCAGCCTGCAACTGCAAGGTGATGTCACGCGCGATACCGAGGAAACCAACAATTTTTCCAGCGCTGTCCTGCACCCGGGTAACCGTTAGCGAGACGCTTAAACGCTGACCATTCTTGCAGATATAAGTCCAATTTCTGGTTTCAGATCCCAGCTTTGCCGGTGTAATCGTTAACACTTCGGTAGTTTTAATTTCGCGTCCGTAATGCCTGCTTAATTCTTTGCTACGCTGAATTAATTCATTCGAATCGTGGATTTCAAACGGCATCGGAATACCTATTTGTTCCCTGGCGCGATAGCCCAACATTTTTTCAGCACCTCGATTAAACATCTGAACGATGCCTTTGACGTCGGTAGATATAATCGCGATTTCAGATGCGGCGTCCAGTACATAGTTCAGTTGTCTGTTTGCGTGCGCAACCGCTGCCTCAACTAATTTTCGATCGGTAATATCCCGACAGATAATTAATACGTGCTCTGCATTGTCAATTTCCAAAAGAGACGCTGAAACCAGTACATTAATCAAACTGCCATTTTTATGTTTGATGGTGGTTTCGTAATTAGTCAGCGCATCATTTTTAATTAGATGTCGTTGCCAGTCGCTGCGTTGATCCTTAGTGATGCCGAGCTCAACTTCATCCAACGTTTTACCGACTAGTTCAGCGTAAGCATGGCCGGTCATACTTTCCACGCCAGCGTTGGCATAAATAATAAATGCATCAGAAACGCGGGTTAACAACATGAAGTCTGGTACAGCATCAATGACTTTCAACATCCGTTCAGCCGTCTGACGCTCACTCTCTTCGCTTTTTCTTAATTGTTGAATTTCATTTTTTAGCGTCTTCGTCACTAAATTAATCGCAAATCCCACCCGACCAATTTCATCGTTGCCTACATACTTTATGGTGACATCATAATTGCCAATCAATATTTGATTTGCTGCCTTCTCCAATGTTTTTAAATGGGGGCTTATCCATCGCATAAAAAGCATGACAACCAAAACACTCAGCACAATGGAAAGCAAAGGGGGGATCAGCGTTTTTGTGTCCAGATGGCCATCCAGCATCTGAAAATTTATTGCGGCAATCAACACCAACGCCAGTACTTCTAAAAAAATGCATGCAACAATCACCTTCCATGTCAACGTGATCTTCATATTGCCGTCACATTCGGACAGAAAGCCTGACTGAAATTCCTGTTATTTACTTTTAAAAATGATGGCATTGGAGTTTTTAGATACGCCCTGCTTCTATTCATGCTCGAAGTTAAGATTAGTCTTTAGAAAGTTCTCGTTGTAATGTCGCCATATCCAACTCTTTTTCCCATTTTGAAATAACGACTGTAGCAACCCCATTACCGACAAAGTTAGTTAAAGCGCGACATTCACTCATAAACTTGTCGATCCCTAAAATGAGGGCCATCCCTGCCACCGGTATGGTGGGGACAACGGCCAATGTCGCTGCAAGTGTAATGAATCCGGCGCCTGTGACGCCTGAAGCACCTTTTGACGTAAGCATCGCGACGCCGAGTATAGTAAGTTGCTGCCACAAGGTCAGATCGGAATTGGTCGCCTGTGCCACAAACAAGGCTGCCATGGCCATGTAAATGTTGGTGCCATCCAGGTTAAAAGAATAACCCGTTGGCACAACCAAGCCGACTACCGATTTACTGCATCCAAGCTTCTGCAATTTTTCCATTAATGACGGTAACGCACTTTCTGATGAACTGGTTCCCAATACGATAAGCAATTCTTCTCTGATATAAACCACAAAGCGCCAAATAGAAAACCCTGTCAATTTGGCGACGATACCCAACACCACAAATACAAATATGGCGCAAGTCAGATAAAACGATCCCATCAATTTCGCCAGCGGAATCAATGAGTCGATACCGTATTTGCCGATAGTAAAAGCCATCGCACCGAACGCGCCGACTGGTGCAACCTTCATTAATTTATTCACCATCGAAAAAATCACTTTGGATATCTCATCGACTAATTGCAAAACCGGACGACCTTTTTCGCCCAGAGTCGATAAGGAAAAACCAAATAAAATCGCAATAAAAAGAACTTGTAAAATTTCGCCATTTGCAAATGCACCGACGAATGTCTCCGGAATGATATTCATCAAAAAATCAACGGTGGATAAATGCACCTTGGTGTATTTGGCTATGCTGCTCATGTCCAAGGTGGCGGGATCGACATTGAAGCCTGCGCCAGGACGAATAACATTCGCCACGACCATTCCGATGATTAAGGCAAAGGTTGAAATGACTTCAAAATAAAGTAACGCTTTACCGCCTACGCGTCCAACTTTCTTAATGTCTTGCATTCCGGCTATACCGCTGACGACCGTGCAGAAAATAACCGGAGCAATGATCATTTTTATTAAACGAATAAAACCGGTGCCTAGCGGTTGTAACTCCACCGCAAAATCCTTTTGATAAACGCCAATCAAAATTCCACAAAAAATAGCAAACAGAACTTGCACATAAAGGATTTTATAGATTGGTTTTTTCATGTCGTTTTTTCTAAGTTGATATGTCTCGTTTGATCTGACTCAGCATACTGTTATTTGCGCCCATCATCGAAAACAGTACTGATGTAAATCAGTTATTGCGGAACAGGTTGTGATTAATTACCTCATAACAAGAATCATTGTAATTTAATTGGAATATCTTGCAATTAAAATAAAGGGAACTTGTGATGAAGTGACAATTGAACTGCATATTGAAACGCAGTGCGCACAATGTAAAGACTTTTTGATAACAACAAAATCAGCATTATTACTAGCCCACAAACTGCTTGTGGAAATACCTGACTTTAGAAATCCAGGATCGACGCCGAGGGAGAAAATTGAATGGAAAAGGTACTTCCGGCGCCATCGACAGATTCAATTGATAGCTGTGCTTTATGTCGCAACACGACATGTTTGACGATAGCCAAACCAAGACCGGTGCCCTGTGTCTCGCGTGAGCGACTTTTGTCAACACGATAAAACCGCTCTGTTAAACGCGAGATGTGTTCGGAGCTGATTCCTATCCCGCTATCTTTGACCATAAATCTGGGGCCATCCTCAGGGTTGGTCCAACTGATCGTAATCGCACCACCAACAGGTGTATAACGGATTGCATTTGACACCAGATTGGTAAACGCGCTGCGCAATTCGTCAAGGCTGCCCATTAGATCGGGCCCTTCATTAATCAGCGTTATTTGGTGTTTTCCTACAGACAGGCCATGCATTTCCGAGACGATTTGCTCCAACAGGTTAGTCATAGCTATACGTTCGGGGCGCAATGGAAAATCAATCGATTCCAGGCGGGTCAGGGTTAGCATATCCTCAACCAGACTCTGCATACGCTGGCCTTGTTCAGTCATTAATTTGATATGGCCGGCGCGGGTTTTACTATCCATATCCGGCTGCATCGCATTGATTTCTAAAAAACCGTTGATCACTGTCAGCGGGGTTCTTAATTCATGCGATGCGTTGGCGATAAAATCACGTCGCATTCTGTCGATGCGCTCGTTTTCCGTTACATCATGGGTAACCAGAATTTGGCGACGGTTTTCAAATTTGATGATGTGCAAAATTAATTTGCGTTCACGATGCGTCACTGTAAGTGGTTTATCAAATCGGCCCAAAATAATGTAGTCCATAAATTCTGGACTACGTATTAGATTGGTGATGCGCATGTTCTTGTCTTTACTTAAATTTAAACCTAAATGCTGCTCCGCTACCGGATTGCACCATTCCAAAAAGAGTACGTCATCCATAATGACTACCCCATCGGGCAATAACGTCATTGCCTGTCTGAAGCGCGCCAACCATTCCGTGAGCTCGATTTGATTTTTTTCGTCTTCGCGACGCATGCGATATAGCCTGGAAAAAATTTCAGTCCATGCACCCCAGCCATCTGGCAATTTACTGCTTTCCGGATTGTCCAGCCAAAGCGAAAGGCGAAATAAATAATGCAATTGCAGAATAATCAAGACAGCCAGACCGGCACCAACTGAAATCGCGCTCCATAGCAATCCTGAAAAATAGCCGACCACCAACGCTCCCAATATCACGAGCATCATTCTTAACATGGCAGGGACCCAAAATACAATTCTCGGATTCATTCAGTTTCTCAGTATTCAATTTATAAATAAAAAGGTGCGCAAGGAAACCCTAACGCACCTGTTCAACTAATTCAATCATTTATTTTTCAGACAGCATATATCCAACGCTACGCACCGTTTTAATTAGAGATTCCGACGTTTTTAGCACTTTGCGCAAACGAAGCACATGCACATCGACTGTTCTCTCTTCGATCACCACATGGTCACCCCACACTTTGTCCAACAACTGGCTACGCGAAAATACCCGATCAGGGTGAGCCAGGAAGAACTTGAGGAGTTTAAATTCAGCATGACCGATATCAACACGGCTATCGTTTAACGTCACTGAACAACTGACCGGATCTAATACTATCGGGCCGGCAGACAACACGCCCTGGCCATGCTCAGGTGCTTTGCGGCGCAACACGGTTTTAATACGCGCAGTTAATTCACGCGGTGAGAATGGCTTGGTGATGTAGTCATCGGCACCATGATCCAGTCCGGCGATTTTATCTTCTTCCATGCTTTTTGCAGTCAGCATGATGATAGGCAGTGGATTAAATTGACGATCTGAGCGTATTTTAGATAGCAAACGTATCCCGCTTTGATCCGGCAGCATCCAGTCCAACAACACTAAATGCGGCATGCGACGCGAAATAAACGCCCAGGCATCTGCAGTATTATTAACGGCATAGGTTTCCCAACCTGCTGCGCGCAGCGTAAAGCTAACCAACTCAACAATTGCCGGTTCGTCTTCCACAATCAATATCGTGGTTTTATCTAAGCTCATTCTTTTTCCTGTTTGTCGACGTTATTCTGTATGCGTCTCAGCGTAATCGCTATGCCGGATGTCTTTACCTTCAACAATAAAGATCACATGTTCTGCGATATTTTTCGCGTGATCTCCAATGCGCTCTATCGCCTTGGCCACCCACAGTGCATCAAGCGCGGCTGAAATGGTGCGTGGATCTTCCATCATATAAGTAATTAAATTGCGCATGACGGCGCGAAAATCCTGATCAATCAGCGTATCTTTGGCGATTAATTTAATGGCTTGCTTATGGTCCAGACGCGCCAATGAATCCAATGAATCATGCAACATATTGCCAACCTGCGATGCCAGTCCACGAATCGCATCGTAATCATTAAAAATCAATACGCCGCGATGAACTTCCTTACCTTGCGCAATCCGGGCAATTTTGCTGGATTCATCACCGATACGCTCCAAATCTGTAATTACTTTGACTGTCGCCATGACGGTACGTAAATCATTGGCGGCCGGTTGGCGCTTTAAAATCAGGTGACGACAGGCATCATCCAAATCAATTTCCAGTTGATTCACGTTGGCATCTGCTGCAATTACGCTGGCGGCCAGTTCAACATTGCCAACGCGATAGCTGGCGATAGAATCATGAAACTGATTTTCAACCAAACCGCCCATCAGCAATACTTTAGAGCGCATGGCTTCCAAGTCGGCATCGTACTGTCTGGAAGAATGTTCATCGGTCATCGTTGGCCCCTTAAATATTTAATTATCTGAATAAATTTTTTAACTGAAAAAGCCGGAATAACTCAACCGAAACGTCCGGTAATATAGTCCTGAGTTTCTTTTTTAACCGGATTCATAAACACCTGATCTGTCACACCCGCCTCAACCAATTCACCCAAATACATATAGGCGGTGTAATCAGAGCAGCGTGCAGCCTGCTGCATATTGTGGGTGACGATGGCGATCGTATAGTCCTGCTTTAATTCATTGATTAATTCTTCAATTTTTGCAGTCGATATCGGATCCAGTGCAGAGGTCGGCTCATCCAGCAACAGCACATCAGGTTTAACTGCAACGCCACGCGCGATACATAAACGCTGTTGCTGACCGCCCGATAAACTTAATCCGCTTTTGCTTAATTTATCTTTGACTTCGCCCCATAATGCGGCTTTATGCAATGCCCACTCAACACGTTCATTCATTTCGCCTTTGGACAAATTTTCATATAAGCGCACGCCAAAAGCAATATTGTCGTATATCGACATGGGAAATGGCGTCGGCTTTTGAAAGACCATACCGATTTTTGCACGCAGCATGTTGATATCCTGATGTTGATCCAGAATATTTTTACCGTTGTAGATAATTTCACCTTCGGCCCGCTGACCTGGATATAAATCGTACATACGATTTAAAGTACGCAACAAAGTCGATTTACCGCAACCGGATGGACCGATAAACGCAGTGACTTTTTTATCTTTGATCGACAAATTGATATTTTTCAGACTCTGCGCATTACCGTAATAGAAATTCAGTCCGGTAATTTGTATAGCTGACGGTAGCGAATCATGTGCTAATGATTGTGCAGAAGTAGGCATGAAGTAATCCAGATTAATTTTGAATTCGTTGGCTAAAAATAGTGCGCGATAAAATATTCAAACTCAATACGCTCAAGGTAACAATTAATGCGCCGCCCCAAGCCAAAGAGCGCCAATTATCGTAAGGGCTCATCGCAAATTGATAAATCACAACCGGCAGGTTTGCCATTGGTTTATTCATATCTGCATTAAAAAATTGATTATTTAAGGCTGTAAATAACAACGGTGCGGTTTCACCGGAAATGCGCGCCACTGCCAATAAAACACCGGTAATTACACCTGCCTTAACAGCTCGTAAGCGCACTAAAATTGCTACTTTCCATTGGGGAGCTCCGAGCGCAAAAGCGGCT
>Ga0207025_1166_pt1 | contig 9983 bp, 10 predicted proteins | sample Alteio_BWMinCont_45_FD_153261 | JGI IMG/M metagenome (GOLD analysis project Ga0207025, IMG submission 153261) | Enriched cells from forest soil in Barre Woods Harvard Forest LTER site, Petersham, Massachusetts, United States -... | ecosystem: Environmental > Terrestrial > Soil > Temperate forest >... | reverse complement strand
CAAGAACACGAACACTATTGCGGTGTCATGGGTGCCGAACAAGGGCTTGAAGGTGAAGCCGGACAAGATGATCAGCACCGTGGCGATCTTCAACATGCGAAGTCCGCCGATTCGATCAGCCATGGATCCGGAGAACGGTATGGTCACCGCGAAAGACACGACGGCTATCATTTGCAGAATCAGAAATTCTTGGCGCCCGAATCCCAAGTGCCCCGTGGCCCAGCCCAGGGCAAAGACGTTGACAAGGTAGAACACCACGAAGGTGGTGGTTGAACCGAACGTTCCCAAAATCAACTGAACCGGATATTTGGCAAAAACCACGGCAAAGGGCACGCGCACGCGTTCGCCCTGCTCAATGCTGCGCTTGAACGCGGGTGTTTCGGCGAGCTGCAGTCGCACGTACAGTCCGACCACCACCAGCACGGTGCTCGCTAAAAACGGCACGCGCCAGCCCCAACTGAACAATTGCGCCTCGGACAGGCGGTCACTGATCAAGAGGAACGCGCCGATGGAGATGAACAGCCCGAGCGGCGCGCCCAACTGCGGGAACATGCCATACCAGGACTGCTTACCCGGCGGCGCGTTCTCGGTTGCGAGCAATACCGCGCCGCCCCATTCCCCGCCCAAACCCAAGCCCTGCCCTATCCGGCACAGCGCGAGCATCACCGCGGCAGCCACGCCGATGGAGGCATAGGTCGGCAACAATCCGATGCAAACCGTGGAGATACCCATGGTCAGGAGTGCGGTAACCAAGGTTGTCTTGCGTCCGATACGATCGCCGAAGTGGCCAAAAATAGCCGACCCGATGGGCCGCGCGACGAACGCCAGGGCAAAGGTCGCCAGCGACTGCAAAGTGGCGGTGGCCGGATCGCCCTTGGGGAAGAACAGTTTGGGAAATACCAGGACCGCAGCCGTGGCGTAGATGTAGAAATCGTAGAACTCGATGGTGGTGCCGATCATGCTGGCGAACAGGATGCGGCGCGCAGCCTTGGCATCGGACGATTGGTTCGAATCGAGCAAAGGGACGACCTCAATTTTTTCGCCGATTTTGCAGACAGTCTACCAGCGTCGCTGCCGCGCTTCCCAATACTGCACGCATCGACTGCGTTATGCTGTGCGCGCTTGGTCAAGAACCGATGCCGGGACGCTAGCTATGATCGAAATCAATTCGAGCGATTTTCGAGTTCGCGAGGGACGTCAAGTCGACCTCAAGAAATGGCCGACGCAAGTCGATCCGGTGTACAAGAATATCCGGCAGTATCGCGAGGTTTTGGGCGCCCACACCGAAGCCCTGAGCAAGCAGCAGCAACTGCTGTATGCATCGAACAGCAATGCGCTGCTATTGATTTTTCAGGCCATGGACGCCGCCGGCAAGGACAGCGCCATCAAGCACGTCATGTCGGGAGTCAACCCGCAGGGCTGCCAGGTCTTCAGCTTCAAGCACCCGAGCATGATCGAGCTGCAGCACGACTTTCTCTGGCGCACCACACGCAACCTACCGGAACGCGGCAAGATCGGCATTTTCAACCGATCCTATTACGAGGAAGTGCTGATTGTGCGGGTACATCCGGAAATTCTGCGCGCCGAGGGTCTGCCCAACGGCGCGCCGGATGAAAGGAACATCTGGCGCGACCGCTATCGCTCCATCGTGAACTTGGAAAAGCATTTGCACCGCAACGGCACGCGCGTCATCAAATTCTTTCTGCACCTGTCGAAGGAAGAGCAGCGCAAGCGCTTTCTGGACCGGATAGAGACGCCGGAAAAGAACTGGAAATTCTCGGCGGCGGATATCGAGGAACGGAAATTCTGGAATCAGTACATGAAGGCCTATGAAAAATGCCTGAGCGCGACCAGCACCACGCAGGCACCTTGGTATGTCGTTCCCGCAGACGATAAGCTGAATGCGCGTCTCATCGTGTCGCGCATCCTGCTCGAACACCTCGGATCGCTGCAGTTAAGCTACCCCAAGAGCAGCGCGGCGCGGCGCCGCGAACTGCGCTCGCTGCGCGCGCAGCTGAAGGAATAGGCGGCCGCGGGGCCCGCGCCGGGCCCTTGGCCCTAGACCGGCGGTGTGGGGATTTCCTTCCCCACCATCGCCAGGGCCAAGGTGGCGGCGGAGGGATTCACGCTGTCGACCATGGAGGTGGGCATCAGAATGGTCGCTCCCCGCTCCTTGGTGGTCTCGTAGATGATATTCATCGCCCGCAACTGCAATGCGACGGGATGGCCGGCATAGATCTCGGCCGCCTCGACGAATCTGCCCGCAATCGCGGCCTCAGCCGAACCGAGGATCATGCGCGCTTGTTTTTCTCGTTCCGCCTGGGCCTGCCGCGACATGGCATCCTGCAAAGCGACCGGTATTGCGACGTCGCGGATTTCCACGGAACTCACCGATATGCCCCACGGCGCGGTCTTTTGTCCGATGTCAATTTTCAACTGCGCGTCGGCCTTCTTGCGGTCGGACAATAGCGCCGCCAGCAGTGACGAACCAATCATCTCGCGCAGCGAGGTTTGCGCCACGCGGTCGATGGCTTCCCGATAATTGGTGATGGCCAGCGCAGCTTTCTCAGCATCGTGCACATGCCAGAAAATGATCGCATCGACGTTGACGGGCACCGTATCCTTGGTCAACGCCTGTTCGGCGTTGAAGGCCGTCGTTTGAATGCGCACGTCGATGACGGCGATGATGTTGTCGATCACCGGGATGATGAGGAACAGCCCGGCGCCGCGAACGCTCTGCAGCTTCCCCATCCGCAGGATGACGAACTTCTCCCAAGCATTGGCCATCTTCAGCGATAGCGCGATCAGAACCGCGGCGACGAAAAACGCCGCAGCAGCGTAAGGGTTGAGCCATCGGCCGGCCGCCAGGCTGGCGGCGATGCAGACAAACACCAGGAATGCGGTAATTGAATTCATTGACAACTCCGCGTGAGAGCCGCGTAACCGCGGTGGTTGGTGCCAGGGGATGTGTCGCGGACAATATCAGATCTAGACCGCCGTCGTATGCGGCAAGAGCCGGTCGTATTCCTTCTTCACGACTGCGTAGCACTCGCAGGTGCGCTTCTCGAGGCCGGCACGATCCAACACGGAGATGCGACCGCGGGAATACCGAATCAAGCCACTCTGCTGAAGTCTCGTGGCAGCCTCGGTCACGCCCTCGCGGCGCACCCCCAGCATGTTGGCGATCAGTTCCTGGGTCATTACCAACTCATTGCCGGGCAATCGATCCAAGCTCAGCAGCAGCCAGCGGCACAGCTGTTGGTCGAGGGTGTGGTGCCGATTGCACACCGCTGTTTGCGCCATTTGCGTGATGAGCGCCTGGATATATCGCAGCAGCAAGTGCAATACCGCTCCCGCACGGTTGAATTCATCCTTGACTGTTTGCGCTCGCAGCCGGAATCCAAATCCTGCGCTTTGCACCACCGCGCGGCCTGGCGTGGACTCTCCGCCCATGAACAGGGAAATTCCAACGATGCCTTCGTTGCCAACCACCGCGATTTCCGCCGATGCGCCGTTTTCCATGACATACAGCAGCGACACAATGGCGGTGGTCGGAAAGTAAACGTGGCTCAATCCCGCGCCGGGTTCATAGAGGACTTGGCCGAGGGGCATTTCGACGGCTTCCAGCAGCACCTGCCAGCGAGTCCACTCCGTCTCCGGCAATGCAGCCAGCAGCTGGTTGGTTCGAGGCTCGATAGGTGTTGTGATAACGGCATCCTGCATCGGCTTCAGACCGCGGTGGACGACTGATGGGCGACACTGCCGGTGGACCACAATGGCGCCAATTAGCGCTGTGTTCGATACCGTACATTGTACCTGCAAAGCTCATGGCTTGCGAGCGCCAACCACGATGAGAATGACGCCGGCCGCGAGCGCCGCGCCCCCTGCCCAAGGCGGAACCACGTGTTGCTGCGTCACCTTGGCCTCGACGTCGCCGATCTTGAGGACGCTCTTTTCGCTCGAGTAGGAAGGCGACTTGATGAGAATAAAGAGTCCTCCGGCAATCAGGATAGCGCCCAGGATTTGTAGGACACGCATGTAACCCTCGCGAAGTTGCAGCCGTTGTGATTCGAATTGTAGTCCGGTTCACCCCGCGGGATGGAGATGGACGCAGTTCACGTGTATTTGGGCGGGTCTGATGCTATGTTTTGTCTTGTCATGAAACGGCATCGAACCTCTACGCTTGAGCTGGCGCTGCTGCTGGTGCTGATGCTGCCGCTGCAGGGATTTGCGACGGCTGTGAGTTGCGCAGCATTCGACACGCCTTCGGCCGCTGAACATCACTGCCCGCATGGCACCGCAGTGCAACACCACGGCTGCGGAACCTGCTGCTCCGCGGCGATTGCCGTGACGTCCTTGCAGTGGACCCCGCCGCGATCGCGACGTCCTCTGGCCTCATTTCGATTGCTGTTCTCACCGCCCAAACTCGCTCTCGATCGCCTCGATCGCCCTCCGCGCCCAACCGCCTAATCGCCAGGCGCGACGCGCCTACCTCTGTTGACTTTGGGCTCCCCAGCCACTCTGGGCCGTGAGGACGATATGAACGCACGATTGCTGTTGGTAATTCTTGCCGCACTCTCTGTAGGCGGCTGCGCCGGCTTTTCCAAAGACGGCGGCTTCAATGACGTTGCGGGCGCAACGAGAACGCATCTGGCCAAGGATCTCAAATGGCCTCGGACCGACGCGGAGCGGGCCAAGGTGGCGGCCGAAGTGGCCGAGCTTTTGGCGCACCCGCTGTCGGCGGACGATGCCGTGCAGATCGCCCTGCTCAACAACCGGGGTCTGCAGGCATCGTTCGAAGAGCTGGGAGTTTCGGAAGCCGACCTCGTGCAATCCGGACGCCTGCCGAATCCGCGCTTCGATCTGCGCCACGCCAGCGCCGCGGGCCTGTACGACATCGAAGAGACCTTGAGCTTCAATGTGCTGTCGCTGTTGACGCTTCCCTTTGCGCACGACATCGAGAAACAGCGTTTTGCGGAAATGCAGAACGCCATCGTTCTTTCGGTCATGCGGTTGGCGACGGAAACGCGAGAGGCATTCATCGCAGCAGTCGCAGCGCGCGAGTCGGTTGAGTATCTGCGGCAGGTCGTTGCTGCAGCCGAAACCAGCGCCGAGCTGGCGCGCAGCATGGTGGCGGCCGGCAATTGGAACAGCGTTGATGAGTCCCGCGAGCGGATTTTTCATGCCGATGCCTTCCGCGGAATGTCAGAGGCGAAATTGAGCGAGGACGCCGCGTCCGAGAAATTGACTCGCTTGATGGGCCTGCCGGCCCTCGAGACCGGCGAGCGGCCGTTCCAGCTCGCGGAACACCTGCCCGAGCTGCCGCAGAACATCGAGAATCTTCCCGATGTCGAGGCCGCCATTCTGCAAAATCGAATCGACTTGCAGATGCAGCGCCTCAAGATCGATGAACTTCGCCGCAGCCTCAAACTCACCAAGGCCACGCGCTTCGTCAATGTGCTCGACGCAGGTCCGACGCGCGTTCAGCAGGGAACCCGCCAACAACCCTATGAAACGGGTTATGTGGTCACCCTCGAAGTTCCGATATTCGACGGCGGCTCCATAGGCGTCAAAAGATCAGAGGCGATCTACGCCCGGTCGGTGGATCGCTTTGCCCAGGCGGCCATCGATGCCCGTTCGCAGATTCGCCAGGCGTATGGCGGTTATCGGGCGAGCTACGACATCGCGAGATACCAGCGCGATGAGGTGGTGCCGTTGCGCAAGGCGGTCGCGGAGCAAAGTCTGCTGCGCTACAACGCCTCGCTCATCAGTATTTTCGAATTACTCGCCGATGCGCGGGAACAATTCACAAGCATCGACGCATACATCCACAGCGTGCGCGATTTCTGGATCGCCAAGTCGGAACTCGATGCGGCGCTGCTCGGCAATTCGGTGCCCTAAGGCTGCGCATTCTGCAAGGAAAAATCATGTTTACACGTCGAAAATTGTTCAGCGGTGCCGGCTTCGCGGTCGCGGCCGCTGCCGCGGGCAAGAGCGCGCTTGCGGCGCTTCCGGAGATCGTTTCCACGGACTCGACCGCCATGCAGCCGCCTCTGTCGCCGCCGAACGGCCGTCCTTATCATCCGGTGGCAACCCTGAATGGGTGGACGCTGCCCTGGCGAATGCGCAACGGCGTCAAGGAATTTCACCTGGTGGCGGAGCCGGTGATTCGCGAAATCGCTCCCGGCATGAAGGCGCATCTCTGGGGCTACAACGGACAATCGCCGGGACCGACCATCGAAGTCGTGGAGGGCGACCGGGTGCGCATTTTCGTGACGAACCGCCTCAATGAGCACACCAGCGTGCACTGGCACGGCCAACGTCTGCCCAATGGAATGGACGGTGTCGCAGGACTCAATCAGCCCTCGATCAAGCCCGGACAGACCTATGTGTATGAATTCGTGGCACAGCGCGCGGGGACGTTCATGTACCACCCGCACGCGGACGAAACCACGCAGATGGCGATGGGCATGATGGGATTTTGGGTCACTCATCACAAGGATCCCGGGCTCATGCCGGTGGATCGCGACTACGTTCTTCTTCTCAATGCCTACGACATCAGTCCCGGCAGCTACACGCCCAAGGTCAGCACGATGCTCGATTTCAATGTCTGGACCTTCAATAGCCGCGCCTTCCCCGGCACGGCCCCAATGGTGGCCCGCCTCGGCGAGCGCGTGCGGATTCGCGTCGGCAATCTCACGATGACCAACCATCCCATCCATTTGCACGGCCACGAGTTCGTGGTCGCAGGAACCGACGGCGGATGGACCCCGCCCGGTTCTCGCTGGCCCGAGGTAACGACGGACATTGCGGTCGGCCAGATGCGCGCCATCGAATTCACCGCGGCGGCAGCCGGCGATTGGGCATTTCATTGCCACAAGAGCCATCACACCATGAACGGCATGAGCCACAACGTGCCCAATTCCCTGGGCGCGGCACAGGACGCTCTGGCCAGGCAGATCGCGGCTCTGGTACCGGGTTACATGAACACCGGCGGCGCAATGAGCGAAATGCACATGGACCTGCCCCTGCCCGCGAATACCCTGCCGATGATGACCGGCTCGGGTCGCTACGGCGACATCGAGATGGGCGGCATGTTCACCGTCATGAAGATCCGCGAGAGATTGGCGCACGATGATTACCGAGATCCCGGTTGGTACAATGCGCCCGCCGGCAGCGTCGCGTATCTCTGGGAGGGGGAGCCGCCGGCGGCTGAACGCGAACCCGGAAACAGCAAGTAGGCACCCGAAGGAGGCGAAGTGACCGTGGTTAGAATCGCAGTGAACATCAATGCGCCGCCGCAGCGGGTGTTAGCGGTGTTGTTCGATGTCGAGCGCTGGCCGGAATGGACTTCGACCGTGACCCAGGTGCACCGGCTGGACCGCGGACCGTTTGGGGTTGGCAGCAGTGCGCGCGTGGTTCAACCCAAATTGCGTCCAGCTGTCTGGCAGGTTACGGAGCTCGATGAGAATCGCAGCTTTACGTGGGTCACCCACGCTCCCGGTGCTCGGATGACGGCCGGGCATTTCGTGGAAGCGCAGGGCGACGGTAGCCGGGCCGCGCTGTCGTTCGAGATCGCAGGATGGCTGGGTCCGATTGTTTCGCGCCTTTATCGCGGCATGATCCAGCAATACGTCGCCACCGAAGCTTCCGGACTCAAACGCCGCAGCGAATCTTGAGGCGCTGCCGTAGTATCGGCGCGCCTGCTCTTACGGCTTGCGCAAACGATCGCTGCAATAGATGTACAGACTGTTTCCCGCGATGCTCACGGCAAACAAAGCGAGCGACGCCGGGATTATCTCGAATACCTTGTGCATACCCAGCCAGCTCGCCGGCGACTCCAACCAGTGCAACAGCGTCGCGAGCCTGCCGGTGTCGCCATCCTTGACGCAGCAATGAAGCAGCCCGATCCGCACGCCGTCGCTCATGCCGATACGGGTCCACTCGCCGTCGCGAAACCAACGGTACACCTGCACGCTGATGAGCCACAAAAAAGCGGCAAGGCATCCATAGCCGATGCAGGCCCCGATGGCGCTCGTCAACCGCAGTACTGCATCTCGGCCCTTCATCACTGCGCACCCGCCGGGCATCCTTTGACTTCGAGACGTACAATGCGGCCGGATTCGCCCTGCAGGTCGGAGGGGTTCAACAGGCTGTCGGTAGGCTTCAAGTCGATGTCGATCCAGTAGACGTTGCCATTGCGCCTGCGATCGGCGATTCCGGGATTGAAACCGAGTGCCTGCGCTTGCGCGACTCGCGCCTGCGCCCGTTTGGGTTCGCTGTAAAGACCCAGTGAGATGACCGAACCATCGTTAGGACCTGGCATTTCAAGTGCATCATCAACCCCGCCGGCCTTCAGCTTGGCGAGAGTTTGCTCGGCCGCGGGCCGTGAAGGCGGCAGCGGCAGATACACCCAGACGCCCGCCCATACCTCGCCATCGGCGACACGCTGGCGCGGATCGTAACCGCCGCTACGAAGCGTCGACGCGGCGTGCGCGGCTTCCGATACGTCGCGAAAGGGCCCAACGCTGATGCAGCGTTTCACATTGGTCAAAAGTCCGGAACTGCCCGCCTCCCGCGGCGAATCCGCGACCGGCTCCGCGGGCGGGACCCTCACGGCATCCGGGCTTTCGGACGCCAGTCTCAACGTCGCGGGCGCCGCTGCGACGTCGACCTCAGGGGCCTTGGCGATGCCGTGTTGCCACAAAAAATAGCAGACGTTGGCCAGCACCAAGACCACCACGATGCTCTTTAGAATCGTCAAGCGTCAGCCTCGCGTCAAGCGCAAACTGGCTTCGCCGGAAACAAATCGTTGCATACCGCCCCCTGTTTCGAGCAACAACGCACCGTCCCTATCCACGCCCCGGGCAACCCCAAGGGTCGCTTTCTCCCCCACCGTCACATTAGCCTGACGGCCGTGCAAGGCGTCTAAGGCCCCCCACGCGTCGCGAAACGCCGCGAACCCAAGGCGCTCATACAGCACCAGCATACTCAAAAGCTCGTCCAAGATGGCTCCGGCCACCAAATTGCGCGACGGGGGCTTAACACAGGCGTCCGCAACCGCCGCCACGTACGCCCCGCTCGCTTCGATTTGCTGGCGCGCCAGCGCGGGTAGTGACACGTTGATGCCCACGCCGATCACCACATGTGCGGTGCCGCCTGCCTCGGCGCGCGATTCGATCAGCACACCGCCGATCTTGCGGTCGCGGAACCAAATGTCGTTCGGCCACTTGAGCGTAATCCCCTCGGCACCCGCGCGGGCCAGGGCTCGCGACACGGCGACGCCGACGCCCAAACTCAAGGCAGACAGCGTGCTTGCGGGATTGCTGAAGGTCCAGCTCAGCGACATCGAGACGCCGGCGCCGAAGGGCGCGATCCAGCGCCGGCCAAGCCGCCCGCGGCCCGCATGCTGCAATTCGCTCATGCAGACCTCGGCGCTGCCCGGCGGCGGCGGTGCGGCGTCGAGCAGGCGCGTATTGGTCGAATCGACTTCGAACAGCAACTCCAGCCGGCGCAGGCAGGGCTTCTGCTGCGCGCCGAGTTCTGCGGCGAGGCGGCGCGCATCCAGCAATTCCACCCCATTGGCCAGCCGATATCCTTGGTGCGCAACAGCCTGAACTGCGATTCCCAAACTGCGCAGACGCTCTACCCCCTTGCAAACAGTTGCCGGGGTTTGGCGCAGTTCCCCGGCCAGCCAACTGCCTGAGTGCAATTCACCATCTGCCAGCAGCGCAAGAAGCAGCGGTGTTTTTATGCCGCGCGCGATCGGAACAGCCATAGTCGTCGGGCGCGGTGTTCCTTCCCAGCACGCATGCGCGCGATGTTGCCGCGATGAGTGTAGATCACGAATGCGGAAACGGCGGCGCAAAACGTCAGCAGCGGGACGTTGTTCGGCTCGAGTATGTACACGGCAACCAGCAAGGCGACAGTCGACAGCATGGTGGCGAGGCCTACAAAGCCCGAGAGCAACAAAACGACGCACC
>Ga0207025_1165_pt1 | contig 10053 bp, 8 predicted proteins | sample Alteio_BWMinCont_45_FD_153261 | JGI IMG/M metagenome (GOLD analysis project Ga0207025, IMG submission 153261) | Enriched cells from forest soil in Barre Woods Harvard Forest LTER site, Petersham, Massachusetts, United States -... | ecosystem: Environmental > Terrestrial > Soil > Temperate forest >... | reverse complement strand
AGCAATCCCAACAGACGCATCCACCCAAGTGCCCGCATCATCGGGACCTCGATGCCGTAGAGTCTCTCCCATCCGCCTTGCCATAGCGTGGAGATACTCGCTCGGATTTCGAAGAGTTAAGTCGAGGAAGCCAGCAATACCGCACATCTAGTGAAGTATCCCCCGTTCCAAGTTGTTGCTAAGCGTCTCTTGCTGAGAACTCTCGCTCCGAACCGTCGAGATTTCTGGAGGTGTCTGCTGTGACCCACAATTGGACGGGAGTGCAGTTTTCAGTTCGCTTCCGCTGACAGGACCCGACTCGGTCCCAATAAATCCAGGGAGCGGTTGCAAGCCGATCTGTTCCCGAAATTCCGCCGCGGCGATAGACACGCCGCATTCGTTCCAGTGCGTGTCGTCCTGCCAGTATATGTACTCGTGATGCTCTGCTAGCTCAGCGGCGGCGGCGCGAAAAGCAGGAGTTACATTGACCACAGGGATTTCGCTCTTACGAAGGCGGCGTTCGAGTTGTCCCAGCTGTATATCGCCAACCGGAGCAACACGCGGAGATGCCAACAGCGGCCCGTATACTGTGAACTTAGTGGGAATAATGATAACTACGAGGCCTAGTCCATCACGGTCGAGTTCTCGGGAAGCCCTGCGAAAGAATTCGGCCCACCGACTGACTGCTGCATCAGCCAAATCAGCGGTCTCAATACGGGAGGGCGAAAAGAGCATCCAATCCCCATTCCGAAGTCGCCCTTGGACAACGTTGCCCGCGAAGCGGTTGGGTAGCACACGATCGTTTTCCGCCTCTTTCTCAAGTCGTTGGGCAAGCAATTTCAGCCGAGAATCGGCAAGAGATGAAATCAATCCACTCAGTCGATACCAGCCTCTAGAACCCAGCACGCGTACGGCAAGTCTGGCTCGCCAACTCGGCTGCGCGGACGCGATAGCTGGTCGCTCCTGCAGGTGGGCCTCAAGAAATTCGTAAATTAGTACACCTCGTTGAAGTCGGAGCTGACCGGCCAGCCGCCGCACCAGTTCGAGATCCAGTGGCAGCAATCCGCCAGCGTTGTAGATCCGCTCCGAGAACAATTCCGTGAGCTGTGCGGAGAGCGCTTTTTTTTCGGGAACCTCTGCGCCTATGGCGAACGAATCACCCAGAAGAATGCCGGCGGGGGCGGATTCGACTCTTGAAACAGGGTTGTGAAACCCGAACGCGTCAGTCGCAAAATCCACGCGGCGATATACACGGCGCTTCGGCAAATTGCCTAAGGCTGCCAGATCACCATAGGTCCGATCGTTGTGATACTCCCGGTTTGGCTCGTATGGTCCTTCAGGAGTCACATGGAGCCGCCGCAGGGCCTCATTCGGGCGAAAAGCAAGCCTTTCAAGTGACACAAATCGTAATGCGAAATCCATCACCACAATCATCAACATCAGAAAAGGAAGTACGCGACCTAGCGTCCATCGATGTGTCATTTTTGCGTCGGTTTCCGCCATCGTCAAAACTGGAAGTACAAGAACGGCGACGGATTGCCTCCGGCGATCACAAAAAAGCACGCCAGATAGGCAGCCGCAAAAGCTGTGACGGTCCAAGGCCGCCACTCGTGTTTGAGCTCAAACGTATTGGGCGCGAGGTGAGCAATGCCCGCTGCGAGCACTAGCACCGCTAACAGAACGTAGTAACCAGGCAGCGCCGTCGTGGCCGCACGCCAGGAAAACATTCGCACAAGAAACATCCAAGCCATTCCGAAGCTGTCTGAACGGAAAAAGATCAGCCCAAAGAGGAACAAGAAGAACGTGCCCGCGCGTTGAATAATCCCGGGGAGGCGAGTCCAGTGCTCGCCCCAGGCCTTGTGCAGGCAGAGAAGCAAGCCATGGTAACCTCCAAAGAAGACGAACGTCCAACTGGCGCCGTGCCACAATCCGCCGAGCAGCATCGTTACGATCAAGTTTCGATAGGTCTTCCACACTGCGCCGCGATTGCCGCCCAACGGAACGTATAGGTAGTCGCGGAGACAGGTGGACAGGGAGATGTGCCACCGATGCCACAACTCGGTGATGTTGGCAGCCTTATAAGGCGAATTGAAGTTTTGGGGTAAGCGAATTCCGAAAAGGTACCCAAGGCCGACGGCCATGTCACTGTAGCCCGAGAAATCGAAATAGAGCTGATAGGCGTAGCCTAGGATGCAAAGCCACGCGGCAAAAGTGGAAAGCTGACCGTACTCTTTCAGCGCCGGGTTGATGATGGCGGCGATCGTGTCGGCGATGAGCACTTTCTTCATCATGCCAATCGCAAAGAACGACCATCCGCGGTCAAGCCAGCGTTTGCGATCGGCGCAGTCAAGATTGTCCAGATCCGCCTCAATTTGCCGGAAGCGAACAATCGGACCGGCCACCAATTGAGAGAACAATGACACGTAGCAGGAGAACTCGAAAATGTTCTTCGTTGGTACGATGACTCGCCGGTAGCTATCCACTACATAGGTGATCGTATGAAAGGTATAGAAGGAAATTCCCACCGGCAGCACGATGTCGAGCGTGGACACATGTATCGGTGCGTGCAACCAGCCGGAGAGGTGCATCAACGTCTCCCCGATAAAATTGAAATATTTGAAAAAGCCTAAGAGCAGCAGGTCGATGGTGATCGGCGCGATTAGGCAGAGTTTCCTGACACGCGGCTCCTGCCAACGTAGTAGGCCCAGTCCAGCGCAATAGCTCACTAGAGTCGAAAGCGCCATAAGGCCGCAAAATTTGTAATTCCACATGCCGTAGAAGATGTAGCTGGTCAGTGTCAGCCAGACGAAGCGGTGATTCTTTTTCCTGAGCTGCCAGAAGCCCATATAGGCCGCAGGAAGGAACACGAACAGGAACGGGATGCTGTTAAACAACATATCTGACGTTTCTCAGTAGTCCGACGGGTGGGCGACCCGCCTATTTTTCTTATTGCGGGTCTTATTGCAACAACTTGCAACAACGCTTACCCCCTCACGCTTTTGGGGGATTCTCACGCACGGCATTGCCAGAGTGATTGGGGAATCAAACTCCTTTGTCGAGGACCTCGACCCATTTCAAGAGCCCCTGCTCAAGCGTGTACTGCGCGGCCACCTTTGCTCTGCCCTGCTCTCCGAATCGCTTTCGCAGTTCCGCATTCTCAATCAATGTGTCGAGCTTTTCGAACCATTCCTGAGGATTTGATGCCAGGAAGCCGTTGCGATTTTCTTCAACAATTTCTCGATTGGCTCCCACGGGAGAGGCCACCACCGGCAGAGCACAGGCCATGTATTGAATTAGTTTCAGCCCGCATTTGCCGCGGGTGAACTCGGTGTCGGAGAGAGGCATGATGCCGATGTCACACTGGGCAAGCAATTCCGCTTCAGTGTTCAGTGACCATTGCGGCGTTTCTGCTCGCAGGCCGTCGCAGGGAAAGTTACCCGCGCCGATGAAGCGAAAACGTAGATGCTGGTGTTTTTTCTGTAAGTTGATCAACTGGGGAATCAGCGGTTGCAGGAAACTTGCGGTTAGCGGTGTACCGATCCATACCACTCGTACGCATTGGCAATCGGCGGCATTTTGTCGGTTCGGGTAATTGCCCAAGTCTACGACTGTCGGAATGATCGATACGTTCGGCGTGAACTGACGCGCGTAGCTAGCCAAATGGTCATTCCCCACAACAACGGTTTCCGCAGCGCTCATCAAGTGTCCGATCTTTCCCCGCAGCACGGGCCAGCGGTCGTACTTGCAGTAGGCTGCGTCGTCATAGTCCAGGATGAACCGGCGATTGAGCTTTGAAACAAGCACTTCCGGGCCTGCGGGGAGAAACGGAAAGACCTCTTGCTCGCACAAAACCGCATCGTACCGCCCCGCGCTCAGCGTTGCCAGAAATCGAGCCGCATACCCCGCTGCGACCGCGCGCCGACCGCGACGCCCAGTCGTGTAAAGTGCGGTCAGATAACCGTCCCCGACGAGCGGCTTGATTTCTACTTCGTGTCCTAGGCTGCGCAACCCTGGCACAAACTGCCAAAGGCGGTAACGGCTGCTCGCACCTCTCGGTGAGTAGCGAGGAAGGATTAAAATACGCATAATTGCACATCAGTTCCCGGCGCGAGCGGCCCAGGCTTGTCGGAAGCTGCTGGCAAGAGCAATGTCCTTTGGCTGTAGTAAGAGAAGGTCGGCAATAGGCACAGCCGTCATCCGAGAGTAGGCACGAACGTAGAGCGATGCGTTAAGCACGTATCCGCAAGTCGTAACCACCGCTGCGCCGTTAATCCCGAAACGCGGAATTACGACGATTCCACACACGAAACCCACTCCGAGCGCGATTGCGGCAGGATAAAACGTTTCGATCGGCTTACCGCGTCCATTGAAGTCACTGGCAAGAACCTTGAAGATGCTTGCGGCAATGATGCCGGGAAGCAGAATCCATAGCACGCGAACGGACGAGCGGAAGGCAGGCAGTATCCAGGGGATGAGCCAGGTGCTAGCAACAACAAGTCCCACCGACAGCAGCACCGTGAGAGCGAGAGTGGCGCGGCACACCAATGGAGTGATGCGGCCGGCCTCTTCTTCCGGATTTCCCGCAAGATGCGGCATCAGAACCGTTCCCACGGCCTGCGGCACGTACCACAATAGTTCTGCCACGCTGACCGCAAAGGCGTAGAGCCCTAGGTTCCCGAGCGGAAGAAAATAACTGACCAACAAAATATCGCTGCGGTGTTGGAAATATTGCGTGACCGCCCCAAGGTGCGATTGCCACCCAAAGCGAAATGCGCTGCGCACAAATCTTGCTGCCCCTCCGAACCAACGCATGCCACCTGCGCTGCGAACGATATCTAGAGCAAACAGCCCGGGAATCACGGTCGTCGCCGCCCATGCCAAGGCAACCAGCCAAACTTTGTGGGATCGACTGAACAGCAACACAAGTAAGCTCACCGAAAAAACGACCGATGGGCTGATACGCAACCAGTTGTAGGCTCCGATACGTTTCTGAGCCAGGCACAAAAACCCTGCGTTAAATGTGAGGTTTATGGACGGAATCATGGCCAGCGCCAGCCAAAGGTACCGCGCAGCGATCTTGGTAGTTGAGAAAGTTGCAGCCCAAGGCCACAACGGTCCCAGAATGGCCATTGGCAAGACTCCCAATAGAAGGCTCGCCCACAGGAGTCCGGCTGCCACTTCGGATAGAGAATGCCTGCCTTCGCGCCCTAAATAGAAGACCGAGGCCGGTCCCACTCCAAAGTTCATTAACGTAAGGCCGACTCCTCCTGCTATAACTTGGAGCAAATAGACCAAGCCTCTTCCCTCAGGGCCGACCAGATAGGCAACCAGGAAATTGTTCAGCACACCACAAAGCAGGAGCATGGTCTGCGCCAGGAACACCGAAGCCGACTGGCGGAACAAAGTGCTCTGCATCTCCTGCGACGAACCATTCAGCACTTGAACTGCCGGTCGGTTGCTGCAAACCTGTCGAGCTTCGAGTGAGGTAGCCATGATCAGCTTTGCGTCGCTGCTGGCTCTGCGATATAGCTCGCAATCGGAATCCCGACGGCGAGGAAATACCATACGGGGCCTTGCGTGAGATGGTTCACCATGAAGCTTAGCGTGAGACCAAACGAGATCAGCCCGTTCGCGTAGAGGCTGTAGAAGCTCTTTTTCCGAAGCATGTGGAAATAGATCAGCCCAGAGAGAAAGGCGACGATTAAGGGCCCCAGGATGACCCCGGCAACCCCGAAGTCTGTATAGAACTGATGGAGCCAAGTGAACGTATTGAACTCGGAGGGGATCGCGATAGGTTCTGCCACAATCTGAGGAACCTTGAGCGTCGGGTTGAGCAGGCGCAGCACCTTGTATGCGGGATAAAAAGTCATCGCGCCCGCGGTGCTTTCCGGCCGGGTATCGAGGTAAGCCTGCAACGCCGGATAACTTCCGGTCAGGTACGAATAGGGAGTGAGAAGTGGAAACAAATTCTCGCTAACGGTCGCCGATTGCAACAGTACCGGATTGTTCAACGCTACCTTTCCCAACCAAGAAGCGACCACAAAAAACTGCACGGCTAGCACGGCTACGAGAGCTAGTCCGATCGCGAACAATCTGCGCTCACTCCACCGACGTACCTGGGCTAAGACATACCCGGCCCAAAGCAACGCAAAGAAGAACCTCGTCCTATCCTCCATGAAGAGAGTCGCCACAATGCTGGTGAACAGCATTATCCATATTGCCCTGCGCCGCTCGCCTCGTACCGTGCTGAGGTAGTAGGCGCAAAGCACCACGGTCATGACATTGAGCCAGTTGAACGGCTTGATCCCTTCGTCAAGCCCTCCGCCAATTGCCATCGCATCCCGGATTTCGTGCGGTGCCTCCAAATAGGTAAGGAGTCCCAGGGATCCTTGTATCCGCCGAAGGAAATCGGCTAGCCCGACCATCCCTAGCGTGAAGCTCAAGAAAATGACTCTTCGAAGCCGCTGGCCGGAGATTCCAGCTAGTGCAAACTCCACGTGCGCCCGGTAAGTGCCTGGACGCTGGAATAGACAGGCAAGAATCCACCCAAACCCAAAGCTAGCTAGGTTAAGAAAGATCAACTGCCAAGCTTGGGTTCGTACGGGCGCGTAGTCGACCCAGTGCAGGAAGAGAAGCGCGAGCGTGAAGAACCAGACTCCATAGAAAATAGAAAAAGGCGAAATCGAGTTTCCAAACATGCGGGACGACATCCAAACGACAGCGATGCTGAGCAGCAGACAAATCAAGCTGGGTATGTAAGCGAGCATTTCGGATTTGGAGCTAGAATTCCCTACTAGATCCGCTGCAGATCCTCGGCATTCATTTCGACGGAGACCGAGCGCATAATCAAGCCGAGCGAGATGACAAACCGGAGTTGCTTCCTCTTCCGCACGACGATTCCTTCCAATCCCTCAAGAGGACCGCTGACGACACGGACGCGCTTTCCCATGGTTAGAAATGAATGCGGCTCTGCGCGAACTTCAGCGATCAAGCTGCTTCGGATCGCCTCTATATCCTGCTCAGGCAGGGCAACCGGTGCGCCGCCAAACCCTACTAATCGAGAGGCGCTGGGAATTTCCAGGACGCGCAGGCGCTCTCGCAGTGCGATCCGCACGAAAACATATCCAGCGAACAAAGGCAACCGCAGCTCCACTCGGCGATCTTTCCACCGGCGAAGGCTGTTGTAGAGCGGAAGAAAATGGTCGACGCCACGCTCGCGCAGTTGTTCCGCCACTGCTTTCTCATGGTTAGAGAACGTACATAGTGCATACCAGCGTGGCTCGAGGTAAGCGTCTGGCACGCTGAAGTCATGCGGCAGATGTGGCGCACAGATCGAAGTGCTGGCTATCGCGGTGGACATTGCTGCTGAAAAAACTCTCCTACGGGACCGGACACAGCTTCGCCCCGTCTCTTACAATGCCATTCTTGCCCTAACTCTTTCTCTTAGAGTTAGTTACAAGCTAAACCGCTGATCGATCCTGCGCTGGATTTCGCCTTCGCTCGAATCGATGCCAGATCCCCTTTAATCCCACCTCGCCCGAACCATTCGGCAGAACCCACGAAACTTCTCCACGCATGCTCCCAGCTACTTCGAGCGCCAGCGCCTTGCGTGGATCACTCGGGTCGATGTCGTTCCATTGAGCGCGTGCCAGCAGCCAGGCGACGCCCCCTAACAATGAGAACAGCAAACCGAGCAGCACGATCAGTGTGCGAGGCGGGAACGATTTCCGCTCGGGAACGAGAGCTGGGTCGAGCACCTTTACACTCGGCGTCTCTTTCGCCTCCCGCACTTTGGCGAGCTCGTTTTGCTCCGTCAGTAACTCGTACACCGTTTCCTGGACTTTTGTGTGCCGGTAGTAGTCCGCATATTTGACGCCGAGCAGAGGCAGATTCCGAGTGGATGGGTAAGGCATGTTGGCAGATGAAACAGGACTGGGGTCAGCAGCTGTAAGCGCAGGGCCCCACGCATTTCCGGTCTGAACAGTGCCCGGCTGACCACTTAGCTTGTCGAGCTCCTTGCGAAGCTCTCCGACGCGTGCATTCAAGGAGCGCACGCGCGCGTTGTCATCGGTGTAAATTTGCCGCAGACCTTGCAGTTCAGATTGGGCTGCAATTAACTGGCCAGCAAGCGTCGCAGCCGCTTCCAACATGGCCTTTTCTTGCTGCTGGATATCAATCGTGTTGTTTTTACTGGAGAATTGCGCCAACTGTGTCTCAGCATCGTCGAGGTCTCGCTTTACAGATTGAAGGCGCTCCTCGAGGAACACGCGCTCGCGGTGCGCCGAGGAGGTCGAAAGCTCGACCACCAGACGATTAAGCTCATCAACGTAAGCTTCCGCGAGAGCCGCAGCTCGCTTCGGACTTCGGTCGGTAACCGTAAGTGTGAGGATGCCGCTTTTGCGATCCTCGGAGATGACGGTGCGATCGTCCAGGAGCTTGTCAGCATCCCCGATAAGCGCCACGCCGTACACTTTGCGCAGATCGAAACGTGTAGCTAATCGGTCTTCAACTGTGCGGCTTCGCAGGATACCGATAAAAAGCGCGCCGGAACTCTTTATGCCAAGCAAGTCGCCAGCTACGCCCCCCATAAGACCGCCGGCGCGGCCGGCAACCGCCGACAGCATCGCCAGATTTGAGTCTGTTCCCGAATCAGGCGGCATCAACCGAGCCGTGGATTCATACTCCGGGCGAATGAACAGCGCGATTAACAGCGCAGCGGCAACTCCACAAAACACCATGCGGGCCAGAAAACGGCGCTCGTTCCATATCAGACGCAGTCGACCAATGAGAAAGCCATCTTCGGCCGCAGGCAATTGCAGAGCCGTGCCATTCGGCTCCGGCGCCAAAACTTCAGGAGAGCTAGAACTGCCATTCGAAGAAGGCCCCTGGGTCATAGCTTCCTCGACCTGGGCACAAATCCAAACTCTATCTGCGCCGAGACATTGTGAACTGGTCCGGGGAATAGCACCGGAAAGTGCCCGATATATTCGTATTGCAACTCGCCCTTTACGTAGAGGCCACTCAGGAAATGCATCTCACTCCGCGCCGCATAATCCTGCCAAGCTCCTCCTTGCGGAATGAAATCGGAGCTCACTGTGTTGTGTCTGTAGATGAATTGCAGGGTGTCTCGCTGCGAAAGCCAATAGGTAAGCCAGAGCTGAATCGTACGGCCCTCTCTGCCAACGGTATTGCCGATCAAATTGCCTTCATTCGTATTCCCATCGGGATAGCTGGAATTCCAGTAGTTGAATTTGCCTAGGTTGGCGTTAGCAACAGCGCCTCCCGCTTGCTCCGTCGAGACACCCTGCATATGAAAATCGAGCTTGGGTATACCAGGGATTCGCGTTAGGTATATGCCAGGGTGCCAGGGATTCCTGGCGGGATTCTGAATCGGCAGGATGTCGTCCTCGGCATATGCGTCTCCGTAAAGCACGATGTAGTTCCGAATCTTAGGGACATAAAGAGTCCAGTCCATCTCGGACTCGTTGTCGCCCGGCACTGAACCATCAGTGCGCGTACTTGTCAGCCCCACAAAACTGTGAAGAAAAGTGCTCGCATTAAGCGGATCGCCTCCGGTGCCGCCAATCATGCCTCTGCGGGCGAATCCCAGTTCGAGGAATGCAAACGGTTTCACGTTAATTTTTTGCCCGAACACAAACGGTTGTGGAACGTAAGGACGCCCTTCAAGCCGCCCAAAGAATTGGTCGACGCGAACCGGGCCGAGGTGCCGAAGAAAACCAGGAAGCAAGAATGGTTCGGGATTTGCAAGGCGGACCATGCTCACCGGCTCGATGTTGTCACTCCACAACATCGAGTCAGGTCCCGGAGCCCACGAGAGACTTTGTCTGCCAACAGCTAGCTGAAAATTGTGCACGTTTACTGCAGCGTAGGCGTCTAGCAACTGCGCCTGATTGATTGTGGCCACAGCACCTGACGGCGCTTGTGATAGCGATACGCCGTCTGCTTGAGCAATAACGCCGCGTACCGCTTCAGAGTACGCAGGAGCGGACGGTGCGTGTTGGTACTCCGCCCGGACATACATTGTGAGGGGTCCTGCTGCCGCGCTGAAGGAGC
>Ga0207025_1164_pt1 | contig 10099 bp, 8 predicted proteins | sample Alteio_BWMinCont_45_FD_153261 | JGI IMG/M metagenome (GOLD analysis project Ga0207025, IMG submission 153261) | Enriched cells from forest soil in Barre Woods Harvard Forest LTER site, Petersham, Massachusetts, United States -... | ecosystem: Environmental > Terrestrial > Soil > Temperate forest >... | reverse complement strand
CGTGAAATTGGTGCCGCACGACGGACAGCGTCGCGTAGAAATCACCTTCGAAGATGACGGGGGCGCCGGTCATGGCCGCGAATAGAGTGGGTTACGGCAAGCCGCCGACAGCGCATCAGTTCAAAAAAGGTCAATCTGGCAACCCAAAGGGTCGGCCGAAGAAGAAGCAACGCGAGATCGGTGACATCGTTGCGGACGTCATCCACGCACCTGCGTTCTACAAGGACGGCACGCAGAAGAAACTTGCCACGCGAAGCGAGGTTGGCCTTCGCGCGCTCATGAAACAGGCTTTGACGGGCAGCGTCAGATCGGCCGACGAAATATTCAAATTGTTACAAGAGGCTGAAAAAAATTGCTCCGATGCAACGCTCACAATCAGCGTAGCAGGCTGGCTCCCCGACTATCCGGGTCAGACCGGAGAACAAAAGAAACGCGAGGAGCGGCGCGACTGAGCCTCCGCCTCTCACCTCCTCCGATGCCGATCTCGAAGGCAGATCATGAATAAGAAGGCTTCCGGTTCACATATTTCTTTGGGACGCCTGCATTCGGGTCAGGTAGATGCCTACTGGGCGCTAAAGCAGTATCGCTTTAAGGCGCTCCGATGTGGCCGCAGGTTTGGAAAAACCGAGTTCGCAAAGACCTGGATCGCTGATGGCCTTCTACGAGGCTATGAATGCGCGTGGTTTTCCCCGCAGCACAGGACGTGGTCCGAGGTTTATGCGGAACTAACCGACATGCTGCGCCCAGTCATTGAAAGCGGATCACGAGGGACCGCGATCATGCGCCTGATTACGGGCGCCAGACTGGATTTCTGGACTCTAGAGAATGTGATCGCCGGACGCGGCCGACGATATCGTCGTGTCGTGATTGACGAAGCTGCGTTTGCAAAGGACGGGGACAACAAGATCGACGGCTCGATGATGGAAATCTGGGAAAAATCCATCAAGCCAACGCTACTGGACTACAACGGAGAGGCACTCGTCTGCTCAAACTCCGCAGGAAAGAACCCGGATAACTTCTTCTACAATATCTGCACCGACCCCCATTACGGCTTCGTAGAGTACCACGCGACTACGATGGATAATCCCACGCTGCCGAAGCGCAGCCCCATCGAAACCAACGCCGACTGGGAAGTTCGGCGCGCTGGTCTTCTGGCAGATCTTAAGAGGCAAAACGACCCACTCGTATATGCGCAGGAATATCTCGCTGAATTCGTCGATTGGGCCGGCGCCGCGTTTTTCTCGCGCGAAAAGTTACTTGTCAAAGGCCAGCCTGTTGACTACCCCGCCCACTGTGATGGCGTGTTCGCCGTCATCGATACGGCCTCAAAGACCGGCACCGACCACGACGCCACGGCTGTGACCTTTTATGCGAAGAACAACAGCGGCCCCTACCCTTTGCTTATTTTGGACTGGGACATTGTTCAGATCGAAGGCGCCCTCCTCGAAACCTGGCTACCCAAGGTCTTCATACGGCTGGAAGAGCTTGCGCGGCATTGTTGCGCGCGCGCAGGTTCGCTCGGCGCTCTTATCGAGGATCAGAATTCCGGGACCATCCTGTTGCAGCAAGCGTGGCGGCGCGGTTGGGCAGCCCATGCAATCGAGTCCAAGCTCACCTCCATGGGCAAGGATGAGCGCGCAATCTCGATTTCTGGATACGTGCACCGTGAGCTTGTGAAATATACCAAGCCTGCGTTTGAAAAAACGACAGTCCACAAGCGCCGCTCAATGAATCACCTTGTTCATCAGATTGAAAACTTCAAAGTCGGCGACAAGGACAACCGGCGCGAGGACGACCTGCTGGATACGTTCTGCTATGGCGTCGCAATTTCGTTGGGTAATAGCGAGGGGTTCTAATCACCGCCACTGCCAAGGCGGCAAACGATTCAACGTTTCGTCCGCTTTGGCGCCATCAGCAATTCATGTGGTTCGACTTTGAGAACGGCAGCCAGCCTCGCGATAATCTTAAGGCTAGCGGAAAAGGAACCTTTTTCTAGTTGGCTCAGGTAGCTCCGGCTGACCTCAGCCTCGTACGCGAGATCGTCCTGCGACAAGCCGCGCTGGTTGCGCAGCCGCCGGACATTCAGGGCAAATATCTCTCGCAAGTCCATAGGACAAGCGAGCTAATCTGCTCAAAATATGCACCTCGATATATTGAACAAAATCGACTTCCATGTAACTTTTTGTCTGTTTCGGCCATGGGTTACGTGGAGGGCTGGATGCGGGTTTGCTTGGGGTTCTTGATCGCAGCGACGACACTCTGCGCCTCCTTAGCAGGGTGTGCCCCAGCCGGATACACGTACGACGTCGGAAGCTTTGTCCCGCGGCAAGCGAGTCAGCCGACGCCAGTTTCTGACCAGCCACAAAGCCCAAAACAATCCCCTCAAACTCCGAGAGTCAATTTGCTGGCCGGGCTGACTGCCCCTCCTATTTCCAATTGCCAGGCCTGGAAGGAAATCGACAGGAGGATGTATCGGGCGCCTTCGAGCGGCATGCCCCAGAACGATTTCATCGGAGATACACTGAATGACGTCCACGACCGAGGCTGGCCCGAAGAAGCAGCCAAGCAACTATTTGTCGTTATCCTTGCTGCTTATTCTGAGCAAACAATCGATGAAGACCAGTTCGTCGCTAGGCGGTTCAAGGAATGTACCGAGGTTGCTGCAAAGCCCGATCCCAAATACGCCAACGTCACGGTCGCGATGTATTGGTCGGCCGAGAAAAAGGCAGCGGCGGAACGCAACTTCCAGCAAGATCAACGGGAGTATATGCGGCGCAAGCAACTGCTGAGTCCGTGCTTGCAATATAGATCCAAAGCCACGATGGTCTCGATTTATAAAAGCAAAAATATATCTATCGAAGACGCGATAAATCAAACAGCATCATCCGCGTATGGCCCGGGCGGCATCGCCTATCGCGGCTCTCAGGGGGCAGAAGCGCTCCTAACAAGAATGGTTCATGCGGGATATGAGCGGGATCCAACTAACTGGCGCGATGAACGAGGACAGCCAACAACAAGCTTTGGCGAATACGCTTTCGCGAGGTGTATGAACGGAACGCCGTTTTAATATTTTCATTTTCATTTTTGGCACTGATTGCCGGCGGTGGCGCTGGAAATTCCTCCACGAATTCGCTGCACCTCCCAAGAATTAGCCACCCATCTACTGGACGGCGGACTCCAGTGACGATTCGAGTCAACCATCCGGCACCAAATTTAGGACTCGCGGCAGCTCATCCGAATCTGGATTTCCCTAGGGGCCACTTGGACCCTGCCGATGCTCCAACTCCCGATTACCCTTGACCGTCCTTCCTTTGCCCGCCATCCGGCTCGGATTACCGCAAAGAGCGGACTCGTGGGGACCCCTGTAGTCTCGGTCGTATTGTCTCTGACTGGATGCACACTCATTTTGGTGGCCACGCTGATCGGCGGCTTCTGGGCCTGATTGGGTCGCATTGCTGGGCTCCAACCTCCCGCCCGCACCATCACAAGATGATCGAATGCACTTGAACTGAGCCAGATTGTTGCTCGGATCGCGCTCGACTTCCCTTTGAAAGAGAGCGTGTGTAGTGCTGTCCCCCGCCAGCGCTCACTAAGCCTCCGCGGGGCCGCGCCAGTGGCGGCACTGGTGCCGCCCTAACCGCGGAGCATCCCATGACCCCCAACGAATCCAACCCAATCCCTGCCACCGGAAAGCCGACGGTCTCTCAGCCTGTCAAGCCGGCCACTCGGCCTGCGACAAAAGCCCAGACCAAGCAGGAGAAAGTGCTGGCGCTGCTGAACTCGCCAGCAGGCACGACGCTCAAGGCCATTGTGAAAGCTACTGGATGGCAACCGCACTCCGCGCGCGGCTTTCTAGCCGGCGTGGTCCGCAAGAAGCTGAAGCTCAATCTCACGTCCAAAGTTGAGAAGGATGTACGAGCCTATCGGATCACGCGGCGTGCACCGGCGAAGCCTCGTGCCGCCGCGAAGGGGCGGTGACGCCATGGCACGCACCGTCATTGATCCAGCAGCGGTCGAGGCGCAAGTCACCCGCATCGCGGTCATGAACAAGCAGCAACTGCGCGAACTTTGGCGGACGATGCACAAAGCCGATCCGCCGCGCGCCTTCGGCCCGGACCTGCTGCGCAGAAGCCTTGCTTATAAGGTCCAAGAAAATGCCTTCGGTGGACATTCCGCCGAAGTGCGGCGAGAGCTGGCTGGTCTCGTCAAAAGGATGCGAGCCAATCCCACTGCCAAGATCGAACTGCCGCGCCGGATCGGAGCTGGCGCCGTGCTGGTCCGCGAGTGGAAGGGGAAAGTCCACCGCGTGACAGTCGTCGAGGGTGGCTTTCTCCATGAGGGTCAGACCTATGAGAGCCTGTCGGAGATCGCCAACCAGATCACCGGCACGAGATGGAATGGCCCCAGGTTTTTCGGACTGCGAGCCGGAAAGCGTACATCGATATCCGATGAGCCCTCACCGCCCCTGAAACCAATCAGAGGGCGAGGACGCCCGCGCGGATCTGGCAAATCCCAATCCGATACTCGCCCGCGAGCTCGAACATGACCGCGCCAGCAAAGAAGAAGGTCATCCGATGCGCCATCTATACCCGTAAATCGACGGAACATGGCCTGGAGCTGGAATTCAACTCCCTACAGGCACAACGCGAAGCCTGCGAGGCATATGTAAAGTCACAGGCGCATGAAGGTTGGGTTCTGCTCCCGACCAAATACGATGACGCTGCCTACTCCGGCGGCAATCTTGACCGACCGGCGCTCAAGCAGCTCCTGAAAGACATCGAACACGGCAAGGTTGATGTTATCGTCGTCTACAAGATCGACCGGCTGACTCGATCGTTGGCGGATTTCGCCAAGCTCGTCGAACAGTTCGATGCCAAATCGATCTCGTTTGTCGCTATCACCCAGCAGTTCAATACGACAACATCAATGGGGCGGCTGACGCTTAACGTGTTGCTGTCGTTCGCCCAATTTGAACGCGAACTGTCGTCCGAGCGTGTTCGCGATAAGATCGCCGCATCGCGACGCAAAGGCAAATGGACCGGCGGCAGCGTTCCGCTTGGCTACGACGCCATCGATAAGAAGCTGGTGGTGAACAAGGCAGAAGCCGAAAATGTGCGTAAGATTTTTACGCGCTATCTTGAACTCGGCACTATCCTCAAACTGCAAGATGATCTGAAGGCCAAACGGATATTTTCCAAGCTTCGGCCAGAATTGAAGGTCGGCGCCCAGGGTGGCGTGCCGTTCACATATGGCCCCCTCGCCTATCTCCTCCGAAACCGCATCTACCTTGGCGAAATGGGACACAAGGGGAAATGGTTTTCCGGTGAGCACAAGGCCATCGTCGATCATGGCCTGTTTGACGGGGTCCAGGCCGCGCTCGATGCCAACGCCGTTGAACGTGCGTCAAGCTCGACAAACCAAGGCGCACTCCTCGCCGGTCTGCTTTATGACGACCGCGGCAACCGAATGACCCCGAGTTTCTCCATCAAAAGTGGCGTTCGGTACCGCTTCTACGTGAGTGCGCCCGCTCTTCGCGGACGCAAGGCCGAAGCCGGCACCATTGCGCGCGTATCGGCCGCGGAAATCGAAGCCCTTATCATTGACGGGATTCAAAACGAAGTCGAAAACGCGCCACGACCACTGAACCGAGAAGCCGTCAATGCGCTCGTCTCAAGGATCGTTTTGCACAAAGCGAAAGTGACGATTTCGCTCCGGGACGACTCCGCATTCTCCCTGCCATCGCAGGCCGATCGCCACCGCCCGCTGATCGAGATCGATGAGTGTGCATCGGGGACCGGCGCAACACCAAACCCTGCGTTGCTCCAAGCGATCGCTAGAGCCCATGGCTGGTTCGAAAAGCTGGCCAAGGGTGAATACGCCTCTGTCGAAGCATTGGCGGCCGAGGAAGGAATTCATCCCAAGGTACTACGCAAGACCGTCGCACTTGCCTTCCTCCCTCCAGATCTAACGACGAGCATAATCAAGGGCGAACAACCGCAGTCAATGACGCTGCGCTTCCTCGTCGAAGACATGGGTTTGCTCTGGCACGCGGCGGGCTAACGAGAATTCGCCGATCGCAATTAATGGAAGCCAGAACCATATGAGTATGGGCAACGATGCCGGCGATGCAGCGAGAGGGCAATGTGGATATGAACGTCAGGTCATGAGCCGCTTTTGCCTTTGAAATTGCGCAACGAAATTAGCGTTTTGGCCAATTCATGTGCCTTTGGCAGCGGTCAGTTGAACCCCTTTGAAGGCCTCGGTTTGCTCTAAGGCCGCGCTGCGGCGATCCCCGAGATCGATCAGCGCATCGAGTATTTTGAGAAGTTCTTGAGCATCCCCTCCTTGCAAGGGGAAGTTCCAATCTGCCTGACGCTGAACAATAGCGGCCAGATTCGCGGCCAAAACCGTCCCGGTCCACCCTTCCTCCGAATTGTCGACACCTCCGAGGGCCGCATTCAGTTGACGGCCAAAGTCAGAAATCGGAAACGATCTTCCGGCCCGCTTATGGAGCTCGATATACCTGCCCATAACAAACTGCGACCAGCCGATACTCCGAACCACCCGGTTGATAATTGGAAGGATAGTCGCAATCTCCGACCAGTTGCCGTTCGCAAAACGAGCGGCACCGGGGCAGTGCTCTTCCACGTTTACGAAGAGAAGCGCCTTGATCAATTCCGGCATGGAATACCCGTGCACCTCTCCCGCGCGCCAACCGTTCGGCTTGAAAGCACGGTCGTTGATCAAGCGCGTCACACAATCGTTCAGCAGCGGGACCGCATTGGCCGGAATAGTGGCGGCGTCAAAGACACGGCGGCGCACCGTCTTATCCGCAAAGTTAGCCAAGACAGAAAGCGCTTCTTCGTCTTCGATGAGGAATGGCCCGACAAGGGAATTGCGGGCGACGTCCAATGTGACTAGGGGCGCAGTCCTCGCAAGCACGTCACCGAATTCGGCACTCCACTCGTGAAGATCAGAGCGCCTATCGTCACTGCGATTTTTCTTCTTTTTGTCCTTCCATGACGGAGCGAGGCTTTCTTTCGTCCACGCGACGAGATCGAAAAGCATCGCCTCCATGTGAGGGCGATAGGCGTCAGAAGCTAACCAGCCTTCCAGCGGCATTTTTGCGAAGAGCTTCGCCGCCGTCTGCGAGTCAAAGTAAGGATCTGGCATGTGCCACATATCCTCGGGCATACCTCGGCCCCGGTGCGTTCCTCCCTTAGTCCACGCGGGCGGCAGTTTCGGCATGGAGCCCGGCGTTTTGTCCTTGAGTGCGGCAAGCGCGCTCGCAAGGCTGTCCTCGCGCTCTTTTTCGTTCGCTGAATGATCCCAGCCGTCGTCTTTGAACTGGCCGCTGTGAACGATGCACAGCCGCAGCGCTAGCTGGAAAGCAATCCAGCGAACAAACTCATCCTTGTCAGCAAAAAGCGCCTCGAAGGCGAGCTCGCTGACGACGTTCAAGGGATGGGTTGTGAGCCTTAATAGCCGCTCGACGCTGACCGCACGGGGCGTTTCGCTGCGCCGGTCGTGAAACAGTGCAATCACAAGCCGACGTTTCGGGTGCCATGGGATAATCGATCCGCCGAATTTTTCCGAGCTGTCCGACATGGCTTCGGTTCGCGCCAGAATTTCCCAAGCCCAATCCCGGTCCGGGCTGTCCGCCGCGCCAAACCGGATGACGCACGCGGCAACACTCGAAGCAACAGACGGAAGCGAAGATGCCATGTCGTCCTTGCTATCGAACGGAGCTTTCGTGTCGATGCTCTTGACGTGAGCGATAACGGCTTCGAGCGTCATGCCCTCTTGAAGGGCATTCTTTGAGATCGATTCATTGGCCCAGCCGACAATGCTGAAGCCTTGGAGCGACTTCGTGCTCCTTTCGAGCCTCTTCTCCTGCGCAGGCGTGAGCGGATTTGGACGGTCATACATGATCGCAACGCGATCTTCGTCGTAGGTGCTCTGTTTATAGTTGGCGCGATCCCCAAGGCCTGCCCAGCTTTCGGCATCTTCCTTCAGGCGAGCCGTGCAGCTTTCATCGGCCTTATCCTCTTCACTCTCATACGGAAGATCATTGGGGAATTGGGCCAGCGCGTCCTTGAATTTATCGCGTAGCGTTGCGTCTTTGTTCAACGCAAAGAGCATTGCGAGCTGCATGATGTTGCGTTTGCGGTATTCGCGAGCGTCCAAGTAATCCTTCGCTGCAGCTTTTTCGCCGTGCAGGCGCGACATAAACCCGTAGCCGAGGAGGTCGATATTCTTGGAAGACTCTTGTGCGTGTCGCGCACGATCAAAGCCCCAGATGCGCTGACAGGTTGCCAGCGCCAAAGTCGTTTCGGTAGTTACCCAAGATTCGAGCGCGAGATCGAGCGCGATGCCCAGAACACCGAGACACTTATTGCCCTCGACGATGTCTTTAATGACGTCGCTGGCGGGCCTGCCGCCTTCCACTTGCTTGAAAGCCCAATAGGTCAGTGCGAGAAACGCGCATTCCAGTGCCGTGGGTGCTAACTGCCCTTGGCCCCAGCTATACAACCGCCAATCGCCCCAGAATTCCTGTTCGCCCCAAGGAAACTTAATGGTGACAGGCAGGGGTGTCCCCACCTCGCGCCGCCGGATTTCGTTGATCTGCTTCCAGCCTTCGGTTGCGTGATTGGACAGATTGCGGATAAGTCGCAAGGCTACGGCGGGCTTGTGCTCGAAAAGGCTTTTGAACGGTTCGTGAAGCGCGGACGGCGGGTGATAGAAATTGTTGTGCCGCTCGATGCCGATATTGTCCACGTCGTAGCGATCTTCACCGATAGGAAAGTGGATATGGTCGAGCATACGCTGCTGGTTCTGCGTGCGCTCCGCTTCCGGCACGGCACGCACTTCAGCGAGGCGCTTGTGATAGTCTTCGCGTTCTTTCCGCTTTCGTTTGTACTCATCGAGCGGCAATTCCTCCATGAGTTGGGCTTGAGCGAGAACAGCGAGCAGATCAGGATCGACCTGCGACATGATCGGCGAGAAGCCAATCAGATCGTCGAAGTCCTTCCGACGCCGATCCTTGTCGTCGATGGCGCGCTTAAAGATCGCTTTCGCAAACTCTGGATAGCTTGCTGCGGAGCGCAACAGGATGGACCGCAAAGCCGTACCGACCTGAGAGCCTTCATTGCGGCTGAATGTGTAGACGCTGTCACCACCCCCTTCGTCGCGCAGCGTCCCTTGTTCCAACCGTGACAGCCAGTCATTAGCGAGCGTGAGAATGGCTTTAGAGCGCGGGTTCTCGATGGTGGAAAAAACGTTTTGCCAGACGCCAAAGATTGCGAGGATTTTCGGAATCAGCCGGACCGGAAAGGACGCAGCCTCCGCGATAATCCAGTCAATCAAGCGGCCCCACGCTTTGAAGTCTGAAGGCCAGCCGAGCATGTCAGCGATGGCGAGATTATCGACGCCCTCAACGGGCGAGCGAATCTGACCGAGAAAGATCGGGCTCGGGATGGTGTGTTGCGCCTGAAACCAGACTAGCACTTTTTCGAGCAATGCGTAGTTATCGGCCTTTAAGAGCTCTGCAAATTCTTCCTTCGCACTGTCGAACGTAGGCGTGAACGGTGGGGCCGTAAGCCATTCGCGTTGCCACTGACGCCGCAGACTCTTTTGTTCCAGCAAGCGGTAGCCTTGGGTCCACATGCCTTTTTCGGTCAGCGCCTTTTGGGCCACCAAACCAACGACACGTCCGAGCAAAGGCGGTTCGCCTGCCTCTTCAATTGCCTTCATCCAGCCGTCGCCGAGATCGATCAGCAGACGCAGGAACGACCATTCGAAAAAGATATCGTGGGCGAAGGCGAGCAATGAACCCTCGCGCTCATCGCGGATGATGTGATCGGCCTTCAGCGCCGCAATGTGCGCGTGTGTGGCGTCCTTGAGGTCTCTTGCCGGAATGCTTTTCCCGAGCCTTCCAACGCCATGCGCTGCAATATCGATCAGGGCGCGCTGCCGTTGGGGAATGGTATCCGCCACGGCGTCATGACCCGCGCGCTTCCACCATGCATCTATGAGATCAACTTCGGTCTGCGGCACCGTTCCTTCTGGAATCGAATGCACAAGAACCGCTGCGAAAAAC
>Ga0207025_1163_pt1 | contig 10116 bp, 10 predicted proteins | sample Alteio_BWMinCont_45_FD_153261 | JGI IMG/M metagenome (GOLD analysis project Ga0207025, IMG submission 153261) | Enriched cells from forest soil in Barre Woods Harvard Forest LTER site, Petersham, Massachusetts, United States -... | ecosystem: Environmental > Terrestrial > Soil > Temperate forest >... | reverse complement strand
GCCGGATTTCGCTGGGCATGCGTCAACTTGCAGCCAATCCCTGGGACGCTTTACACGAGAAATACCCCGTCGGCGCGACGGTTGAAGGCCGGGTACGGAACCTGACCGACTTCGGCGCATTTATCGAAATCGAAGATGGCATCGACGGCCTCGTCCACGTCAGCAATTTGAGTTGGACCAAGCGGGTCAAGCATCCGTCAGAGATTCTGAAAAAAGGCGATCGCCTGAAAGCCATTGTCTTAGCCATCGAACCAGACAAGCGGCGGTTGTCGCTCGGCGTGAAGCAGCTTCAGCCCGATGTGTGGGAGAGCTTCTTCAGCCAGCACAAAGTGGGCGACGTGCTGCACGGAAAAGTGCTGCGTGTGGCCAGCTTCGGCGCCTTCGTCGAAATCGCCGAGGGCATCGAGGGCCTTTGCCACAACTCCGAGGCGGTGGACGCTAACGGACAACCTTTAACCCTGGAACCGGGGCATGAGCACGACTTCAAGATCATCAAGATGAACCAGGAAGAAAAGAAAGTCGGGCTCAGCATCAAGGCGGTGGGCGAAGAGGCTTCGCGTACGGAAGTGGAAGCCTATAAGCATCCCGTTTCGAGCACTGGCGGTTCTACCATTGGCGACTTAATCTCTTGGAAGCGCGCCGGTAACGAAAACAATTAATGGTTAGTGTGGCGGGGGCAGCCTCGCCCGCGAAAGCATCAAGGGCCGCCAGCAATGGCGGCCTTTCTTGAATTATTGCAACAAACCAAACACTCCCACTCCGTTGGTGGTTCCCACGTACACTTTGCCATTGGTGATCATCGGGGTGATGAACTTGTTTCCCGCGCCGAACTGATCTCTTCCGCCCGATGCCTGGTTGCTGTTGTATAGCTCATGTGAAAGATTGGTCGCGTCATAAGCATGCAGAACCGCACTGCCGGAGTTTTCGGCGGCCCACAGAATCGCATTGCTCGTCCCATTCGCAGAAATGCTCGGAGTCGCGCCAGGATAGCCGAAGGCGTTACCAGTTTGCGATCCCGGTGTGCCCGCGAGCTGCGCGTTGCTGATGGCAAAAGCCTTGATGGTATCTCCCACCGCCCCGTAGTAAACGGTGTTGTTGAAGTAAGCGGGCATGGAAAATACAGATCCCGATAAACCACCCTGGATTTCCTGATAAATATTGTTCTTGCTGGGACTAAACTTCCCCATCGCATCGCCATCCACTACGTAAATGTTGGAGTCTTTGCCCGCGCCGACCGCAAGGTGGCGGGTTTGACCCGAGCTATCCGTGAAGTCGGGCAGAAGCAGCGCTCCTCCCGAACCGAGGTCTTCATCCGAACCGTTTTCCGCTCCTTGATTGAACATTTCGAAGTAGTCGGCGACGGCGAGCTTTTGATTCGCGGTCGAGATCCTGAGGAAGGCATTTCCGAAATCGCCCTGACTGGGAAATCCGTTGGCGTCGAGTGTAGAGTCGAATGTGCCGTTTGCGTCCAGCAAAAAGATGTTTCCGGAAGTGTCCGCCGCGAGCCCCGCTCCACTCATCCAAACCGATCCTTCATTACCATTCGGAGTGAGGTTCAGCACGCTGAGCTGCGCCAGTGTCGATTGATCAAAACCCATGACCCAGCCGGTATAGGGGCGAGAGTCACAGTGGGAAGTCCATCCCGTATAGACCACGCCGTTCAGCAAGAGCAGGCCAGCCCGTTCTGCGTATTGCCCCGGCGCAAACACAACGTTCCCTCCCGAACTGTTGTCGCCCGTTCCGGGGAAAGAAGCCTGAATATTCTGAGGACCGCCAAACTCCTCCGTGCCATTTGTCACGTCCAGAGCGTGCAACCGCTGATGATAGTTTCCGGACCCGTCCTTCGACATTGCGACCACGTAAATCGTGCCGTGCGGGCCCGCTTTGGGGTCGATCACAGGAGTCGAAGTGACGCCGATTTCCGGCGTGATTTGCCCGCAACCGTGATCGTCGCTGGTGGTTTCGCCAGCGGCCAGCATCGAAACTTGCCAGAGAAGCGTTCCGCCGTCGGCATCGAAACCGTAGACGCTGCCATGCTCGGTCGCCACATACAGGACGTTGTGCGTCCCCTGGTTGGGAATGCTGACCTGCGCGAGGTAGAGCGGTTGCGCATCCACTCTACCGTCCACATTGATGACAAAGAGCTTCCCGAAACTCGCAGAGTTGAAGTTGCTCGGTGTCAGAATGGTTTCCGTAAGATTCTGTCCGGTGCGCGCGGTGTCGTTGTGATACGTCGTGACGTCAGTTCCCGTTGTGCCCGGCGGCGGAGGTGGTGGCGGGGATTGTTTTACCGGCGAACTACTATTGCAGCTCACTAGATGCAATGTTAGGAATGCAGTCACGAGAATTGTAGTGAGCACGCTGAAACCAACTACCGCAGATTTCGGCACTCCGCTCTTTAATAACGCTTGAAATCTTTTCACAAGCTACCCTGATCCGATCCACGAAATAAAATCACAATAAGCTTAAATCATCAGTGTTGGTTGGTTTGTCAAGGCCGTCGCGGCGTTTACCAAGATGACGCTCGCCGAGCATTTGAGCACTCTCCAGGCAAACCGGCCTCTATAATCGCGCGAAGCCCAAAAACATCTTTCGACAATCGCTATTCATGCGACAGCAACTTGCGAGCATGGAGAATTCGACCGCCCACGGCCTAATCCGCCCCGTCATGCCTGAATTGGACACCCTTCGCGGCATTGCGGTTCTCGGGGTGTTCTTCCTGCACGCTTTCTCGTGGCAATACGGAGGGCTCCATTTCGGCTCGCTGGGAAGGTTTTTTCTGTCCGCAACTCAGCCCGGTTGGATTGGGGTGAATCTTTTTTTCGTGCTCTCCGGCTTTCTGATTACCGGCATTCTGCTGGACTCGAAGGGCAACCCGTACTTTTACCGGCGTTTCTATACGCGTCGCGCTCTAAGGATCCTTCCAGCGTACTACTCGCTGTTGCTTCTCCTTCTGTTGCTGCATTCCTCTTCGTTTGGATTTGTGGGACTGAGTTTCGTGTACCTCGCGAACTTGGCTGACCTCTTCGGTGTCGCATGCGGTTACGGGCCGTTGTGGTCGCTCGCGGTAGAAGAGCATTACTACATTTTCTGGCCCGCGGTTGTCCACAGACTCTCGACCACACGCCTCGCCGCAGTTTCAGCGGGGATCGTGGTGTTCGTGCCGATCCTACGTGCGGTCTGTTTCACCTTGGGATGGGGCAAGGACGGATTGGCTTGGTATACCTGGTTCGTCGCCGATGGACTGGCGGCGGGAAGCCTGCTCGCGATCGTACTCCGAACCGCGATTACCAGAAAACGAGTCCAGCATTTGTGCGCGCTGCTACTGAGCCTCGGCCTGTTGTTGGGTGTTCTTGGGCGGCCATTCGGGATCACAACGCGCGAACGGTTGCTGGGCGCAGCCTTGCAACACACGACCATCAACATTTTCTTTGCTGGAGTTTTGCTGCTCTTTCTGCTCAGTGGCACCAGTTCCAAAAAGAGCTACGTCCACAATTCTGTGCTTCGCTTCTTCGGATACATCAGCTACGGCTTATATCTGAACCACATTCTTGCCTTTCGAATGTATGACAGAATCTGCCTACGCTACTGGCCCTGGCTTGTTCCTTTGAACAATCACTTCGAACTAGTGGTATTGAAGTTTGCGCTGGGGGGCGGGTTTGCGGTTGCTGCCGCCTACTTGTCCCGGAAGTATTTCGAGGAGCCGTTTCTGCGAATCAAGGACCGCATGGCGCGGAACGCGGACGCCGAACTTCCGGCCTGGACAACACCGCATTTGTCATCCCTGCAGAACCTCGTTGTTGCCGAGAGACTGACAAGCTTCGTTCCGACTTCGCGCGATTGATCCGGACCAGCTTAGGGTGAACCTGACGTGCTTTACTTCGTATCAATCCGAAGGACAATGTTCACAATCTTGCGGTCATCAAATTGGCTAACCGTTTTTGTGTCGCTCTTTTGACCCTTGTACTGGGCATAGACCTCGTAATCGATGTTCGGGGAAAGCTCAGGAAAGTGGTAAGCGCCGTCGGGGGGCGATAATGTAACTCTTCACCGCACGGGTACGCGTATTCGCGAGGTAAACGATAGCATCCGGCAGTGGATTATCGTGCCGGTCAAGGACCTTGCCCGTTAACATGCGGCCAACGGTGTCTTTGTCCTTGTCTTTCGAGTAAGGAGAAGCCGCCGCGGCAACGCCGAGGAACAGCACCACCAGAGCCGCAACTTGGTACTTTCTCATCTGGTTTCTTCCCCTGGCTTACTGACAACCACTTGGCAGCGTGTTGTTATTTTAGATGCACGCCGGTATCGACGCGTTCATCCGCGTCCACATGGACCTTAACCTCTTCCGCCTGGACGGGATTGCCGTTCTTGGATTTGATTCCCTTCGGGTCAGCTGAGATCACATAATCCTGCGTGCCCGCCGGGACCCGCTGGGCGAACTCGCCGTTGCGATTCGAATATTGCTCCCATCGGACTTTCTTTTCGCCTTCGCGGCGAATCTTTACCTTCACTCCGTAAACCGGGCGGTCGTCTGGCCCCCACACTGTACCGAAAATCAGGGCATAGGGCTTTTCGTGCTTATTGTCTGCAGCCGTAGCGGCCGATCGACCGAGACCAAGCATTGCAGACAAGCATAGACAAGCCGCCACTCGCGAGGCAACTCGGGCGTGGACCTGCAAGGGTCGGAACGGAAACCTGCGTGACCTAGGAAAGATCACCGTCTTCGACTTCCTCTTCGTCGTCCTCCTCGTATTTCTCTTCATCCACTGGCTTCAGCTCAATGGGACTAACCGTGATGATCTCGAAGTCAGTACCGCACTCGGGGCAGGAGACGATTTCTCCTTCATCGACCTCGTCTTCCTCGATGTCGAGATCCGTTTCGCATTCCGGGCAATGAACCACAAAGGCCTCCATATTAGTAGCGCTCCTTGATAATATTTAGTGGCTCTTGGGCTGAAGGTCAAGTCCTCGATTTCTGGAAACCAGCTAACAGCTCCGTAAACCCTTGGCTGGCGGCTATTCTAACCATGGTCGTGAGACTCCAGCGCGACGTTCGGGCGAGTGCTTTTCAATCGAGACGCTGGCGCCTCTTCTTGTGTGTCGGCTTTTGCGGCACGCTGGCATTGGCGATCACTGTCGCTGCGCTTGCGCAAGACGCATTACCGGCAGCCCCGGCTGACCCGCAGATTGCTTCGGCCTTGCGGCAAGTTTCTGCGCAACGGATTCAATCCAACATTGAGAAACTCGTTAGCTTCCAGACCCGCTCAACCCTCTCTGCACAAGACCCGGCCTCGATCGCCTCGGGCCACGGTATCGGCGCGGCAAGAGAGTGGATCAAATCCGAATTCGAACGCTACTCGCGTGATTGCCACGGATGCCTCGAAGTCAAAGTCGACAGCTTCACCGAACCTCCCGGCGGTCGGATTCCCAAACCCACCGAAATCACCAATGTTTATGCGGTGATGAAGGGCTCCGATCCTGAGAGTTCCGGGCGCATTGTGCTGGTCAGCGGCCACTACGATTCTCGGAATAGCGACAACCTCAACATTACCGACCCCGCTCCCGGAGCCAACGACGATGGCAGCGGCACAGCTGTGAGCCTGGAATGTGCCCGCGTTCTGAGCCAGCTGAAATTCCCCGCCACTATCGTTTTTCTGACCGTCGCTGGCGAGGAACAGGGACTCAACGGCAGCAGTCACTTCGCGAAAATGGCCAAATCCGCGGGATGGGACATTGAAGCCGTTTTGAACAATGACATCGTGGGCGGCGACCGCAGTCCGCAACAGGATAGCAGCGTAGTGCGTGTGTTTTCGGAGGGCGTCCCTATCGCCGCCAGCGATGACGAACTGCGCCAGATTCGTAATCTTGGGGGCGAGAGCGATTCCGCGTCCCGTCAACTCGCCCGCTACATCGCCGAAGTTGGCCGGACTTACGATGCTGGCGTCAAACCGTTGCTGACATTTCGCCTCGACCGTTACCTCCGCGGCGGCGATCACATTTCATTCAATGAGCAAGGCTACGCCGCCGTGCGCTTCACCGAATTTCGTGAAGACTACAACCATCAGCACCAGAACGTCCGCACCGACAACGGAGTTGAATTCGGCGACCTTCTCAAGTTCGTCAACTTCGATTATGTCGCCAATGTTGCGCGCTTGAACGCGGCGACTCTTGCATCATTGGCCACCGCGCCAGCGCCTCCGGCCAAAGTACGCTTGCTGACCACAAAACTGGAGAATGATTCCACCCTGACGTGGGAACCATCCCCCAGCGGCCATGTAGCAAGTTGCGAGGTACTCTGGCGCGCGACAACCAGCCCCGATTGGGAGCACGCGCGAGCCGTCGAGAATGGAACTCGCGCCACGCTCCCCGTGTCGAAGGATAATGTGATCTTTGCCGTGCGCGTGTTGGATAATCAAGGCCACCGCAGCCTGGCGGTGACGCCACTCCCAGAACGGTAAGTCGGAACCTGCTAAAATGGCTTGCCTCTAAGATTGCGGCCGAAAGTTGTCAGCTCCCCCTGACGACCGGCTACAGACAACTGGCAACAGCTTTATGTATCGCGGACGAACCCTCTCGCTGAGTTTTCCACCCTTCACCAAGGCCGTGAAGTGGCTAATCCTCATCAATGCCGCGGTCTACCTGCTCCTCGAACTGCTAAAGGCTGCGACTCCCGAACTCGGCGGCGCGCTGACTGTTGCTCTGGCTCTGATACCGGCCTACGTTATGCACGGCTGGATATTCCAGTTGGTCACCTATTCGTTCCTGCACGCTACGATCCTGCATATTCTTTTCAATATGCTCGGACTGTGGATGTTCGGAGCGCAGTTGGAATCGGACTGGGGACAAAAACGATTTCTTGAGTTTTACTTCTTCTGTGTCATCGGAGCGGCGCTCACCACCGTCGCCGTTTCCTACACAGGAGTAGGCGGTGTCTCGCCCCAAACTCCCACCATCGGCGCATCCGGTGGAGTATTGGGCATTTTGATGGCGTTTGGCCTTCTCTACGGCGATCGGGAAATCATGCTGTTTCCAATTCCGTTCAGCATTAAAGCGAAGTATTTTGTCGCCGGAATCGCCTTCATTACTCTCGTCGAAGCAATCAGCGCCTCGGGGTCGGGACGCGGCTCGAATGTCGCTTACTTCGCTCATCTTGGCGGACTCCTGTTTGGCTTTTTGTACGTCAAGTTTATGCCCAAGCGCGGCCTGGCGTTCGGAGCGACGGAGCATTACTTTAGCGTGCGGAATTCTTACTATCGATGGAAACGTCGCCGGGCTGCGCGCAAATTCGAAGTATTTATGCGCAAACAGAATCGCACCGTGAGTGGCACTTTCGACGAAAACGGCAACTACATCCCGCCCGATGATGTGAACAAGAAGAATGGCGGTTCAAAATCCGGCTGGGTGAACTAGGCGCACGATTATTCTTAATCCGTGAGATCCGTAAAATCCGTGGCAAGGTTCTTAATTCGGATTTTCCAGCCGTCATCCAAAGAACTTCTGAAACTGTTCCACCACCAACGCGGGAAGTTCGTTCTGTTCTGCCTTTCCCTTGAATCCCAGATCGTGACCTGCACCCTCGATCCGCAGCAGCGAAGTCTTCGCCGGAATCAGGCTTAGCGCTGACTCCATCTCCTCCGGCGATCCGAACGGATCGCGCGTTCCATGCACAAACAGTGAAGGCGTCTGCAATCTGGGCAGATGCTGAACGCGAAGCTGGTCCGGCTTCCGCGGCGGATGCAACGGATATGAGAGCAACAACAAGCCCTCGACGAGGCCCGACTCGTCAGCGCACAGCATCGTCGACTGACGTCTACCATAAGAATGTCCGCCCAGAAACAATCGCCCCGAGACCTCTTTGCGAAGAGCCGCAACTGCGTTCCTCAGACCCTCGCGGTCGCGAGCGGCGTCGCCGGGTCGAGGCGGACCGAACGCTCTGCTCTGCCGATAAGGCAGATCGCAGCGCAGCACAGTAACGCCCGCTGCCGCAAATGTCTCGGCGAGCGCTGTCAACAGCGGAGCCCGCGCATTCGATCCTGCGCCATGAGTAAGCACCAAGCCGGCTCCGGCGCCGCTCACGGGCCGATGAACAAATCCCTGAACCTGCGGATCCATTGATGTATCGGAAAAGGACTCAGAACTGGGCGGCATGATTCAACAGAATACCGCAGATAAACACTACGGAGTCACGGCTTCTTCCAGAGTTTCGTAAATCTTCACTGTGCGAATTTCGTGAGAAAGCTTCGCCCAGCAGCGCAACACTTCGGGATCTTCCAAAGCGGCGCGGCGGGACTCCTCAGATTTCCAGTAGCGCAGCAAAATGTATTCGTTATGTGATTTGGCGTCGCGATAAAGCAAATCGCGGCTGTAGCCGCCTGCCGAGAGCGCGGCAATCAACGCCCGCATAGTCGAAAGGGACGCCTCTTCATGTCCCAACAGGGGTTCGAAGATTGCCACTGAAAGTATTTCCTGAGACATCAACTTTATTGTCTCACGTAAGGACAGCCGTTAGTCTCGCCGGGGGGAGTGCCCCCATGCTGTCCCACCAGGCCAAAGCTCCGCAGAGCGAATCACTTGTTGCCTGCGCCTTTGCTTTCATCTTCGACTGAATGCAGCCGCATGAAATTGGTCGACCCGGAAGCCATTTGAGTTCCCGCGACCACGCCGAGCACATCGCCTACGTGGATGCGGCCCTCACGCAATAGCTCCCGCTCCGCCGTCTTCACCATTTCTTCGGCGCTGCGCGCTTGCGCGGTGTGCACCGGCGTTACGCCCCAGAAAAGATTCATTCGATTGCACACCGGAAGCATTTGACTGAAGGCATAGATCGCGGCTTTGGGGCGGTACTTGGAAATCATGCGCGCCGTATTCCCGGTCTCGGTGAATACCGCGATTGCTCCCATACGGAGGTCTTCGGCCGCGTGCGAGATCGACTCACAAATGGCTTGCGCAACCGTAATCGAATGCTTCTCCCGCCGCCGCCGGGGCGTAAAATCTCCTGTATTCCCCTCCGCCTCAATCACGATTCGAGCCATCATGCTGACCGCTTCGCGGGGATAGAGGCCGTTCGCGGTCTCCGCGGAAAGCATTACGGCGTCCGAGCCATCGAAAATTGCGTTCGCGACGTCGCTGGCTTCCGCCCGCGTGGGACGCGGGTTCTCGACCATCGATTCCAGCATCTGGGTCGCCGTGATCACCGGCTTGCGCCACTCAGCCGCCCGTCGGATCACATGCTTCTGGATCACCGGAACTTTCTCAGGAGGCATTTCCACACCCAGATCACCACGCGCAACCATTACCCCGTCGGATGCTTCAAGAATCTCTTCCAGGCGTTCGATGCCCTGAGGCTTTTCCAGCTTCGCAATCACGGGAAGATCGCTGCCATGGTCAGCGATTATTTTCTTCACCTGCCGTACATCGGCCCCGGAACGCACGAACGATATGGCCAACAAATCGACGCCGTGCTTGAGGCCGAATTCCAGGTCGGCACGATCTTTGTCGGTCAGCGCGGGGATGGAGAGCGCAACTCCTGGCAAATTGATCCCCTTGTGTTCGCCGAGAGGGCCGCCGTTGATGACTTCGCATTCCACATCTTCGCCACGGGCACGAATGACGCGCAGTTCGATCAGGCCATCGTTGAGCAGAATGCGTGCGCCCGGCGCAACTTCGCTCGCCAGCCCCCGAAAGGTGGTTGGAATCACTGTCGAGGTGCCTTCGATGTCGCGCGGTGTAATCGTCACGTGGGAGCCAGCTTCGAGGCTTACGGGAACTCCCCCCTTCATGCGTCCGGTGCGGATCTTCGGGCCCTGCAGATCCTGCAGAATGCAGATAGTGCGCTTTTCTTCCTTGGCCACACGGCGCAGACGCTCGATGTTACGCGCGTGCTCTTCGTGAGTCCCGTGCGAGAAATTCAGTCGGGCCACGTCCATGCCCAGACGCATCAGATCGCGCAGGATCGCTTCCGAGTTGCATGCCGGACCGACCGTACAAATGATCTTTGCCCGGCGGTCTCCACGACGAATATTGGAAGCGGCAGATGGATCTACAGCCACGTCATCACACTTCGGCACAGACTTTCCTTTTTTCAAGTTTGTCCCAATCAGAATTTATGTCGGTCTA
>Ga0207025_1099_pt2 | contig 10184 bp, 11 predicted proteins | sample Alteio_BWMinCont_45_FD_153261 | JGI IMG/M metagenome (GOLD analysis project Ga0207025, IMG submission 153261) | Enriched cells from forest soil in Barre Woods Harvard Forest LTER site, Petersham, Massachusetts, United States -... | ecosystem: Environmental > Terrestrial > Soil > Temperate forest >... | reverse complement strand
GGGTAAAAAAGAACGCACACTTACTGTCGAACCCGGAAGAAAAGTGCATACTATTAATCCTAACGAAGCAAAAGATTTCACGTTTCCCTACGCTACCTGCGATCGGTTGGTTAATGGGATAAAAGTTCTTTACTATCATAATCCTGAAATGCCTAAACTGGAGCTCATTCTTGATTTTAAAGCAAAACATACCTCTGATCCCCTAGACAAAGAAGGTCTCTTAAATTTTACCGCTGATATGCTTCTTGAAGGCACTCGCCATCACACCGCCGAAGAGCTTGCTCAGCTGGTAGAAACGTATGGCATGTCGCTAACAACAGCTCCCGGCAGAATCCTTATGACCATGCTTTCACAAGATTTACCCCAAGGTCTTGATATTTTAAAGGAGATACTTACAGAATCGAGTTTCGACCCTGTCGGCATCAAAAAAGTGCGCAATCAACTCAAAACGGAAATACAGGACTTTTGGGATAATCCGACTCAGTTTATCGGGCAATTGGCACGTCAAACTATTTATCGGGATCATCCGTACAGCAAAAATATTTTAGGGACCGCTCAATCTCTTGATGCGATAACCCGCGAAGATATTTTAAACTGCTACCAATCATCTATTACACCACAAGAAGCGACTCTTATTATTGTCGGCAATTTGAAAGACTATTCTCTTCAAGAGATACTTAACCAAAAGCTGGGCGACTGGAATGGTCCTCCTGTTGAAACATGCGCATTTCCCAAGCTATCTCCTGTAAAATCAGAAATAGTCTCTTATCCGATACATCGAGATCAGATAGTTCTAGGATTTTGTGGATTATCGGTAGAGCGAACACATCAAGATTATGACAAACTTCTTCTTTTCGACCAGATATTTACCGGCGGAGTTTTGGGCTCTATGAACTCACGATTATTTGCCTTGCGTGAAGAGTCCGGTCTTTTTTATACTATTGGCGGATCTTTAATAAGTAACTCAGACAAACAACCGGGCATGGTATTCATACGAACTATTGTATCAAATGATCGCCTGGAAGAGGCCGAAAAATCAATAGCCATGGTTATAGATACCGCCATACAAACTCTTAATGAGCAGGAATTAGATGAAGCAAAAAGAGCTCTTACCAATTCGTTAGTTGATAACTTTGCAACGAATAAACATACAGCTATAGCCTTTTTATTTCTTGATACCTTCAAATTTGATAAAAGTTACTTTGATAAACGAGCAACTCAGATCAATGCTGTTACCCTACAGGAAGTAAAAGAGGCTGTCATGCGCTACGTATCAAGTGATCGGATGATTAAAATTCGCGTGGGCCGCCCTTAAAAATTTAATCTAGAACACTTTATGGACTTGGAGCTTTTTAAGCAGACAATTTGGAATTTTTACAGGGAAAATCGTAGAGATTTTCCCTGGCGCAAAGATCCCACACCGTATCAAGTTGTAGTATCAGAAATAATGCTGCAACAAACACAAACAGATCGGGTTATCCCCAAATATAACGCGTTTATTGCTGAGCTTCCTGATTTTGCAACTCTTGCACAAGCCTCATCAAGGCAAGTGCTTTCGCTTTGGCAGGGGTTAGGCTATAATCGTCGAGGCCTCGCGCTGCACCGGATTGCACAAGAAATCTCTCGACATTATAACGGGTTAACTCCCTCTGAACCACATCTTTTAGAAAAATTTAAGGGAATAGGACCAGCTACTGCAGCCTCTATATGCGCATTTGCTTACAACAAGCCAACGATATTTATCGAAACCAATATTCGTGCTGTTTTTATACACTGCTTTTTTCCAGAAAAAGAGCTCGTGAATGACAAAGAGCTATTCCCTCTTATACGCGATACGATTGATACTCGCAGTCCAAAAGAATGGTACTACGCGCTCATGGATTACGGTGTTATGCTCAAGAAAAAGTTTAAAAACCCGTCACAAAAAAGCACTCATCATACAAAGCAATCTCGCTTTGAAGGTTCTGAGAGACAAGTGCGCGGTATTATTTTAAAACTATTAGTGGAGCACATGAGGCTCACTCAAGAAGAGCTTATAGAGTATAGTGCAAGACAACCAGAAAAAGTTATTAAGAGTCTTAATAAGTTGGTAAAAGAAAATCTTATTAAATATACCCACGATCTCTATTTTTTATAAAAAACTGTTTAATAAAGAGCAGAAATGCTATACTCTCCTTTAAGAACAAATAAGACTCAGCTTTATATTTTGGGAGATTTCATGCGCATTTCAATTCTTATATTTCTATCTTTTATCGCGTATCTAGCTCCTCTTTATTCGGCTGCAGCGAATTCGGATAAAGATCCTCAGACTCTTCTTGTGCAAGGAATACTCGAGGATAGCGAGACGCTTGTTAAACAAGCTTTAAGTTCAAAAGCAAATCCGGCAGGCGCAATCCCCGCATCTTTTTCTGTGATCAGCGACACCATGTTAGAAGTATCCCATAGCTGCAACCTTGCTGATACGGGAGTCACAATGCCATTCCACCTCGCGTGTCTTCTTGGAAAATCGAATATCGTTCATCTATGTATGACCAATCATATCGAACTGGCTAACCTGACAGCCGCGAATACAAAATTCACCTCCCTCATGTTTGCTGCACAAGGGTTATCCGCTCATCCCGAAAATAATCTTGAAGTTATTCGGTTGCTTTTGCGCTATGGTGCAGATATAGGAAAAAAAGATAGATCTCAAAATAATGTCTTCGATTTTGCCCAAGACCAGCTATATATTGCTCGAATCGAAGAAATGGTGCTATGGGCAAAAATGTCCTCTCAACCAAAACAATCACTATCATGCGTTATCACCTAAATTTTAAGAGAGAGGGATAGTTTTAAGCTATCCCTCTCTTCTTTACGCTCGCATGTATAATAAGGCAAATAAAAAGATTATAGTTTAATCTATCGGCAAAAAACAGGGCTAGTAATATACTCTTCTACTTGTCTCAATATCATAGAGCGTAGCTCTTTCACTTCTTCTTTCATCATCTACACGGCAACGGTTAGTAAGTTTTTTTTCCCTGATTTCATAATCACAGGTATACGTAAAAATAGAACCCGTAAAAATAGAACCCAAGGATAGAGCTAAAAAAATATTTTTTCTCTGCATGACTTTCCCCTATTATACGTTAACGCAATACTCCGGTACTCACTTTTCCCCGATAATAGGAAGGAACTTCAGGCCCAATATCGAATTCAACCCGGTCAGGATTCTCAGTATTAAGCGATGACGTATAATCAACATCAACTTTACGGGATAAATGTGATCGATGATCCCCACCCGGATACCTCACCATCGGCTCACGAGCATTCACCAAACAACTTGCCAGAAGAATGAGAACTACTCTTTTCATAGCTATCTCCTTTTTACTATCTTAATCTTAGCTTAAGGCATATATAAGATTATATCTTGCATTAAGCCTACCATAAAATATTTCAGATTGTAAATAAACAAATTAACTATCTAAGGGAAAACCATGAAAATCACAAGAGTATTGGCAAGAGAAGTCTTTGATTCTCGAGGAATTCCCGCCCTGCAATGCGAATTGCAGCTAGAGGATAACTTTATCGTTTCTGCTTCCGTAGGATACGGTGGGCCATCAGATAAAAATAGCTTCTTGGAGCTACGGGATGGTGGGAGCAGATTAGGAGGTATGGGGCTCACCAGGGCAGTCAAAAATATAGAATTTAAAATAGCCCCCCTCCTTTTAGGACAAGAAAGTAATCCTCTCGAGATGGACCTTGCTATGCTTGAACTCGATGGCACTCATAACAAGTCTCATTTAGGGGCAAATACTCTTTTAGCCGTAAGTATGGCTCTCTATAAGGCGCAGGCTGTTACTGAAGAGTTAGAACTTTATGAACTTTTGGCCCTTATATCAGGAAAAGATGCAGTAACCATGCCTATTCCTTTAATTAATCTTATAAGTGGGCACTCTTTCTCTAGATCGCCAAAAAACGAACTCGCCATTAAGGAATGCTTAATCGCCCCCCTTGACGCCCCCAATTTTAGAGCCTCATTTGAAATGAGCGTGGCACTCCAATATGAGATAGGGGCTATTCTTGATAGGCAGAATAAAGAGACTGCTATAGGACCTGATGGGGGGCGAACACCGTTTAGCACGAGCGAAAGAGAGATACTTGGCATCGTTCATCAAGCACTCGCCAAGATCTCTTCTGCTTATGATTATACATGTGCGATGGTATTAGATATAGGAGCCTCTCGGTGGTATGACTGTGCGAATAATATTTATGCGGTACGTGGGGTTCGCAAAACATCGGGAGAGCTTATTTCTTGGTATAAAGAGCTTATTGCAGACTATCCAATATACGGGATTTCTGACGGACTAGGAAAGAATGATCTAGAGGGCTGGCACCAATTAAGTGGCTCACTTCAAGAGAACGTCCACATTATAGGAGATGAGCTCTTTCTCTCAAATCCGTACAGAATAGCTCAAGGTGTTGATCTTCATATAGCGGACTCTGTTATTATTAGACCCCACCAAATAGGAACCATTACTGAGACATTACAGCTCATTACTCATTGTAAAGAGCAAGAGATTGAAGTGATTATAGGATCTGAATATGGGGGGACTGAAGAAACCTTTTTAGCCGATCTTTCTGTTGGGACGAGTGTTAATCAGATCAGAGCTGGTGGTATTTTTCAAAGTCAACATTTGGCAAAATATAATAGACTTCTCGCTATAGAAGATGCGCTAACAGTAAACCTGCTTATTTGACTTTACCTATAAATATGAGCATACTATAAGAAAATTATCCTACAAATTCTTACTTTTAGTTGATCCTTATGAGCCTTTCAGCTTTAACAAGGCAAAACTAATAATCTTTTTTAATTTTCTTAAAGGACAACAATGGCAACGAGTAAACAGGGTGGTTCGACCTCCAATGGGCGGGACAGTATAAGTAAACGTCTTGGCATTAAACTTTTTGATGGACAGGCGGTCTTTGGTGGAGAAATTATAGTCCGACAAAGGGGTACTCGCGTACATCCGGGGCGCAATGTTGGTTTGGGAAACGATTTTACCATCTTTGCAACGGGTGAAGGTAAAATTAAATTCCACTACGGGAACAAGGGACGTAAATACGTATCTGTGATATAAGAGTTTAAAAACAAATAGGGAGAGAGTGTTTATGATTGATTTTCTCAAATATCGCTATTTTTATGCCTTCGTTTCAGCGCTTATTTTCGTCGTCTTTATAGGTGATTATACCTATAAATATATTACCCGTGGCACTACATTTATATATAGCGTCGATTTTACCGGTGGAACTCAGCTTTATTTGGATTTCTCTCAACCAGTAACCAGCTCTCAAGTTATCAAGCCCTTAGAAGAAGCGGGCATCACCCATGTCAGCACTCGTGAATTTTCCTCCACATCATTAGTGGTTCGCGCAAGTTCATTTTCTAATGAACAAGAGGGGATCGGGCCTACAATAAAGCATGTTTTAGAAAAGGCGCTACCAGGAACTACCGTTACTATCAAGAAGATTGACAGCATTGGAGGAGGGATCGGACAAAGCCTGAAAGCAAAATCGGTAAAAGCGGTATCGATCGCTCTTATTTTGATGTTTTTGTTTATAGCGCTACGTTGTTGGTCGTTTGCCTTTGCGGCAGGCGCACTGGTATCACTCTTTCATGATGCAATCTTTATTCTTGCCTATTTTTTACTCTTTGACAAAGAGATTTCTATTAATGTAATTGGTGCAATTGTCGCTGTGCTTGGTTATTCGATTAATGATACTATCGTGATCTATGCGCGCATTCGAGAAAATATAGCAAAATTACCGGGAAGGCCCTTAGAAGAGATCGTTAATACTAGCATGAACGAAACGCTCAGACGAACGTTATTAACGAGTTTTGCAACAACGTTAGTTGTGCTCTCGCTCTTTTTGTTCGGAGGTGAAGCGCTGCAAGGGTTGGCGGTAACTCTGCTTATTGGCATACTATTTGGCACCTATTCATCTATTTATATTGCAAGCCCTATTATGCTTATGCTTTCTGACGATTCGTCAGAAGAGTTATACAAGTAAGTTATGCTTTTTTGAGCATATATACAATTTCACATAACAACGCTCCCGTTGTTTGCCCCTTATTTTCTTATTTATATTTTATGGAGACAGTACAATGAGAGACCAAGAATTACGCTTGATGGGTCTAACGGATTTAAATGCAATAGCGCGTAAGTTAGGCGTAATAGGATCGACTCTCTTATCGAAAGATGAGTTGATCAGGCGCATCGTTGACTTAGAAGAGCATCCAAACAAAGAGCTTGTCGTAGAAGGCGTTTTAGAAAAGCTACCTGATGGCTTTGGTTTTTTACGCTCCGCTAAATTTGATTATGTTTCTGGACCAGATGATGTGTATATCTCTCCCTCACAAATTAGAAGATTTAATCTAAGAACGGGAGATACTGTTTCTGGAGTCATTCGTAAACCAAAAGAGGGAGAAAAATATTTTGCTCTTCTCAAGATTAATAGTATTAATTTTTGTGATCCTGCCGAACTCTTAGATAGACCATTTTTTGACCGCCTGTCCGCACTGTATCCAACTGAACGATTCAAGTTGGAATCGGATCCATCTTTTATATCAACACGCATTTTAGATCTTTTTGCGCCTATCGGCAAAGGACAACGTGGCCTCATTGTAGCGCCACCAAAAGCGGGTAAAACTCTTTTACTTAAGGAAATTGCACAAACGATTGTTACGAATAATCCTGAAGTATTTCTCATTGTTCTGCTTATCGATGAACGTCCGGAAGAGGTTACCGATTTGCGCCGTAGCGTAAATGGGCCACATGCAGAAGTTATCAGTTCTACCTTTGATGAATCTGCTGATCGTCACGTACAGGTAGCAGAGCTTGTTATAGAAAAGGCAAAAAGATTGGTAGAGGTGGGTAAACATGTGGTAATATTACTTGACGCTATTACACGTCTTGCTCGTGCCTATAACACGATTGCGCCGGCATCAGGGAAAATTCTGACCGGTGGTATTGATGCAAATGCACTTCAAAGACCCAAGCGGTTCTTTGGGGCTGCTCGTAACACAGAAGAGGCGGGCTCTCTTACCATCATCGCTACGGCTCTCATAGAAACAGGCTCTCGTATGGATGAGGTGATTTACGAAGAGTTCAAGGGAACGGGCAATATGGAAATGCACATGAGCCGTAAGCTTGCTAATCGACGCACGTTCCCTGCCTTTGATCTGCTTATTTCTGGAACGCGTAGAGAAGAGCTGCTTATTCCTGAGGCAGAGCTTAACAAAGTTTGGGTGCTTCGCAAGATGCTTGCTACTATGAATACGATAGAGGGCATGGAGTTCTTGATCGAAAAGATTAGGAAATTTAAAACAAATGAAGAGTTTCTTGATTCTATGAACAAGAAAAACGGCTCTTCATCAAATACTTCTACATAGCAACCCTACAATAACCAAACAGATAGAGTAAAAATATTTATTTTACTTACATAATCTTTTATTTAAGGACATTCACCAATGCCTCGCTTATTATTATTTATTAACTGTTTATTTTTAACCGGCACTATGGCGCTGGCAGCCTACCCGATTAAAATAGAAGTGTTGTATCACATTCGGAATTCAAGTGCAGAGGTATACACATGTTGCCTTAGCAATACATACAATATAACAACTGTGAAACAACTACCGTTAGGTCTATATTTTGCTACAAAATCACAACGTGATAATTCGAATAGATCCGATCTTCCTTACCCTGGTGATTGGTATAACTTCTTGCACAAAACCTGGGTTGCGCGGGAAGCGACTAATCCAGTTACTTTATCTTAGGCTAACACATCTATTTTAGATCTCGATTACTCTCGTTCACTCGTACTAAACAGTATTCTTAAGTAATAATCTGGATCATCTAAAAACCTTTTGGTGATCTGATAATGGTCAGTTTCTTTATAGTCGATTTTTCTTAATTCTTGAGAATCGCATGAGTAGATCGTTGCATGAGGATACGCTAAGAGAATCGGTGAATGTGTCGCGATAATAAATTGCGCATTCGAATAGCGAGAAAGTTCTTCAATAATAAGCAATAAAGAAAGTTGTCGCTGAGGGGAAAGGGCTGCTTCTGGTTCATCCAAAATAAAAAACCCATCACGCCCCATTCTGTTTGCAAAGAATGACAAAAAACTCTCACCATGTGACTGGTGATGTAAAGAAACTCCTCCATATGCTTGATAGTTTCCGGAGCACTCTTTTGCAAGATAGTCGATATAATTGGCCACATTATAAAAGCTCTCTGCTCGAAAAAAATAGCCGTCTTTAGGTTTGCGCCGCCAGGACAGGGTAAGCTGTTCAGCTAAAGCTTCGGTTCCTCTATAAGCGTTTTCTTCGGATGTTTTAAAATTGATATTTTTACTTCCGCCTTCAGCTCCATACCCAGCCTTATAGGCTATCGCTTCTAAGAGAGTAGATTTTCCACTTCCATTTTCTCCTACAAAAAAAGTGACCTGAGAAGAAAACCTTATTTCCCGTAGATTCTGGATCAGAGGTAAAGAAAATGGATAGTTTTTAGAGTTCATGTTATTGCTTGATAAAAAAATCGCTTTATCCAGCAGGGGACCATCCAAAAGAGTTGACATTTTTCTTGCGCTGACTTTTTTAAACGCTTTTAATATTACTATTCATATACTGATCATATCATGAAGAAGATTTTTTATAAAAAAATAGTACAATAATCGGATAATATAGAGTAAAAATAGCCATAAAGAGATAAGAAATATATATGAACCCTCACAAACTTACAGCAGTGCTTTGTTGCGCGCTATCCTGTTGGACGCTGGAAAATAGTGCAACGACCTATTATGAACTCGTTTGGGATTATCTAACCAAAGAAGCAGATTCGGATGAAATAGAGCAATTTTGTAACAATTATCCTATCTTTGTCGACCAGTATAAACTTCTAAAAAGGACGGTTATTGCTCGCAAAAATGAACTTCGACGCGATATGTCTCAAGGTAGGCGCTTTAAAAACTTCCCTGATTTGCCATATACTTCAATAATCGAAAGAGAAATACTTAATGCAGACTGGTCTGACAACTTTGATCACATTAAATTTTTAGTCGAAATGGGCGTTCTTGTTTCCGATACTGTTTTAGATCAGCTCTTGAATAAGAAAGAAGAAAATAAGCTGCAAGAAAAAATGTCACCAAGAGTCGAAGAATATATTCTCAACTCTTATATCAGACCACCCAACATTATGTCTGAACAGACACTATCTCTTTATATTTCAGGAAAAATACCTCAACGCCAGTAAAGAGTCGAGAAATTTATTGCAGAACTGCCTTGCTTATTGGTATTATTATTCTGTAATAGAAATTAACACTGCTGTCCCCAGTGGGCACGCAAGATAAAAAGGAATAAAGGAAAGGAAGCCTGTGACCATTCAATCTTTCAAAGCTTTAGTTGTGAAGCTGTTCTTGTGCGCTCTTTGTAGTGGGGGAAAGCATCTTTACACAGCTGCTGCAGCAACAAGTTATTCAGAAGAGACTATAATAGGCCGCAATCTCGACGAGGTTGTCGCAGGAGAAGAGAGCAAAGAGGCGAGTTATCATAGGCAGCAACCTGCTATATGGATTAAGCGGGACAGTGTAGTTCTCCCTTTTGATAAAAAATTGATCGACGTTTCGCAGCTTCTCACAAGATGGATCGATTTAGCGGCATCGACTAATCCTCAAGAAGGAAAAAGCGAGTTGACACCTTTTGATCTCACCGTACAAGGACCAAGTGATCCAAAAAATTCAGACGCTCAAGCGGCTTTTCAAGGATTCCCGATAAGTTCCGATAAAATCCCTTTACACACACTACACCAATTACTCTCTTTAGCTGTCGACATTCAGGACCGAAAAAATGTACGGCAACCGTTAGGGTTAGATAGGTTCTCGCTTAATGATCTTCGTGGGGCGCTTATTTTTGCTCACAATTTTGGGGCCGATACACTTTATGAGGAAATCACAAGCTTGTTTGCAAAAGCGGTTGAGCAACTTCTTCTTACTCAACCCCGATTGAGTTTTGGGGCTATGCCGCTCCATCTGCCTCTTTTGAATAAAGAGCTGGAAGCCGCCATTTTTAAGAAAGTAGATTCTTTGACTGGCAGTAAACTGCTTATGAACAAACAACTCAAAGATATATTCTCACCGCTATTGAA
>Ga0207025_1162_pt1 | contig 10217 bp, 7 predicted proteins | sample Alteio_BWMinCont_45_FD_153261 | JGI IMG/M metagenome (GOLD analysis project Ga0207025, IMG submission 153261) | Enriched cells from forest soil in Barre Woods Harvard Forest LTER site, Petersham, Massachusetts, United States -... | ecosystem: Environmental > Terrestrial > Soil > Temperate forest >... | reverse complement strand
AATGAAGTTGGCGTCAGTTGGCAGGATGGCGCGCTGATCTGGTCGGAACGGGAAATGGCCGATCTGGACGTTCTTGCGCAGATTCCAGATAAAACCGATCTACCGGTTGGCTATCTAACCGAGATACATCCGATCGCATGCGGCTTTATGAACTCAGTCGCGCAGATGTTAACTTCAGGCGGTGCCGGGATGCTGTTATGGATAGATTATGGATTCCCGGCCGCCGAATACTATTTGCATCAGCGCGATCAAGGCACGCTAATGTGTCATTACCGTCATCACGCGCACGCTGAACCGTTTTACTGGCCGGGATTACAGGACATCACCTCGCATGTGGACTTTAGTGCGATCGCGCGTACCGGAGAATTGGCTGGCCTGGAGTTGTTGTGTTATACCAGTCAGGCGGCTTTTTTGATTCACGCCGGTATAGGTGAACTGCTCATGCGCAGCTCACCTGCTGATCCGCTGAACTATCTGCCAAAGGCAAACGCGTTGCAAAAACTGGTTTCACCGGCAGAAATGGGGGAGCTCTTTAAAGTTCTGGCGATGGGAATTAACGTGACCCTGCCGGAAAATTTGCTGCAACAAAATCGTAACCATAGATTGGGATAACATGATTAGATGGGTTTTTGCTATCTTTATAGGCTTGATTGTCTTTACCGCCCTGCTCCCCTGGCTGGAAAAACTCGGCGTTGGAAAACTGCCGGGCGACATACGATTTAAACTTTTCGGACATGTCTTTTGTTTGCCCTTTGCGTCGACTATCCTTATATCAATGGCTGTGCTGTTGATTGCACGATTCTTAAAATAAAACCAACACCGCACGGTCACTATTGGTGATTCGGCAACCCTATCTTGAATGAATGTGATGAGTGAACTTTCGGATATCAGGGTTTTATTGGTAGAGCCAAACTCGGGGATGCGGTCGAGCATACACAACATGCTCAACCTATGCGGCGTGACGAAAATCGAACATGGCATTTCTTCAGGTACAGCACTGGGATTCATCAAAAATAAATATTTTGATCTGATTCTGTGCGAGTACGAATTGGGGCCCGGACAGGATGGGCAGCAATTATTGGAAGATATGCGCCATCACAAGCTCGCACCGCTCACCACAATATTCATTATGGTTACGGGCGAGCGCAGCCACCAAAAGGTAGTGAGTGCCGCAGAATTGGCACCTAACGATTACCTGTTAAAACCGTTTACTCCCGACGATTTATTAGAACGAATCAATCGCGCGGTAAAAAAACGCAGCCTGTTTATCAGCGTTTATCACTTAATGGACAGCGGTGAATACCAGAGTGCGATTGAAGAATGCCTGCGCAAAGAGACGCAGCATGTGCGCGAGAAAGTCGACTTTATGCGTTTGCGCGCTGAACTGCATATTTTGCTGGGTGAACCAGATGCAGCCGAGCCGATCTACCAGCAGTTAAGTGAAATGCGCGCCGTGGCCTGGGCGCGTTTAGGCCTGGCACGCAGCATCCATTTGCAGGGACGTTTCGGCGAGGCCGAAGAAATATTGAAGACGCTGGTGGAAGAAAATAATCGTTATATGGATGCGTTTGATCTGCTGGCGAAAAATCACGAGTTAATCGGTCAGCTTGAGTCAGCCAAAACCATCCTGACACAGGCCGTTGAAATATCACCGCATGGTGTGAGGCGATTGCGTAAATTAGGTGAGATTGCATTAGCGACTGGCGATTTTCAAACCGCTGAAGCGAATCTGAAAAAAGTAGTCAGCAAAGTTAAATTTTCTGAATTCAGAGACCCGGAAGATCATGTGAATCTGGTCAATGCGCTGGTACAGAATGGCAATATCGATCAGGCAAGAACCGTCGTGCGCGAGCTTGAAAAAACTATGCCCGATAAACTGAAAATGCCCGCCTGCAAAGCGATTTCTGCTGCATTGATCCATGCCAAAAGTAATGATCCGCGCATGAAAACTGAACTAGCCAATGCAGTGGAAGCAAGTCGCGAAAATATCGGCCTGTCGACCAACATGAAACTGGGACTGGCAAAAAATTGCCTCGACAATGATATGAAGGATGAAGCCACCGAAGTAATTTTGGAAGTCATGCGCAATTCAACCAACGACAGTGAGATGCAGCGTGCCGTCGGTATTTTTGAAAATGCGGGTGAAGGAGAATTAGGCAAGACGCTGGCTGATCAAAGCCGTGTTGAAGTGATGGGTCTGGTTGGTGAAGGCATCCAAAAAGCCAAGCAGGGAGATTACATAGGCGCGGTAGAGTTGATGTCTACTGCGGTTAAGCAGATGCCGAATAATCCGCAGGTCGTCACCAACGCTGCGCTGGCGTATCTAAAGTGTCTGGAACATCATGGATGGGAACATAAGTTGGCACAGCAGGCGCGGCGCCTGATCGAGTCATCATGCAGACTGGATCCGACCAATCCAAAAAATGCGTCACTGCGCAAGCTGTACGACGATCTGCAGAGAAAATATGGTATCAGTAAGAGTGCGGGATAAAAGGAAACGAAGTGAATAAAGCAACAGCAACGCAAGAACTACAGCCGGGTCAACGACGCGATCAACTGCTGCTGAAAATCAGCACCGATCAGCGCTTGCCCAGTTTAGGCATAGCCATTACGGAAGTCATTAAAATTACTTCTACCGGCGAAGAGTCAGTGAACAAACTGGCCAAGTTTATTTTGTCGGATGTCGGCCTGACCAAGGACATTTTAAATCTCGCCAATTCCGTGTCATATCGCAAATCGCAGGGCACATCGGTCACGACTATTTCCAAGGCGATTTTTATTCTGGGGTTTGATGTCGTCAAAACCAGTGCGTTAAGCATGCTGATGCTGGAGTGCTTTAGCGAGAGATATCAAAGCCTGTATTACGAATTAACCCATTCGCTATGCTCGAGCATTGTTGCGCGCGAATGCGTTAACCGAAGCACTTATCAGGACGCGGAAGAAGCGAGTATTGCGGCTCTGTTCAAAAACATCGGCCAGGTATTGATGGCGGCGCAAGATCCCAAGTTATATGAGGAGATCATGCTACCGGTGAAAGAAGGAAAAGAGACTGTCCATCAATCCGCCGTAAAACATATTGGCTGTAGTCTGACTCATTTTGGCAGTCTGGTTCTGCAACAGTGGAAAATGCCGGACAGCATAATTCAGGCAGCAGGATTATTGCCGTTAGCCGACATAAAAAAAACCAAGCATCGCAGCGAATGGGTTAAACAGGTTGCCGCTTTTAGTTCTGACGCTTCGGAAATCGTGATGAAGAACACTCAATTCATGCGCGAGAACAGTAGTGAAATCAATTTTGAAAATGAAAAATACACCAAAGAGTTGATGCTGAAATACGGGCCCGCGCTGGAACTGGATGCAAAAATATTAGCCGGCTGGCTGAGCAGAGCTGTGATTGAAACGCAGGAACTGATGCAGCGCATGGGTATGCGCATCGAGAAAGCGGATGCATCAGCCAAACCAGACGAATCAGACTCCAAAGAAAAATCCGACGATATTTCTTTAGATGATCTGATGATGTCCTCAGAACCTACTCGCGTGACTGAAGAGATTGTGCGTCATCCAAGTGGCAAACCACATAATTCACGCGAATTATTATTAGCCGGTCTGATGGAAATGACGCAGACTATAGCTAGCGGAAAATTCCAGTTAAATAATCTGGTGTTGCAGTTGCTGGAAATCTTACACGGCAGTTTAGGATTCCAGTTTGTCACGGCCAGCTTGAAAGATGCAAAAACTGAACGTTACAGTGCGCGCATTTCGCTAGGCCAGGATTGGCATAAAAAGCAAACCAATTTCAATTTTTCGAGTAAAGATTCGGTTGATTTATTTCATCTGGCTTTAAAAAATAATGTCGATCTGATGATAGGCGAAACCAGCAGCACAAAAATTCATCATCTGCGCCCCGAATGGCATTTAACCCATTTTCCCGATGTGAAAAGTTTGATGATTTTGCCGTTGATCGTTAATGGCAAACCTATCGGCTTAATTTATGCAGATCGGAATTGCGAAGCACCTGAAGGTGTGCCTCCCGATGAAACTTCGTTGATTAAAGCGATGAAGGGGCAATTGATTTCGGTGATGACGAAATAAAATTACGCACCCAACAAGGTGTGTATCAATTCCGTTGGTCTGCCTATCACGGCGCTACCAAGATAACTGACGATGGGGCGCTGCAATAATTCCGGTTGTGCTAACAATATCTCGCGTTGCTGTGCCGGTGTGAGATTGTCATGATCACGCACCATTTCGCTGGCTTGCGAACCTAATTGTTTTTGCAACGCGATTAATTCTTTGGCGCTCAGTGGTGTTTTTAAATACTCGATCACATGTAGCGTTAAATCGTTTTGTTCCGCATATTCTTCTACAAATTCAAGGGCAGCGCGGGATTTAGAGCAGCGCGGATTGTGGTAAATGGTGATCATATTTTTTGCTGTTTATTTTGCTGATTAAAATCTCTGCCAAGTACAAACAAACTTAACAGGGAAAACATGGCGATCACGATCACGGCTATCTGTACGGCAAATGGCAACGAAAAGTCACCAAACCATTGCCCGGTGATCTGCACAAACAGCGCGGTCAACATAAGTCGTACCGATTCCAACCAGAGGTAATTGGGGCGTCTCTCGGTTAATCCGCCCAGAATAAATAAACCGGCTGCCAGCCAAACTCCATACAAAGCACACTGCGCAAATGAGGCAGTCTGATCCACCGCTAAAAAATGGGTAAGGATGAGCAAGATCAAAACGAATTGGATGAAGCAGTAAATTTTCCAGCTAACCGGTAAGTCAGGTATGAATTTGGGACGATGCAAAACAAACGGGGCGTGCGGATTTTTTTGCGCGACATCGGCTGGTTGCCAGCCTGGGTGCTTAAACCAGATGCGGATTTTGTCTTTCCAACTGCTGGCATAGCTGGCATCGGTAATAATCTTCTGATACACCTCAACATTGGCTTTGACCGGATTCCAGCTGCGCAACGGACTGCGTGTTCCGTACACAACCTTATGCTCATCCAGTTCTTCGATGAAGGTGCCGAATAATCTATCCCACACCATCAGAATGCCGCCGTAATTTTTATCGAGGTAAATATCATTCGTGGCGTGATGCACGCGATGATTCGACGGTGATACGAAGACACGATCGAACCAGCCCAATTTGCCGATCTGTTCGGTATGCACCCAGAATTGATATAGCAAGTCGATGAGGCCGATGGCGACAAACATTTCAACCGGCACTCCCAATATCGCCAGCGGCAAATAAAAAATCCAGGCCAACAAAGGACCGGAGCTGGTTTGGCGCAATGCGGTGGTCAGGTTATAACATTCGCTTTGATGATGCACCACGTGAGCGGCCCATAACACTGCAACTTCATGACCGCAACGATGCAGCCAATAATATAAAAAATCGTAGATCAGTAAACCTGCGACCCAAACCCACCAGGTATTCGGCAGTTCAAGCACCGCGTAATGATGAAAAACCCAGGCGTAAATGCCTACCAATAAAACCTTCATAAAAACATTGGTAATTTGCATCAGCATGCCCAGGCTCATGCTGTTTAAGGTATCGCCGAAGTGATAATTTGAATTGCCGCGTTTATGTCCAACCAGCAGCTCGAGGATAATCAGGATAATAAAGATGGGAGACGCTATTGTGATTACCTGCTCGTACATAACGCTCCCATAATTGTTTTAGCTACTGTGCTTTAGTAAGCGCGCAATATCGCGTGCGAAATAGGTCAATACTCCGTCAGCACCGGCACGTTTGAATGACATCATTGCTTCCATCATAGTCTTGTTGTGATCCAGCCAACCGTTTTGTGCAGCCGCTTTTATCATCGCGTATTCACCGCTGACCTGATAAGCAAAAGTGGGCATTTTAAATTCATCTTTAACCCGGCGGATCACATCCAGATATGGCATACCGGGTTTCACCATCACCATGTCGGCACCTTCGGCGATATCCAGTGCAACTTCCCGCAATGCTTCGTTGCTATTGGCCGGATCCATCTGATAAGTTGATTTATTGCTTTTGCCCAAATTTCCTGCTGAACCTACTGCATCGCGGAACGGACCATAAAATGCAGAAGCATATTTAGCGGAGTAGGCCATGATACGGGTATGAATGTAGTGGTGTGATTCTAAAGATTGCCGAATTGCAGCAATTCGTCCATCCATCATGTCTGAAGGCGCAACAATATCGACCCCGGCTTTGGCTTGAGTCAACGCCTGTCTGACCAGCATGGCGCAAGTTTCATCGTTTAAGACATAACCTTCAGCGTCGATTAAACCGTCCTGACCGTGGCTGGTATAGGGATCCAAAGCGACGTCAGTGAGTACTCCCAGTTCTGGAAAGTGGCGTTTTAACTCACGTACTGCGCGCGGGATCAATCCATCTGGGTTAGTCGCTTCGATACCGTCTGGCGTTTTCAGGTTGGGATTAATAACCGGGAAAAGCGCGATGACAGGTATGCCAAGCGCAACACATTCTTCTGCGACGGTTAATAAGATATCGACTGAAATGCGTTCCACACCTGGCATGGAAGCAACTTTCTCGCGCTGATCTACACCTTCAATAATAAACACCGGATAGATTAAATCCGCCGCAGTGATGGTGTTTTCACGCATCAAGGCGCGAGAAAAAACATCTTTGCGCATACGACGCAAACGAATTGCTGGAAAGTAATTTTGTAAATTAATCATATTATTTAAATAAATGTGGAACTTATTGAAATAACCACGCTCTGAGTCTGCGGGTATTGAGATACCCCCTGCTTCACTTCCCTGAGCGGGCACCGCAAACGGTGTTGACCCAGTCCCCTAGCGCACTGGGTCTTTTTTATTTGGGCTGCTCCAACTCAACTTCTTCCGCGATTTCAGTATCCAACCCCAATAACTCTTGTATTTTGGCATCTGCCTCTTCCAGCCCAACCCGTTTCAATGCAGAAAAAAGTTGCGCAGTATAAGGAAATGGATGCCCCTGCGCATCGACGTAGCTGGCCAGTACGGACTGGGTTTGCCTCAATGCGTTAGTTGAATCATTGCGATTTAACTTGTCTGATTTTGCCAATATGCAATGAATTGGTCGGCCAGTAGGCGCAAACCACTGCAGCATCTTGACGTCTAAATCGGTAAATGGTCGACGCGCATCCATAATCAGTACCAGTGCACTCAGCTGATCACGGGTTTGAATGTAATCGCCCAGCAATTCATTCCAGTGATTTTTCGCGGCGCCAGGTACTTCTGCATAGCCGTAACCCGGCAAATCAACCAGTAAAGCGCGTATTTCGTCGACTTTGGTTGGATCTTTACGATGCTGGGCGACATGTGCACCGCCAATCGAAAAGTAATTAATGTGTTGAGTACGCCCCGGAGTTTTGGAAGCAAACGCTAACTTCTTTTGATTACATAAGGTATTGATTGCAGTAGATTTACCTGCATTGGAACGACCAGCAAATGCTAGCTCTGGAACTTGGAGATCAGGCAAGTTACGAAGATGGTTTACGGTGGTGAAAAAGCGTGCCTGCCAGAGTATGGACATAATTGAACCGAAAAATGCAACAAAAAGGGGGGAAAGCTATTGTACAATATCGGGCTATTGAATGTTGTTTCCATATACCAAGTTTGCCACAAGCTAATAAATACTTGGCGCAGGTTGTGGCAGCATTGCCTAAATTTTCGTTAGCCTTTTCCTTACTTTATCGTCTTCAAGGTGCGTGCATGAACCAAAAATCTTTTCTGAAATCACTTTCTGTTGCCTTGTTGGCCATATCAGCGTTAGCGTCGGTTTCTTATGCCGCTGAAGAAAAAGCCGTTGCAGCCAAAGCAGATCCAGTAAAAGGTGAGGCTCTCTATACCAATGGCGACGCAACCCGCAACATTATTGCCTGTATCTCTTGCCATGGTGCAGCAGGTAATTCAACGATTTCACAAAATCCAAAATTGGCTGGCCAGCACGCAGCATATCTGGTTAAACAACTGACCAATTTCACTGAACCGTCCCGCAACAATGCGGTGATGACGACGATGGCAAAAGCATTGAGCCCAGCGGACATTCAAAACGTAACAGCTTATTTAAGTACACAAACCACTAAACCAGGTGCAGCTAAAAATAAAGACCTGATCGACTTAGGTAAAAAAATCTATCGCGGTGGCATAGGTTCGATTAACGTTCCAGCTTGTGCAAGTTGCCATGGTCCTAACGGCTCTGGTATTCCTAATCTGTTCCCACGTTTGGCAGCGCAACATCAGGATTACACCGTTGCACAGTTAACCAACTTCCGCACCGGTACCCGTACTAACAGCCCAGAGATGAAAACAATTGCTTCCCGCATGTCAGACGAAGAAATCAAAGCGGTGGCTGATTACGTTGCGGGTTTAAAATAATTATCTATTAGCCAGTGTATTAAAAAGGGTGGCGATCAGCTGCCCTTTTTTGTTTTCTAAGACGCCATGAATACTGAATTACCTTCCGCGCTGTCCGCAACAACTTCTGAACCTGCGCCACTCAACCAGACCCGTAGTAACAATCATTACATCTCCGATTTCCTTGAGCTGCTCTCGTCGATGAGATTTGCGATCAGCTTGCTCAGCCTGATCGCGATTGCTTCGATTATCGGCACCGTACTCAAGCAAAATGAACCGATGCCGAATTACATCAATCAGTTCGGTCCATTCTGGTTCGATGTGTTTCGCACCTTGAGTTTGTACTCGGTATATACCTGCTGGTGGTTTTTATTGATACTGACATTCCTCGTGTGTTCCACCACGCTGTGCCTGATTCGCAATGCGCCAAAAATGGTCAAGGATATGCTGTCCTGGCGCGAAAATGTACGCGAACAGTCGCTGCAAAATTTTGCGCATAAAGCAGTGTGGGAAAGCAATCTGTCGCGCGCGGCCCTGACTGAAAAATTGACGCTGCAATTAAAGCAGCGCGGCTATCAAATCAAGTCCGTAGATAAAACTACAGCTACCTCATCGAGCGCCACATTAATCAGCGCTAAAAAAGGCGCGGCGAATAAACTGGGTTATATATTTGCGCATAGTGCCATCGTGATTATTCTGATCGGCGGAATGCTCGACTCAGATTTGGCGATTAAAGTTCAAGAATGGTTTATGGGTAAAGTTCCGTTTGATGGCAGTGGCCTGATTAGCCAGATTGCCCCTGAACATCGCCTTAGCGTGAACACGCCTACCTTCCGCGGCAACACCATGATCTCCGAAGGTCAAACCAGTAATGTCTCTATCATCCCGCAAGCAAACGGCGTGTTTATTCAGGATTTACCCTTCTCGATACATCTGAAAAAATTCATCATCGAATTTTATTCCACCGGTATGCCAAGACTATTTGCAAGCGAAGTAGAAGTACAAGACCACGCTACCGGCAAAACTTTTCCCGCCACGATTAAAGTCAATGAACCGCTGATCTACCAGGGCATCGCCGTGTATCAATCCAGTTTTGAAGATGGCGGCAGCAAACTGGAACTCAATGCTTTCACTATGACCGGCAAAAACGATGCGTCGTTTGCAATGAAAGGTGAAGTGGGCAGCACTACCGCTTTACCTGCAGCAAATAATAACGATGCCTACACAGTCGAATGGTCTGGGTTTCGTCCATTCAACGTCGAGAATATGCAGTCAGGCGGCGATGTGCGTTCTGTTGAAAAGACCAGCGGTTTTGGTCAGCAGTTTGCAGCTGGGTTAAGCGAGCATTCAGGCTCAGCGGGCAAAGGCATCAACACCAAAGACCTGCACAATGTCGGCGCCTCGGTGCAATATAAACTGCGCGACAAAAACGGTCAGGCGCGTGAATTCAATAACTACATGCAGTCGGTAAAAATTGACGATGAATGGGTATTTTTGGCAGGCGTGCGCGACAGTCCCGCCGATCAGTTCCATTATTTACGCATCCCCGCTGACGATAACGACTCAGTACAAGAATGGATGCGCCTGCGTGCCGCCTTATTGAATCCGGAATTGCGTGCCAAAGCCGCGGCAGAATATGCCAATAACGCATTACCTGAAGACGCCGAAGGCAGGCAATTACGTGTTCAGTTAAAAGCATCCGCAGAAAAAAGTTTAGAGATATTTGCCGGTGACGGTAAAGCGGCAGGGTATGTCGCTGTCACCCAGTTCCTGGATAAAATTCCGGCAAAAGAACAGGAACGAGCCGCCGACGTATTTATGAAAATATTAAATGGCTGCCTGTGGGATTTATGGC
>Ga0207025_1161_pt1 | contig 10229 bp, 8 predicted proteins | sample Alteio_BWMinCont_45_FD_153261 | JGI IMG/M metagenome (GOLD analysis project Ga0207025, IMG submission 153261) | Enriched cells from forest soil in Barre Woods Harvard Forest LTER site, Petersham, Massachusetts, United States -... | ecosystem: Environmental > Terrestrial > Soil > Temperate forest >... | reverse complement strand
TGCAGGAAGAAGCAGCGCACGACAAACTCGACCGCGATCCTGCGGTGTTAGCGGCGATTGATAGAGCCAAATCCCAGATCATCTCGCAAGCCTATATGCAAAAGCGCCTTGCCAAGGTAGCGCGCCCAACCAAAGAAGATGTCGACAAATATTATGCAGATCATCCGGATTTTTTTGCTGACAGAAAAGTCTTCGATTTTGATCAGATCGTGATTGCATCCAAAAATTTTGGCGCCGAAATGAAGGCGGCAATGGGAACGACAAAATCGATCGATGACATAGGTTCATGGCTTAAAGAGCACCACGTCGAGTATGTGCAAAACACCTCATCCAACAATACGGTCGATTTGCAGCCTGAGCTGGTGAAGAAATTGAAGGAAATGCGCAAGGGGCAGCTATTTGCTTTGCAACAGGGTGACAACACCATCATCGCTGCGATTAAAAATGAAAAAAATGTCCCGATCAAATCCGACGTGGCAGCACCGCAAATTGCCGCATTTTTATCCAATCAACGCAACAAAGAAGCCGCAGAGGCCGAGCTGGCGCACCTGCGTGCCTCGGCAAAGATTGAATATCTGAATAAAAACATTGCCGCGTCTACCAATGCTGCAGCGCCTGCAGATGACATCAAAAAAACGGATAGTAGTGAAGATCACACAAAGCGCGGCGTAGCTGACCTTTGATTAACGATGGTAGAAAAAATGAAACAATTTTTTAAATTTATTTGTGCATTAGTGTTGGCGATCTCAGTCGGTAATGCGATGGCTGACGATGTGCTGCTGGGCGCTGGCGATACCATCAAAATTACGGTGTACGACAATCCCGATTTAAGTCTGGAGACAAAAATCAGCGAAGCCGGAAACATTACTTTTCCATTGTTGGGTACTGTTGCGTTGGATGGACTGACCACTTCCGGTGCTGAAAAAAGAATTGCCGAACTGTTGAAAAAAGGCGGCTTTGTCAGGAAGCCGGAAGTCAATATTATCGTCACTGCATTGCAGAGCCAGCAGGTATCTATTTTGGGGGCGGTGAATAAACCGGGACGCTATCCCATGGAAGGTAAACGCAGCATCACCGACATGCTCGCCATGGCCGGCGGCATTTCCATGGATGGCGGTGAAACTGTCACGGTAGTCAGAAGCCGCAATGGCAAAAGCGTGAGTCGAAGTGTCGATATTCTGAACATGGTTCGATCCGGTAATCTGGCCGAGAACTACGATCTGGAAAGTAATGATCTGGTGTATGTCGAGCGTTATCCTCGCTTTTATATCTACGGTGAAGTGCAGCGTCCCGGTGTTTACCGTCTGGAAAAGACGATGACTCTGGTGCAGGCATTGTCTACCGGTGGAGGTATTACGATGCGCGGCACTGAAAGAAATATCCGCATCAAACGCCGAGATGCGAACGGCGTGCTGCAAGTCATTCAATCTAAAAATGATGATCTGGTTCAGCCTGATGATGTGATTTATATCCAGGAAAGCATTTTTTGATTGTTTAAATTATGTAGGGTGTAATAGCGATAGCGTATTACACCGCAACCACCTGGGTTTTACTTATGAATTTAATTTCGTTCCTGCTTGTAGTCCGGTCACGCTACAAAGTATTTTTGATTACGTTTGGTGTCGTGGTGCTGGGCACCCTGATCACCAATTTGCTATTGCCGAAAACGTATAAGGCAACGTCAACTCTGGTGCTCAATTTCAAGGGTACCGATCCGGTGACCGGCATGAATCTCCCTGCGCAATTAATGCCGGGATATATGCCCACGCAGGTTGATATCGTCACCAGCATGAATGTAGCAACCAAGGTTGTTGATGACTTGAAGTTGACCGAAGGTGATGTGATCAAAAAAAGGTTTTTGAAGGAAACCTCGGGCGATGTTTCTATGCGTGACTGGCTGGCTGGTTTGTTGCTAAAAAATCTTGAGGTGGTTCCGTCGCGAGAAAGCAGCGTGCTTGATATCAGCTACAAAGCCGCCGACCCGCAATTTGCCGCAACAGTCGCCAATGGTTTTGCCACCGCCTATCGCGCAACCAGCATTCAGTTGAAGATTGCTCCGGCTAAAGAAGCGGCCAGTTATATCAGCGATCAGATCAAGGTATTGCGCGGCAATCTGGAAGTGGCGCAAAACAATCTGTCGAAATTTCAACAGGATCATGGCATCGTGACTTCCGACCCCCGCACTGACGGAATTGATGTTGAATCCTCCCGATTGAATGAACTCTCTGCGCAACTGGTTACCGTGCAGGGACAGTTGTCTGAAGCAGCCTCACGTCAAAATCAGGCCAGCGGCAATGCCAGTAATGAATCACCCGATGTGTTGGGAAATTCATTGATCATGAATCTGAAGGCTGCGCTGAGTACGGCAGAAGCCAAATTTGCAGAAATAGCGGACCGGCTCGATACCAATCATCCGCAATATCAGCAGGCCAAGGCGCAAGTCGATAAATTGCGCAGTGACCTTGATGCGCAAATGAAAACTGCATCGAACAGTGTCGGTAGCAGCCTGCGCATTTATCAGCAACGCGAAGCAGAAGTCAGAGCCGCGCTTGCCGCGCAAAAAATCAAGGTGCTGCAGCTTAACCGGGTACGTGATGATCTGCGTTTGCTGCGCAATGAAGTCGACAGCGCGCAGCGCGCTTTCGATGCGACCACACAGCGTTATAACCAGACCAATCTGGAAGGCCAATCCAATCAGACCGATATTGCGGTACTTAATCCAGCTATCCCACCTATTTTCGCGTTCGGGCCAAGGATATTATTAAATACGGCGCTCGCCGTGTTTTTTGGCGGCTTTCTTGGAATGGCGCTTGCCGTCACTGCTGAAATGCGTGATCGTCGCGTGCGCAGCGTTGACGATATTGCGCTTGCTACCGAGTTTCCTGTGCTGGGTGTAATGGATTGGAGCGCAATTACAAAACCAAAGAAGCGGCTTTCAAAGTGGCACTTCCCGTGGCGTAGTCAACCGAATGTCATAGGAAAAATATCATGAGTCATCCATTTTTGGCGGCAGCTGAATCTCCATTGGATGAGCCGATCCGTCATAGCCCCAAACACGCCAATATCGGCCGCATACTGTTGGAGATGGGTAAGCTGACTTTGGAAGATGCCGAGCGTGTTTTGATCACCCAGAAAAAACTCGGCATGCGTTTTGGTGAAGCTGCGGAATATCTGGAACTGATCACGGAAGAAGATATACAAAAAGTGCTGGCGCGTCAGTTTGATTATCCGTATTTACAAAAAGCGGATCTGGCGTTTCCCGAAGAACTGGTGGCAGCCTACCGACCGTTCACCCCGCAAGTGGAAACGCTACGCGCCATACGCAGCCAGCTGATGTTGCGCTGGTTTTCCAAAGAGCAGCGCTCATTGGCGATAGTCAGCGTCGATCAGGATAATGGCGTCAGTGTTTTTGCGGCCAACCTGGCTATCGTATTTTCCCAGTTGGGCGAGCAAACCTTGCTGGTCGATGCCAATATGCGCAAACCGCATCTGCAAAAATTATTCGGCCTGCAGAATAATTTGGGTCTGTCAGATATTTTGGCAGAACGCTCGGATCTGACTGAAATCGCCAAAATCGATTCGTTTGTCGATCTTTCAATACTGGCAGCCGGCACGCCGGTGCCGAATCCGCAAGAGTTGTTAAGCCGCGGATTCACCCCGTTCAGCAAACAGCTCGAGAAAAATTACGATGTCATTTTATACGACACGTCTGCCTTTAATACAGCAGCGGATGCGCTTATCGTGGCCTCCAGAATCGGCGGAGTGCTGATCGTGGTGCAGCAGGAAAAATCCCGTATTGCCGACGTTAACCTGTTGTGCGAACAGTTCAGTCGCAACGGCGTTGAGGTGGTTGGTATCGTGATGGCGAAATTCTGATGTCGGACTTAGGCATCAGTCTGTCCAAAAAAGATGCCGTGCTGATGGTATTCAAAGACAGATATTGGCTGCCGATAGGCATAGGATTTCTGCTACTGTTTATACCGACCTTGTACGATCTGTTCACCGATATGTGGACTTACGAAGAGCAGGCGCACGGACCGCTGATTTTGGCGCTGTCGCTGTGGTTGTTATATAGCCGCTGGCCGCAGATGATGCAGGCCAGTCAGCAACAGAAAGGGCAGGGAGAGGGTCGGGCTGCGACGATAATCGGATGGGTATTGTTCGGATTCGGACTGTTGTGCTATCTGGTGGGGCGCTCTGTCAAAATCACGCCATTGGAAATGGGCTCGTTTATTGTACTGGTGGCGGCGGTACTGCTGATCAGACGTGGTGCTATCGGCTTGAAAGTCTTGTGGTTTCCGCTGTTCTTCCTGCTCTTCATGATCCCGCTACCCGGCCCGCTGGTTAGTGCGCTGACTCTGCCGATGAAACTGGCCGTTTCCTACGTGACCGAAAATATCCTGTATTTTTTCAATTACCCAATCTCGCGCTCCGGCGTGATTCTGCAAATGGGCCAGTACCAGTTGCTGGTCGCCGACGCCTGCGCCGGACTGCAAACTCTGCTCACGCTGGAGTCATTGGGCATGTTTTACATGAACATGATGCGTCATAACTCGGCGATTCGAAATGTCACCCTGGCGCTGCTGATCGTACCGATTTCATTTGCCGCCAACGTGATCCGCGTGATGGCGCTGTGCCTGATTACCTATTACTGGGGCGATGAAGTCGGTCAGGGTTTCCTGCATCAATTCGCCGGCATGGTGCTGTTCATGAGCGCGCTGATTCTGATTATCGGCATCGACTCTCTGCTGCAATGGGCTGTCAGACCAAGAATGCGTGGAGCGGGCGTATGACTCAGTCGAACACGCTCAGCTACATATTGTGCGCGTTGATGCTGCTGACTGCGGTTGCGACCAGATTGGTGACGCCGGTCAAAGCCGCGACTACCTATCACGAGACTATCAGCCTGAAAGACATGATTCCAGAACAAATAGCTGGCTGGAAGGTAGATCCGAATATCGTCCCGTTGCAATTAAACGCCGATGTGGAAAAGGGAATGAATGAGCTGTACAGCCAGGTTCTGGTGCGCACTTATGTGAACGCCAACGGAGAGCACGTCATGCTATCGGTGGCGTACGGCGGTGACCAGAACGGCAACCTGGCCTTACATAAACCCGAACATTGCTACGGTTCGCAGGGCTTCGAGATTTCGAATTTTCAGCGCGACGATTTCAAATCGGATGTGGGTAATTTCCCGGTCACGCGATTGCTGGCAGTGCAGGGGCACCGAAGCGAGCCGATTACTTACTGGACTACTGTCGGCGATAAAGTGGTGCGCGATGGCCTGGATCAGAAGTTGCAGAAATTGCGATTTGCGATGACCGGAAAAATTCCTGACGGGATACTGGTGCGCGTTTCCACGCTCGATGACGATATGAACAATTCATACCGCATACAAAATTCATTTATACAAAACATGCTGGCTTCAATGAACAAAGAAGATCGCGCAAAGATTATTGGCACCCACTAGATAATGGATCAGTCACACATGAAAACAGCTCTCATCACTGGCGTAACAGGACAAGACGGTGCCTACCTGGCCGAATTCCTTTTGGATAAAGGCTATCTGGTGCACGGCATCAAGCGCCGCACTTCGCTGATTAATACGGATCGTATCGATCATCTGTATCAGGATCCGCACGAGCCTGATCGCAGATTCACGTTGCATCATGGTGATCTGACCGACTCAACCAGCCTGATCCGCATCATTCAGCAGGTTCAGCCGGACGAAATTTATAACCTTGCTGCGCAAAGCCATGTAGCGGTGTCGTTTGAAGAGCCGGAATACACGGCCAATTCCGATGCGCTGGGCGCCTTGCGGATACTGGAAGCGATCCGCATACTCGGTCTGGAAAAAAAATCCCGCTTCTATCAGGCATCAACTTCCGAATTATATGGTCTGGTGCAGGAAACGCCGCAGCGGGAAACGACGCCGTTCTATCCGCGTTCACCTTACGCAGTGGCCAAACTGTATGCCTACTGGATGACAGTGAATTATCGTGAAGCATATGGAATTTATGCCTGCAACGGAATTTTGTTTAACCACGAAAGCCCGTTGCGCGGTGAAACCTTTGTCACCCGAAAAATTACCATAGGTCTGTCACGCATCAAATTGGGCTTGCAGAATTGCCTGTATTTGGGAAATCTCGATGCACTGCGCGACTGGGGCCATGCGCGTGATTATGTGGAAGTGCAATGGTTGATGTTGCAACAGGAAGTGGCTGAAGATTTTGTCATTGCGACCGGCGAACAGCATAGTGTGCGCGATTTCGTTAATCTGGCTGCCAAAGAAATCGGCATGAAAATTTTGTGGGAAGGCACAGGCGTGAACGAAAAAGGCTATGACGGTTCCGGACGCTGCATTATCGCAGTTGATCCACGTTATTTCCGACCGACTGAAGTGGAGTCATTATTGGGTGACGCCAGCAAGGCTAAACGAAAACTGGGTTGGCAACCGAAGACCAGCTTTGCAGAACTGGTGAGGGAAATGGCGCAGGAAGATTTGAAGAATGCGCAAAGAGATCAGCTGATCAGGCATAACGGTTTTGAAACGCTTAATCGATTTGGCTAACCATGAAGCCGAATGCGAAAATTTATGTGGCCGGGCACCTCGGCTTGGTTGGTTCGGCATTGGTCAAAGTACTAACCGGACTTGGCTATACCAATATCGTAAAAAAAACGCGGGCAGAACTTGATCTGACGGATCAGGCTGCCGTGCATGCTTTTTTTGACAAGGAACGTCCGGAATATGTATTTCTCGCCGCTGCCAAAGTAGGTGGAATACATGCCAATAACACCTATCCGGCCGAATTCATTCAGATCAATCTGGCGATACAAAATAATATTTTGCATGCCGCGTATCTGCATGGGGTGAATCGTTTACTTTTTCTGGGATCGAGCTGCATATATCCAAGAGCGGCACCGCAACCGATGCGAGAAGAGCATTTGCTGAGCGGCGCGCTGGAACCGACCAACCGGCCATATGCCCTGGCCAAGATAGCCGGGATAGAACAATGTTGGGCCTATAACCGCCAATATGAAACGCGTTTTCTTGCGGTGATGCCGACGAATTTATACGGCCCCGGTGACAACTACAATCTGGACAATTCGCATGTGCTGCCTGCGTTGATACGCAAATTTCACGAAGCAAAAGTGCATGACATGCATAGTGTGGTGGTGTGGGGATCAGGGAAGCCGAAACGCGAATTTTTATATAGCGAAGATATGGCAGAAGCGAGTGTGTTTCTGATGAATCTGGATGCACAGATTTTTGATGGGCTATTGGGATCAGATCGCAATGACGGGTTGCCGCCATTGGTGAACATAGGCAGCGGTATTGATATGTCGATCCGGGATGTGGCGGAACTGGTTAAAGATGTGGTCGGCTATCAGGGCGGAATCGTGTTTGATATCGGTCGTCCGGACGGGCCGCCAAGAAAGCTGCTTGATGTGAGCCGCTTATCCGGTTTGGGTTGGCAGGCGAAAATTGGATTGCAGGACGGGATACGTTTGGCGTATCAATCATTCTTGTCAACGTAGGGTGCAATAGCGCAGCGTATTACACCATTTGCCGTAATTATTAAGGGTATTCGTTTATTAGAGACTGCGGTGTAATACGCAAGCGATTACACCCTACGATGCAATGTAACCACGACGAATGAAATAAAAAAATTGACCAAAAATGAAAATCATTCTTTTCTGCCACCCTGATTTTTTACACTCGCACAGCATGCCGCGTTTTGCTGCGATGTTAAAGAAATCGTATCTCGAACGCGGATACGAGGTGGAAGTCTGGTCGCCTAAGGCTTATGTGCATCGGTGGTTCAATTTCGGCGGAATAGGAAAATGGGCGGGTTACTTTGATCAATACATTCTGTTTCCGCTGTGGGTAAAGAGCGCGCTGCGCCGCGAATCTGCCGATACCTTGTACGTGTTTTGCGATCAGGCGCTTGGGCCGTGGGTGCCGCTGGTCGCGGATCGTCCTCACGCAATACATTGTCATGATTTTTTGGCCCTGCAATCTGCCTTGGGTGAATACCCGGAACATCAGGTGAAGTTGTTGGGGCGGATTTATCAAAGATTTATTCGCCACGGATTCAGAACCGGGAGATTCTTTATTTCTGTTTCACATAACAGCAAAAAAGAACTGTCCAGATTTTTACCCGAAGCGCCGGTTATCTCTGAAGTCGTCCATAACGGTTTGAATTACAGTTTTGAACCGTTACCTGAGTCGATCGCACTGAAAGAACTGAGTAATGTGCTTGCGGCGATTACTGACAAGAGAATGCTGGTGCACGTGGGCGGAAACACCTGGTATAAAAATAGGAAGGGTGTGGTGCACATCTATGCCGAATACTGCAAAAAATGTGATGATCCATTGCCGTTGTGGATGATCGGTGATTCCCCTAGTCCCCGATTGCGTGCGCTGGCCAAGACAGTAGCGCCGAAAGGAAAAGTTTATTTTCTTTCCGGTCTGTCCAACCGACAGGTTCAAGCCGTCTATTCACTGGCCAAAGCGTTGATATTCCCTAGTCTGGCCGAAGGTTTTGGTTGGCCGATTGCAGAGGCCATGGCATGCGGATGTCCGGTACTGACTACGAATCAGGCGCCCATGACTGAAGTCGGCGGAGCATCGGTCACTTATATTCCCGTCATGCCGCATCAGACCGGCGTTGAACAGTGGGCAAATGGAGCAGCCGACACGCTGATCTCCATGTTGAATGTGCCGGTAGAGCAAAGGTTAAAGCATCGGGATCAGGGATTGGAACATGTGCGATTGTTTAATGCAGATAAGGCGATTTCTGCTTACGAAGATATTTATCATCGCGTCATGGCGCTGTGCCGAACGACGAGCGACTAAGGAATTGATATGTGTGGCGTGTACGCAGTAATAGATTTTGTAAAACCGCTTAACGATGGTGATCTGGATGTAATGAAGCGTGTTAGTGATCAACTGGCTACACGTGGCCCGGATTCTTCGGGGCAGTGGATCAGCCCATGTGCTCGCGTGGCATTAGGTCATCGCCGCTTGGCGATTATCGATCTGTCTCCCACCGGTTATCAACCTATGACTGATGCCAGCGGTCGCTACAGCATCGTATTCAACGGCGAAATTTTTAACTATCGCGAATTGCGCGAACAACTTAAGCCGCATTTTGCATTTCACACCGGATCAGATACCGAAGTGATTATTGCGGCCTGGGAGCGCTGGGGTTCAGAATGTCTGGACAAGTTGCGCGGTATGTTCGCTTTTGTACTGTGGGATAAAGAATTGCGTCAGGTGCATGTCGCGCGTGACGCGTTCGGCATCAAGCCGATTTATATGCGCCAGGTCGGATCGCAAATCTGGATTGCGTCGCAAGTCAAAGCATTGACACTGGTTGCATCTGGCCTGACTGAAAATAGCACGGCCAAAGCAGGTTATTTTTTATGGGGCAGCGTTCCGGATCCGCTCACGCCATTTAAGGAAATTACTGCTCTGCCCTCTGGCCATGTCATTTCCTACGAGCCCGACAAATCGAATCAGGCACAGCCGCGCGACTGGTTCAAGTTTTCGCAAACACTGTCGGAAGCCGCAGAAGTGCAATTGCCTGCAGATATTGAAGTAGCTACAGAATTACGCGCAGCGATGCTCGATACGGTACATGCGCATCGCGAAGCCGACGTGCCGGTGGGTGTGTTTTTGTCAGCCGGGCGCGACAGCACGACGCTGGCTGCGCTGTCATGCGAATTGGCTGGAGCTGATCATTCCATACAGACTGTGACGCTGGCGTTTAAGGAATACGTCGGGACTGAAGATGATGAATCGATACTGGCAGAACAGGTGGCACGTGAATTGGGTACTCAGCACACTACCGTACAAATTTCCAAAGCAGAATTTTCAGATGAACTACCCAAATTATTTGCGGCCATGGATCAACCTTCTTACGACGGCGTCAACACCTATTTCATCAGCAAGGCAACGCGTCAGGCTGGTTTGAAAGTAGCACTGTCAGGATTGGGTGGCGATGAATTATTTGGCGGTTATGCGAGCTTTACCCAAGTGCCGTCGTTAGCGAATGCGGTGCCGGAGTGGATGCAATATCCAGGTATGCTGGCTCGACAATTATTTTCTGGTGTGTCGGCGAGTTTGGGCAAGCCGAAACTGGCGGGAATGCTGGAATACGCCGGCAATTACGAGCGTGCCTATCAGTTGCGCCGCGGCCTGTTCATGCCTTGGGAACTGGATC
>Ga0207025_1160_pt1 | contig 10298 bp, 5 predicted proteins | sample Alteio_BWMinCont_45_FD_153261 | JGI IMG/M metagenome (GOLD analysis project Ga0207025, IMG submission 153261) | Enriched cells from forest soil in Barre Woods Harvard Forest LTER site, Petersham, Massachusetts, United States -... | ecosystem: Environmental > Terrestrial > Soil > Temperate forest >... | reverse complement strand
ATCCGCCTTAAAAGCCACCGCATTGCCTTCCGACCAGCAGATGACCTTGGCCCCGCTGTCCGCAGCAGCCTGGCTCAAAACAAAAAGACTGTCGGTGACCTGGTTCATCGCGGCAAACGCCCTTTTGAATTTAACCGTATCGGCGCTTTCTATATAACTTGCCTCCGCCTGTCCGACCAGCCGTAAAGCAGGGTCCGTAACGGACGCCCGCGGGTCCAATACCATTTCACGACCGCTATAATCTTTGTATATCGTTTCCAAAAGACCTTTTAATGGTACCGTCACCCCGGCCACTCTTACCGTATGCCGCTCACCCCCTGCCGGCAGGCTGTACCGGACATAACCAAATCCCAGCACGACAGCCAGGATGCCGCCATATATAACCAGCCCCGACCGGTATTCTTCCTGCTGCTGCCATCTTCCAATCGCCCAAACGACAACGGATGCCGCCCAATAAAGCAAAAAGCTGATGCCCCACATCCCGGTCACCGACGCCAGCTGGGTCAGCCAGGGGAAAGAATATTGGCTATTGGCGACAGACCACCATGTCCCACCTCCATATACCGTGTTCAAAAATTCAAGGGCCACATAAAACGAAGGAAAAAACAAAGTGCCCGCAAACCGGCCCGCCCGGCCCGTTACCCAGCGGTCAGCCAGATAGACCACAAGCTGCACCAGACTTTGATATACCGAAAAGATCAAAAGGACAATCAAAGGAAAAGGAGCAACGGTATAGTCACACAGCACATGCAGCAGGAGTAAGACCGGTAAGGCTACAAGAGCCTTCCTCCGGACCGCGCCCAGTCTGAAAAATGCCAGCAGGCAGATAGGATTGAGCCATGCAAAAAGCGCAAAGCCCCACCTCGGAGAAGAAAGTACCGCACTGATGATCGCCGTGATAAGAAGACCCGCCGCCACCCATCCGGCCGAGCCCCCAGCCACCTTTCCGGCCGAACCCGCCGCCACCCATCCTGCCCGCCGCTTTGACGAAGCAATAGTTGTCTGTAACATAATAAATGATTTTAGACAACAAAATTGCGAAGCCAAAACCGCTCCGTCGACCGGATAAAGAAAGTCGGTCGGATTTATTCCGTTCGAATAAAGAAAAGCAGGAAGTCGAACACTTACCCCCTCCTTTTCTTAAATTCACTGGGCGTTACCCCCGTCTGCTTTTTAAAAAGCGTATTAAAAGAAGATTTAGAATTGAACCCCACCTGGTAAAGCACCTCGAGGACGGTCATCTTTTTATCCGCAGGGTCCGCCAACAGCAGTTTTGCCTCCTCGATCCGGTAACGGTTGATAAATTCAAAGAAATTCTGACCCAACCCCTCATTGATCACCTGCGACAATACCCTCGGTCGAAGACCAAGCTGTCCGGCTAGCTGTTCCAGCGTAAGATCGGGGTCCAGCCAGGGCCTGACGGTTTCCATATGGTGGACGAGTAACCCCAGGATCCTCTTCCCCTCCTGCCCGTCCGCCGGTGAACCGGCCTTCCCGGGAGCCACAGCGTCAGGCGGCCTCTCTTCCAGCACCGCAAACAGCTCCGGCGTCTGCAACGCCTTCAACAGCACCGAATTGATATAAATGAATACCAATAAGATGACAAGCGTGAAAACAGGCCACCAATATTTCGCAAAAAACGTCATGCCGATAAAGCTGTTAAACGCAGCAAGGACCATCGTGAGCGTAAAAAAGAAGATGGTATAGGTCAGCCAGTTGATATTGATCCGCCGGTAATTCGAAAACTCCTGCCCCGCCGCCTTTTTAAACCGCCCGATCAGCCGGATCGAAGCCCCCATATACAAAAAAAACTGCCCGAAGATCAGCCCGGAATCCCAATACTGATAGGCCGCTACCCTCCGCGCAAGGATGCTGCGCAGGATAGCCTGCTTTTCCGAAGACGTTTGCACCTGCCAATAGATCTCCGTGACAAGGAACAGCAAAATAAAAGGTAGAAAATGCCCCCACTTGACAAGGGAAAGCGAAAAATCTTTATAAAGAACGGATTGCGTATACAAATACAATAAAGGCCCAAATAGAAGCAGCAGCCAAACGCTCCACAAGGCCAGAGAAGGGGCGTTGGAATACACGCCTTTGATCAAAAGCAGGTTATCGGCCAGGTTTAGACAAATGGCCAAAAAGAACGCCCCCAGCAATGCGTTACTGATCCTTTTGCCTTTCTGATGCGTAAAAAGAAAAACGCTCGTGAAAAGCAATTGAAAGATAACGACCACAAAAAAAGTATCCGACAGACTAAAGCTCATGGCATCATTTTCTCCGGCCACTGATCATCGCCGACCCCTCTAATTCTCCACTTTTAACGTCAGCACCGGATTCGTTCGCGCCGCCTTCACCGCCAGGGCGCCGATCGTAGCCAATGCGATCAGCAGCAACGCGACAACCGGCAAAACGAACTGCCACCAGGTCAACCCAGCCCTAAAGGCATAGTTATGCAGCCACCCCGTAATAAAGAGATAAGCCAGGGGTAGCCCCAGCAGACTGCAAAACAGGATCAGCCGGACACTCTCCCGCATCAGCAGGACGAGCAGTTGCGGAATAGAGGCGCCAAGCGTCTTTCTCACCCCGATCTCTTTTGTCCGGCGGCGGGTCGAATGAGCGGTCAATCCAAACAAACCCATACAGGCGATCCCGATCGCCAGGGCCGAGAAGAGCAGGAAGATGCGGCCAAAGCCGATGTCCTGGCGGTATTGCGCATTATAAAAGTCGTCCAGGAAAAAGAAGTCGAAAGAAGATTCGGGGAAATACCGCTGCCACAACCTCCCCGCCCCCGCTGTCACTGCATGCTCATAACCCGGCCGGATCCGGACCGAATAATAGTTGGTCGGGATCCAACCAAGGGCCGGGTCCATAAAAAGGATGACGGGCGTGAAGTCTTTCTGCAGGGACTGCTGATGATAGTTTTTTATAACCCCGATAACTTCATTCGGCCGGCTGCCTAATGTCTCCAGCCAGACCTTTTTCCCAACCGCCTCTTCCGCATCGGCAAAACCCAATTGACGGACAGCGGACTCATTCAGGATGATGCCCGTGGAATCGGCCGGCCGGGCCGCGTCAAATGCCCTTCCCGCCAGCATAGTCAACCCATAGGCAGGGATAAAATCAAAATCCACCCGCAACATTTCATAAGTCCGTTCCTCCGACTTGGGGGCGCCGAACCGCCGGTTGGCCAGGAATTCACCCACCGCCTTGCCGGGCACGGCGCCGGACCCCGTTACCTGCCTTACCCCGGGAATACCTTGTAAAGCCGCTTTAAAGCTCCGGACGGCATTCTTATAGTCAGTAGTATTGACAGGTGCCTTTAACACCAGGGTCTGATCGATCGCTACCCCCGTCGGTTCGTTATCCATATAACCGATCTGGCGATAGACGGCCAGGACACCGGCCATCAGCAACAACGAGGCCGTGAATTGAAAAACGACCATCACCCTTCGCATCATCATTCCTCCCGGAGAAGAAGCATATCGTCCTTTCAGCACCGTGACCGGATTCATCCGCGCCAGCACGGTTGCCGGGTAGATCCCCGTCAGCAGGATCATCGCCACAAGGACCAGCGCAAGCCGGCTCAGCAGCGGACCGTCGTATAATACCCCTGTTCCCGTACCCAAAAACTCCATCACCGGCTCTCTCAACAGGCCGACCACCTCCACCGCCACCGCCAGCGCAATCACGCTGATCAGGATCGACTCCACCAGGAATTGACTAGTTAGCTGGATCGCCAGTGCTCCGCTCACCTTCCGGATCCCCACCTCCCTTGCCCGGTCGGCGGCCCTCGCCGTAGACAGGTTGATATAGTTGATGCCCGCGATCAGCAGGATGATATAAGCCATGATAGCCAGGAAACGCACGGCCCTGGCGTTACCCTTGGCCTCTACCTCGTATTGCTTGGCCGGTCGCAGATGAATATCCGCTACCGGCACCAGTTGTATAGCCCATTTCAGATCCCGCAGCGATGGACCGCTTTTATACTTCTCGGCAAGGGCGGGAAATTTCTCTTCAACCTGTTCAGGCCCAACCCCCTGCTCCAGCCTGACAAACGTATAGCTTTCATGTATATACCAAAAGTCCCGGAAAACCTTTCGCTGCGTCAGCCACGACACCAGCATGCTGAATCTCATCGTCGAATTGGCGGGCAGATCGGCAAACACACCCGTGATCACACAATGATAGCTGTCAGAGATCGTACTGATATCCAAATTTTTCCCGACCGGATCATCCGCGCCAAAATACTTCTTTGCGGCCGTCGCCGACAGCACGATGGAGTTCGGCTCCTGGAGAACCGTCGCCGCATCGCCCGCCAGCAGCGGATAACGGAAGAACTGGAAGAAATTGCTGTCCGCGAAACAGACATGCTCCTCCCGATACTTGATCGACCCGTTCCGCACTACCCGCTCGGAATTATTCCAATTGATACGGGTGAAATCGGCAATCTCCGGAAAATCCTTTTTCATGGCCGTTGCATAGCCATTCGTGCTGGTAGCCCAGTCATCGGTCAGCTGATCGTCTTTGTAAAAACGGCTCTCCACCCGGTAAATAGAATCCGAATTGCCCAGCATGCGGTCATAGCTCCGCTCGTAATGCACGTACCCGCTGATCACGATAAAAGCGGCGATGCCAAGCGCCAGACCGGCAATATTGATAACCGTGAATGTCTTGTTATGGCGAAAGTTTCGCCAGGCGACCAACAGAATGTTTCGGAGCATCGTTAAAGATAAGAAACCCTATCCACCCGGCAACCCATCCCCTTCCAATGTCCGCACGCCCCGGATATACGCCACGCTGTCCGTCTTCAGCAGATCCACTACCAGCACCTCATTCTCCCCCTTCTTCAACCAGGACGCAGGACAATACAATCGCAGCTGCGGCCCCACATTCCAATATCTGCCAAGATTATGTCCGTTCACCCACACAATCCCCTTCCTGAACTGGCTCATATCGATATAGGTATCCGCCGTGCTATCCAACCGGAACATGCCCATGAAGAAATTCCCCGGCCGGAGACTGTCGATGCCAAAGCGAGGATAAACCGTATATCCCCATCCCTTTTCAAACAGATCATACGTCTCCCAGTTCATCAACGTCATCCCATCCAGCGTCACCCGATCCGTGATCCCCTTCCGGTCGATCATATACTGCGCAAAATTGATATGCCCCATCGCCTCCACCAGGATATCCAACACCGGCTCCTTCACTTCCGTCTCCGGCAAAGTCACCGTCCAATGCCCGCCATCCCGGTATACGGTATCGATCAACCGACCATTCAAATAAACCAGCGCAAAGTCATGCGGCTCCGTGATCGTCAGCTTCCCGCTCTTATGCCCGATCAGCTTCGTCCGATAAAGGATCAGACCGCTGCTTTGCCCAAAAGCCTCCATCGGCAGCGGCATCACGGTCCGCTTCGGTTTCGGCAGCTCATCCCATAATGATGAAAAAAAAGCCATCTTTATCGGTGGGATCTCCATCACCGGAACCGGCTCCGGCACCGGCGGCAACGGATGATCCACATATTTCCCGATCAACCGGCGCAACGCATAGTACTTCGGTGTCGCCCGCCCCTGCTCGTTGATCGGCGCATCATAATCATAGCTCGTCACATCCGGCTGATATTGCGTCGGCGAGAACGCATTCGCACCCGCCGTAAATCCAAAATTTGTTCCCCCATGCACCACATACAGATTAAACGACCGCCCATGCGACAACAGATACCCTACCTCTTTCAAGAGATCCGCGGTATCCGGATGCTGCCAACCCTCCTTCCAATGCGTCAGCCACCCCGGATAGGTCTCACTGCTAAAAGCCGGTACATTCGGGTTCCGCCGCGAAGCCTGCTCAAAATCCGCGTCGCTTCCCCCGCTATCAAGCCCGATAGCACAACTATCCAGACTTCCCGCCTCCAGCATAAATGCCGTCGGCCCATCCGCCGTATAAAAAGGTAGGGTAACCCCATGCTGCTGCCATAACCGATGAAGCGCCGCAACGTACCGACGGTCATTACCATAACTGCCATATTCGTTCTCCACCTGCACCATCAGAATGGGTCCGCCATGATCACATTGCAACGGCACGATTTCCTGCGACAGCCGCGCCACATAACGACCGACGGCATCCATATAGCGGGGATCCATACAACGGACTTTGATATCCGGGATCTTTAACAACCACGTCGGCAATCCGCCCCAGTCCCACTCCGCACAGACATACGGGCCCGGCCGCAGCAGCACCCACATGCCCTCGGCCTGGCACAGCCGGATAAACGCGGCAATATCATGATTGCCCGAACGAAAATCCCACCGCCCCGGCGACTCTTCGAGATAATTCCAAAAAACATATACCGCGATGGTATTACACCCCATCGCCTTGGCCATCCGGATCCGGTGCCGCCAATACTCCCGCGGGATCCGCGCGGGATGCATCTCGCCGCTGATGATCCGGAATGGTTTTCCATCGAGCAAAAAATCATGCTTTCCCAAAGAAAAATGATGCCGGTCCTGCGCTTGCAAGGAGCAGGCAGCTAAAAATACCGCCAGCGTGAAAAGAAAAATAAACCTCATGCTATACCTTTTAATTCCCTAAAGAATCGATCCGCTGAAAGACATCCTTGAAACATTGCGAGGCCGACCCACGCTCCTGCCCCGGCCGTTTCGGCCCAATCCCATAGAAGCTGTTCAGGAACGACTGCGTTGGCGACCACGTTGTCTCCACGATCCCGAGGAACCTTGGCTTCATCTCCGGCGTGGAGGAATTCCTGAACTTCACCATATCATCCACCTGCGCCACCCCCGGCTGCGACGTCCGCCAGGGGCAGGTCACCACCCTGAAGCCCTTCATCGCGAAATAAACCGCGGTCTGATCGGGCCGTTCATAATGCCAGTCACAGATCACCACATCTTTAGGTATCATATCAACGGCCCGGTAAGTATTATTATAACTGGCCTCCCATTCACCAATACCGGTCGTCTTCCCGTCGATCAGCCTGTCGCCCCAAATCCATAACTCCCGGCCTTTCAGCGCCAGGTGATCATGAATGGCCCGCACTTCACCGGCAAACAGTACCGCCGGATCCTGGCCTCCGCAACGGGGGCATTTACTTTCCCCCAGATAGAATACCTCATCCATTCCGGCATGAAAGGCCGCACTCTCAAAGGCATCACATAATTCATCGATCACGGCAAACAGGACGTCATGGATGCCCGGATAAAGCGGGCAATAGCTTCGGCAATACAGGTTATCCGCATTGGGCCATACATATTTCACCGGGTTTTTCACCCACGGCGTTTCATCGAACTGCGGATAGACCTGTAATAGTTTACCGGGATGCTCTTCCCAGCCCTGGTGACCAAGCATATTGATCTGCGGAATGATGCGGATATGATTCTGCGCACAGGCCCTTACGATCTTTTTTACTTCGGCATTCGACAGGGCGAGAGTGTCGGCCAGCTCAGGATGCGATTTGAACTGATAATGATAATCGACGAGCATGAATAAGGTATTGACCTTTCTCGGCGCCAGTTCATCATGGATGAACCGTACAAAAGAGTCTACACCGGAAGGACGAGGGATATCGATACAAAAACCTCTCACGGGCATTACACTGTCAAGACCGGATTGTGAAAAGGCGGAAAAAGATCCCGACAGAAAAAAGATGGCAAAGAAAAAAGACAACAGACAGGTTCGCATGACTCGAGTATTAAAAATGATAAAAATTGTACAACTTATTGGGCCAGTTTGTATAACCCTACTTTCGCAATAATCGGATCCAGCCGCGACGACAAGATCCGAAGGCGAACACGCCGGGCAGTTACCGGCGGAAACCGCAGCAACCGTTTGTATCCGATCGTCGTCCCCGATGCCACCTGCACCCATTCGCCATGGGTTTCCACTTGGAAAACGAACTGCTCCACCCGTTGCCCATGCAGGATGTCCTCCTGCAAAGACAGCACGTCAAAGGTTTTATCACCTTTTAGATCCAAATGGATCTCCATTGCCGTGTAGGGCTCGCCCAACCGGAGTTCCATGTTCGGACTAAATATCCTCTCCTCCGCCCCCGCCGCCAGATCCACTCCAAACGTCGAATCCATCCGGCGACGCCAGCCCCGCAGACTGCGAACATCCGCATCGCTGATCAACCCTTCCCGGTTCGGCGGAATATTCAGCAACAGCACGCTATTCCTTCCCACACTGCTAAAATATAGGTCCATCAACCCCGAAGGGGTCCTGACAAGCGAATCCTCTTTGGAATGATAAAACCAGCCCGGCCGGATGCTGACATCCGTCTCCGCCGGATACCAGATCAACCCCTTCGCCTTCATCAATTGTTCCCGGCTTCCCAAGTCCTGATTCATCAGGTCGCCCAACGGAGCAAACGTCTGATCCTTCTGCGAATTGGCGGCAATACTCTCCTCCTGTCGTGCATTCACCGGTAACACACTCCACTCCGTCAGCCGCCCTTCCCCTGTCTCCGTTCCCACCCAGCGCACATCCGGACCCATAATAGCGATCACCGCCTGCGGCTGCAGCCGCCGGATCAAATGATACCAGGCTTCAAAAGCATACACCTGCTTCTTCCCGTTCGGCCCCTCGCCATTCGCGCCATCGAACCATACCTCATCCACCTCTCCATACCGCGTCAACAGCTCGGTCAACCAATTAAGAAAAAGCGCATTATATTTCGCAGAATCCCCATAAGACGGCGAATTCCGGTCCCAGGGCGAAAGATAAAGCCCCATCCCCATCCCATATTCATGACAGGCATCGGCAAATTCCTTCACGACGTCCCCATGCCCGTTTTTGTATGGGGTATGCGCGATCGTATGATCTGTGTATTTACTGGGCCACAGGCAGAAGCCGTCGTGATGCTTGGCCGTCAGGATCACCTGCCGGATACCCGCCTGCTTCGCAGCCCGTACCCACTGCCGCGCATCCAATTGTGTCGGGTTGAAAAGCGAAAGGTCTTCCTTGCCGTCCCCCCAGTCCCTATCCGTAAACGTATTGATCCCGAAATGAAAAAAGGCCGTCAGCTCCAGCTCCTGCCAGCGCAGTTGCCGCGGCGACGGAACCAGCTGCGCGGCCTTGCTGATGATAGCGGCCGGACTGTCCGCAGGAATTATCGCCACATAATTTTGAGCGGCAACCCCCTGCCACAGCAGCAACCCGATAACCCCGAATAATCCTGCCCCAAGGGCAACACATTTATTTCTACTCATATGCAACATTCTACAACAATTCGCTAATTTACTATAAGTCAACCACTCATTATGCTGAAAAATTATGTCAAGATCGCCTGGCGCAATCTCTGGAGAAACAAATCCTATACCTTCATCAATATCCTGGGGCTTTCCTCCGGCCTGGCTTGCGCCGTGCTGATCTTTACCCTTGTCTCCTATCAATTCAGCTTCGATACTTTTCATCCGGCGGCGGACCGCATCTGCAGGATCGTCACGGAATTCCACACCGATGCCACCGAATATCAGCCAGGCGTCCCGCAACCCCTGGGCAAGGCCTTTCGCAATGACTTTTCCTTCATCGAGAAATCGGCGAGGGTCTTTATCTACAACAATGCACTGATCTCGCTGCCCGGTGAGAAAGAAGTGAAAAAATTCCAGGAAGACGACGGTGTTGCTTATGCGGAACCGGAGTTCTTCGACATCTTCGGCTTCCCCCTGATTCGCGGCGACCACAACGCCGCACTGACGGAACCGAATACGGCACTGATTACCCAAAAGATCGCAACAAAATATTTCGGCGCAGAAGATCCCATCGGCCGGATTATCCGGTATAACAACCAGACCAATTTCCGCGTTACCGGCGTCCTCCGCGACATCCCCGGCAATACCGACCGGACCAACGAGATTTACCTGTCATACGCCAATCTGAAAGATAAAGATCCCTATATGGCAAGCGACAGCAGCTGGGGCAGCGTCTCCAGTCGGATGAATTTCTTTGTCCGGCTGAAGCCGGACATCACAGCGGCCGTCGCCGAAAAGCAATTACCCGCTTTTGTAAAGAAATATTATGGGCCGGAGGACGCCATGGCCACCCGCCTCCACCTGCAACCCCTTTCCGACATGCATTTCAACGCGGACTATGACGGGCCCGCCAGCAAGCGTAATCTTTGGGTCCTCGCCGTCATTGGCCTGTTCCTGATCATCACGGCCTGCGTGAATTTCATCAATCTGGCCACCGCAAGGGCACTGAACCGGGCCAAAGAGGTCGGCGTCCGGAAAGTAATGGGCAGCCTCCGCTCCCACTTGTTCTGGCAATTCATGATCGAGACTGCCCTG
>Ga0207025_1158_pt1 | contig 10408 bp, 9 predicted proteins | sample Alteio_BWMinCont_45_FD_153261 | JGI IMG/M metagenome (GOLD analysis project Ga0207025, IMG submission 153261) | Enriched cells from forest soil in Barre Woods Harvard Forest LTER site, Petersham, Massachusetts, United States -... | ecosystem: Environmental > Terrestrial > Soil > Temperate forest >... | reverse complement strand
AACCGACCGCGGAAGAATTGATATTGATCAACGCCAAAAAAGAACGTATCGCAAAACTGATCGCAGAACGCGAAGCAATAGCACGTTGCGAGAAGGAGTACCAAAAAGCGGCAGCCGCCATCAAAAATATTTCGCGTAATTTATTTTCACAACCTAAAGAAGCGTTCAACAGCGCTGATCAGCTCACCCAGCAAATGTTGGATTCTTTGTTGTCTGAAAAAGATATTGCGATTCATTTGATGAACGATAAAATCGCCGGTGAAGAAGCGTATTACCACTCCTTGAATGTCGCGATCCTGTCTATGATGCTGGGCAAGGAAATGGGCTTTCAACCGGCGGATCTCAAGGTGCTGGGCATGGGCTGTCTGTTCCATGATATCGGCAAGGTTGAGATACCCGACCGTATCGTGAATTCACGCCAGGAGTTAAGCAAATCCGAGCAGAATCTGTTGCAACTACATTGCAACTACGGCTTAAAAATCGGCGAGCGGCTCGGGTTGCCCAAGGGCGCGCTCGACATCATCATGCAGCATCACGAATACGCCGATGGCAGCGGCTATCCCGGGCATCTCGCTGCCGATAAATCAACGATGTTGTCGCGCATCGTTTGTATCGTTAATGCTTATGACAACCACTGCAACCGACCGAATCCCGCCGATTCGCTGACACCTTACGACGCGCTGGTATTGATGTTTGCCCATCAAAGAAAATTGTTCGATGCAGCGACATTAAATATTTTTATACGCTGCATGGGAATTTATCCGCCCGGTACTATCGTTAAACTGAGCGATGGTACCTTTGGCATGGTGGTTTCCGTGAACTCCGGCCAGCCATTGCGCCCGACCATATTAATTTACGACCCCAGCGTTCCCAAGGATGAGGCAATCATTTTGGATCTGAGCAATGACTCCGACCTGGAGGTAAAGGCCAGTCTTAAACCGGATGCACTGCCGCAAGAAATTTTTGCTTACCTTAGCCCGCGCAAACGCATGACGTATTATTTTGATCCACAAAAACCTGGGGCAACCAAAAAGTGAAGGTACTCTTGCTGATCTGTTTAGCCGTATTGCTGCAATCTGCCAATGCGGAAAACAGGCCGTTAGTTATTGTGGCTGAAAATTATGCGCCAGCTACTTTCATTGACAATGATCAGGTCACCGGATTTGACGTTGATATTGCCAAGGCGATATTCGACCATCTGGGTGTGAGTTACACAATCCAGCTGGTACCGTGGGCGCGTGCAGTTTATATGTTAAAAAATGGCCAGGCTGATGTTGGCCTACATGTCTCTCGCACAGACGACCGGGCACAATATCTGGTTTGGCCAAAAGCCGCAGTCTGGGATGCCGATTTTGTTTTCATGACCACCGAAGAAATCAAATCCAAATATGATATTAAAAGCTACGACGACACCAAGCGTTATGGATTATCAATAGGAATTACTCAGAACAATTCGTATTACCCAAGTTTTTGGCAGGCTTATCCTTCGCCGAATCGTGATAATCAGGAATACAACAAGCAACTGGATCCTGCCAGCGACGCGGCAACCAACTTAAGAAAATTAGCCGCTGGTCGCATTCAGCTATTTCCATTCCCACTAATCTTGGGTAACTATATGGCCAGCATGATGAAGCTGGATAACATCACGCATTTTGACTGGGTTATTTTCTCCAAACCTTATCCGAACGCGTTTGCGATTGCATCGACGTACAGCAGTAAAAAATATCCGAACGTTCAGGCATTGATGCAGGCGTATGATCTGGAATTGATGCGCTTAAAAAGTGAGCCTGCTAAATACAATCAATTTTTTCAGCGCTACAAGATAGGAAATTAAAACTTGAACGGTGCAATTTTAGGTAACGCCAATGTAAATCTGGTACCTTCACCCGGCGTGGAATGCACCGTGAGATTGCCTCCCAGAATGGAAGTCGCGATCCGATAAGAAATCGATAAGCCGATTCCGGATCCGCCCTGCCCCAATTTAGTCGTAAAGAACGGATCAAACACATGTGCCAGAATATTCGGCTGCATGCCGATGCCATCATCGCTCACAGTCAGTAATGTCACATCGCCATGATCTTCTGTATGGATACGCACCGTACCGGCATCACGTGTATCAAAGCCATGCAAAATCGCATTCTGCGTCAGATTGATGATGATTTGCCCCAGTGGTCCGGGGAAGCTATCGCAATAAATATCGGTGCCCGCGCAATTTTCTATGCGGATCGCTCTGTGCTGCTTTTTGATCGAGGGCAGCAACGTCGACAGATTGTCTTCGATTACGCTATGCAGATTAAAGTTGCGACGCTGTTCGGAAGTCTGGTCAACGGCAACCTGCTTAAAACTGGACATCAGATCCAGCGCACGCTTGGTCGATTTGGTCGCCAGCACAGACATTTCCAGTCCGGTTTGAATCAACTCCACCATCTCGGAACGCCTGATTTGACCAGACTGCAGATCTTCCTGAATTTGCTGAAACAGATTTTCCAGACTGGTGGTCAGCGTCAGCGTATTACCAACCGGGGTATTTAGTTCATGCGAAATACCAGCCACCATTGATCCCAGCGACGCCAGTTTTTCAGAATTCACCAGCTCAGTCTGTGCCTCTTCCAAACTGCTGACTAATTTTTGTAGTTTCTTGTTGGTTTCATCGTATTGGTTTGTCCGTTGCAGCACACGCTGCTCCAATTGGTCATTCAATTCTTTTAACGCGTCTTCGGAAATTTTCAACTCGCGTACCCGCCTGCGCAATTCATTGGTCAATCGCGCACCTTTTTCGAACAGGAGATTAAAATTTTCTGCCAGCACAAAGGCAATGACGCCGGAAATCGCAATCACGCTTAACTCAACCACCAGTATCTGAAACGGTTGGCGCACATGCGGCGCTGGCAGCCATTGAAATTTTTCACCGATGGCGTAAAACAAAAAAATAATGACCGACATACCCAGCATCCACATCATGGGCCGCTTACCTTGTATCCACGCGGTGGTCATGATTAAAGACGGAACGATGATCAATATCGGCGTGCGCAGACCGCCGACGATAAATCCATATGTACAGGCATACAGCCACAACGACCAGCACAATACCGACAGGCCGCGATCTATCCGTCCAATTATTAATTCGCGATAGCTGATTGATAAAATTATTATGCCGATGACAAAGGCAGGAACCAATTCGGCGATGTCGATATAAAACATGCCGTATAGTCCAATGCAAACCAACGTGGCTATACCGATCAGCAGCATGCGCTTCAATACTTTTGTAGCGGACTCCGGGAATAGATTGAGAACCCTGTTGCCGATTGCAGTTTCTTCGATTACCAGGGGTATTGGACTTTCTTGCACCAGCGTTCCTTGATGGGGTGGTTAAATTGATTTTATAAAAAAACAATTGAACGAACTAAACCTATAGTTAAATACTACTAAACAATATTAGGATAACAGTACGCAATCAACAATGTCTATTAATAGAGATTTGTAATTCATAAATTTGTAATTGATCGAACGTCACATATAATCCTCAGACCTCATCAAAACAAAACCCCAAATCATGCCCGTCTCCCTCGAAAACGTACTAGTCATCGGCGTTTCATCACGCGCCTTATTTGACCTCGAAACTGAAGAGGGTATTTTTCAACAACAAGGACTGAACAGTTACAGAGAACACCAGCTGGAAAATGAAAACACGGTATTAAAGCCCGGTGCCGGATTTGCCTTAGTGCGCGCCTTACTGAAACTCAATGCGCTCACTCCCGATAGGCGTCTGGTTGAAGTGGTCATCATGTCGCGCAATTCTTCCGAAACATCGTTACGCATTTTTAATTCGATAGCCCACTACCAACTCGACATCACCCGCGCAGCGTTATCCGGCGGCTCTATGCTTGCACCGTATATGAAAGCATTTAACATCAGCCTGTTTTTATCTTTGCATGAACAGGATGTGCAAGACGCCGCCAATTCCGGAGTGGCAGCGGCACTACTTTACCAAAAGCCGACATTCGCATTGCAGGAACTGGATCAGATCCGGATTGCATTTGACGGCGATGCGGTGATTTTTTCTGATGAATCGGAACGGATTTATCAGGCGCAAGGTGTGGAAGCATTCGAGCAGCATGAGCGCGACAATGCAAAAAATCCATTAGCGGCTGGCCCGTTTGCGCCGGTCCTCAAAGCATTGGCATTTATTCAGACCCACTTTAAATCTGCCGATGGATTGCACTCGCCGATTCGCACGGCATTGGTCACAGCGCGTGCCTCGCCTGCGCATGAGCGGGTGATACGCACTCTGCGCGCCTGGAACGTACAGATCGATGAAACGTTTTTCATGGGCGGCGTAGAAAAATCTGCGGTGCTGGCAGCGTTTCAACCGCATATGTTTTTTGACGACCAACACGGTCATTGTCAATTGGCGGCGCCGCTGGTACAAACCGGGCGTGTGCCGGGGCCCGTCAAATAATGACCACGCTCGCGCTTTTCTGCAAAGTTGTCGATAACTTCGGCGACATCGGTATCTGCTACCGTCTGGCTCGCCAGCTGATTAGCGAACACCAGATTGCAGTGAGCCTGTGGGTTGACGATCTGGTCAGTTTCAAACGTATCTGCCCCGAGATAATTCCCGATTGCGACTGGCAGCAGGTCGATAATATTTACGTGATTCACTGGCGCGATCAGAATGAACAATACTCCGCCAACGATGTCGCAGATATCGTGATCGAATTTTTCGGATGCGAACTCCCGCCTTCCTACATCAGCGCAATGCAGATACGGCAGCCGGTCTGGATTAATCTGGAAGGATTGAGCGCAGAAGAATGGGTGGAAGGTTGCCATACCCTGGCGTCGCCGCAGAGCGGACAAACCAAGTACTTCTTTTATCCCGGCTTCACTGAAAAAACCGGCGGCTTGCTACTTGAATCCGGCTTGCTGCAACAGCGTGAGCAATTTCAGAAAGAGCCAGATCTGGCTGGGAATTTTCTTGCACGCCTGGGCGTAACACCGTCAGAAATGTCTGGCACCAAAGTTTCATTATTTTGTTATCCAAACGCGCCGGTGCAGGCGTTGTTTGACGCGTGGCAAAACGGTGACACTACCGTTACCTGCCTGGTGCCGGAAGGTGTCGCGCGCGATCAGGTGCAGACATTTCTTGGGCAGTCAGCACACAGCGGCGCGAGCGCGACACATGGCAAGTTAACCGTGCGCGTCATTCCGTTTTTACCGCAAGCTGATTACGACAAATTGTTGTGGTCCTGCGATGTGAATTTTGTGCGTGGTGAAGATTCATTCGTGCGGGCGCAATGGGCTAACGTGCCGTTTATCTGGCATATTTATCCTCAGGATCGCAATCTGCATCACGTCAAACTCAAGGCGTTTTTACGGCGTTACAGCGCTAAAACAGATAGTCTTATTGAATTGAATTTGGGGTGGAACGACGCTGCCGCAGTCCCGTTGGACTGGCATAAGGTTTGGCAGGACTTTACCGCGGATGCTCACAAAATTGCCAACATGGCACCAGAATGGCAGGGTAAATTGCTAATAAATGGTGATTTAACGTCGAATTTATTGAAATTTGCCGCGGCGGTTACCCAGAAATCGCTGGAAAATAAGCTATAATTTAGGGCTTAGTTTTGAAGCAACGCTGTAGCAAGGCCGACTTATCTTAGGCGTATTCGGTATTTAGGCAAACTCCCCTGTAACCACTTTTTATTTTTATTCGCTATGAAACCTGCAAAAGAAATTCGTGTTGGCAATATCATTATGGTTGATAGTAAGCCTATGATCGTTTTACGCTCCGATGTCAATGGCTCAAGCCGCACGGGCTTCACCTACAAATGGAAAATGAAAAACTTGTTGACCAACAGTCCGCAAGAAAACGTATTCCGTGGTGATGACAAATTTGACGTGGTCGTGTTGGATAAAAAAGAAGTGACTTACTCCTACTTCGCCGATCCGTTGTATGTATTCATGGACACCGAATACAACCAGTATGAAATCGAAGGCGAAAACATCGGCGACGCACTCAACTTCTTAAAAGATGGCATGGAATGCGAAGCTGTGTTCTACGACGGTAAAGCAATTTCGGTTGAACTCCCGACTACTATCGTCCGTAAAATCATTTATTCTGAGCCAGCTATCAAAGGCAATACATCCGGCAACGTGTTAAAAGAAGCGAAATTGGAAAATGCCATCGAAGCACTGCAAATGACTGTGCAGGTTCCATTGTTCGTGAGCCAGGATGACATGATCGAAATCGACACACGTACTTACGAATTCAAAAAAGTGGTTCGTAATTAATCACGATGTCTCTGCAAGCTAAAACGCTGCCGATATTACGCAGCGTTTTTTTTATCCTTTTTCTTGTGCTACGCAGCGCTGCCAATTGTGCAGAGCCTGATCCTGCGCCTATCCGCTTTCTTCTCACTTTTGACGACGGGCCCAGCGGCGATCGTTACAACAACTCCACCGAACAGGTGCTGGATGCATTAGCCAATAATCAGGTGCAGTCCGGTATTAAGGCTATCTTTTTCATCCAGACCCGAGCAAACCGAGGCGGTGGCACTGAGGTCGGTAAAAAGCTGATGCATCGCGAGTGGCAGGAAGGTCATTTGCTCGAATTTCACACCTCCACTCCGCATCATTCCAACCATCGTTTTTTAACTGAACAGGAATTCACTGAGTCATTGCAAAACGGTATCGCCGACCTGACTTCAGTTACCGGTGTTGCACCCGACATAGTGCGGCCACCTTTTTGGAGTTATGACCAGCGCACATTTGCCACTTACCAAAAATACGGACTGCACGTGTTGCTGACCGATTTAAGTGCCAATGACGGCAAGATCTGGGGCGTGAATTTCAGCTTTCACAAACACAGCAATATGCTGGAACAACTCAGCACGTTGAAAGCCCATTGGTTGGCCGGCGAACTACCGGTGGTAGATGGCAGCACACCGGTTATCGTCACCTTCCATGACGTCAATACCTATACCTCAAACCATGTGGAAGTGTATTTGCAGATATTGCTGCAAGTCGCCGGAGAATTGAACATGCCGACTACAGCCGTCCCTTTTTATAATCAGCGCGACGAAATCGAACGTGCAGCATTGATACGTACTGTGCGGGACGGATCGGTCAGACAAAAACTGCCGGGATTTTGGAATTGGCTGTGGAACTAAGCAAACTGCGAGACTGATGTTGAATCTTTACAGGTTTTTCTCACTTTACCGCCTTTTACATAATGAGACACCTGGGTTTGGCTGGCGCGGCATGCACTTCTGCAAGTAGAAAGATGTCTTCACTTCTTTCAACACTTATGTCTGTCGAATACTCTGTGAAGGCCAAGGTTGTATATGTCGTCGAATACCTGGGATTATCAGAAAGGAGCCCCATTTCTGTCTCTTTTTTAAGATTGTCCAACCCCCTATCGTCTGTTTTCATTCCGGATACTTTTGTTTTACCAAAATTAACTTTCTCAAACGTTATTCCGAGTAATGTTGCGTTCGACATATCTGCACCCATCAAATCGCATCGCTCCAGCTTTACGTTGATCCAAACTGCCCTGGTTAAGGTGGTACAGGCAAAATTTACATTATTAAAAATTGCTCCAATTGCCGACATGCCAGATAAATTCCAGCCCATGAAACAAACGTTTTTCAAAATAACGTCATCCAGAATTACATGACCACCTTCCCTCGCTATGTCGTCACATATGTCTCTGAGGACCATTCGGAGATTACTATCGTTATCAGCCAAAGCAAATAGTCCGGCTTTGAATGCGGGATCACAATCGTCGGACATAAGTGCCTTTTTTATCTGTGATGTCTTAGGCCGATAGTCCAAAAATGATTCTCCCGCACGTAAAGTAGCGCCTGAGTGGTCATAACGCGCATATTCCAACACTATCTCGACAAGATCCTTAGGAAAAGCCGCTAGTTCTTCGAGGGTAGTTCTTACATCACTTATTCTTTTCTGATTAATACTTAGGGGGGATGTGTATCTTAAAACTGGAATCATCATTGAATCTTTCTGACATTAAGAATGCCGACATTTTGAGAATGCACATTCTTGCCATAGTTATTCAGATAAGCCATACGCAATTACACTAAATGTTATGCGAGTGCGCCCTTAAGAACCTGCGGTGCTGCGTCAAGCGCCTGATCGGTCATCAGCACCATAGACATAGCCGGATGGGGTAGTTCATAGCAATACTCAAGCTCAGCGACCGCATATTGCTGGGTCAGCTTGAAACGCGCTTCTTTGATACTCCACAATCGATAAAATGCCGCAACCTGATCGGGCTGACTGTTTATCCACGCCACATCGTCCGCCTGAAAAGTATGCTCGCCGATTGCCGCCAAATCACGATTGGCGTCGTGCTGTTCGATATCCAAACCCAGGCGAACTGAATGACTGCATGCGCAGGCAACCCACGATCCTGTGTGGGAAATACTGAAATGAGGAGGATGTGCTATGCCATCGATGTGCAATAACGGCGCCTGTCGTTCTTGCTCAGTTAGCGAAATTCGCAGCGCAGAACTATTCAGCAGAGTAGCGAGCGCATTACGCAGTAACAGTCGGCCAGCCAAAAACTGCCGTTGGCGTAATGTCCGCGCTATACGGTGATAACGAATCAGTTCAGTTGGCGACAGCAGGCAAAGCGATGACGTTAATTCATCATCACTGATAGCATGAATATCGAGCAGGAATATCGCGGCAGATTTCGCAATTAAGTTTGACATCAAGCCGCTTTTTTGAAAATTAATGACGTATTAATTCCGCCAAATGCAAAATTATTACTCATCACATAATCACACTGCAATTTCCTGCCTTCGCCTTTGATGTAATCCAATTCGGCACATTGCGGATCAATCTGATCAAGGTTAATGGTGGGAGCGAACCAGCCGCTGCGCATCATTTCGATACTCAGCCACGCTTCCAGCGCACCGCATGCACCCAAGGTGTGGCCCATATAACTTTTAAGCGAGCTGATCGGCGTGCCGGATCCAAATAATTGCGCGGTAGCGTGTGATTCTGCGATGTCGCCTTGCATGGTGCCGGTGCCATGCGCATTGATATAGCCAATAGCGGACGGTGATATTCCTGCATCGTCTAATGCCAACTGCATGGCGATCTGCATGGTTTTGGTGTTGGGTTGGGTGACATGGCAGCCGTCGCAATTGGTGCCGTACCCGACAATTTCGGCGTAGATCTTGGCACCGCGTTGTTGAGCGTGTTCAAATTCTTCCAGAATCAGACTGCCCGCGCCTTCGCCGATTACCAAACCATCACGCTGCGCATCAAAAGGCCGCGGTGTGGTCGTTGGTGCGTTATTTTTTACACTGGTCGCAAACAGGGTGTCAAACACCGCCGCTTCAGTGGCACACAGCTCTTCTGCGCCGCCAGCTATCATGGCAATCTGACGTCCGTTACTGATCGCTTCATACGCATAACCTATACCCTGGCTACCCGAAGTGCAGGCGCTGGAAGTCGTCATGATGCGTCCGGTTACACCAAAGAACACGCCTATGTTTACCGGTGCGGTATGCGCCATCATTTTGATATACGTGGTGGCGTTAATTCCTTTGGTACTGCGCTCTTCCATCATGCGACCGAAGTCGCCAATGGCACTTGGAGTGCCGGCGGACGAACCAAACGAAATTCCCATCTGTCCGCTTTTGAGCAAGGGATTATCAAGCAAGCCCGCATCAAGTAACGCTAATTCACTGGCACGGGTCGCCATGACAGAAACCCGTCCCATGCTGCGCATAGTTTTACGATTGTATTTTTCCGATAATTCAAAGGCGGCTGCCGGAGCGCCTAGTTGAGTATTTAAGCCTTCGTAGTCCGACCATTCTGGCATCATTACTATCGCATTTTTATACTGACCCAATCGCTCTCGCACTGTTGGCCAGTCGTTTCCTAACGGGCTGATACCGGACATTCCCGTGACGACCACACGTCGTTTTTGCATCGCACTCATGCCATGCCTCCATTTACCGAAATAACCTGACGTGTCACATAGGCAGCGTCTGCCCCGATTAAAAAGCTCACGACGGCGGCAACTTCTTCAGGCTTACCGATGCGTCGCGCCGGTATCAGTTTGATCGCTTCTTCCAGCGGCACTTTGGCCACCATATCGGTTTCGATCAAACCCGGTGCGACACAATTAACGGTAATGTCGCGACTGGCCAATTCGATTGCCAATGCTTTAGTCGCGCCGATAATTCCCGCTTTGGCCGCGCTGTAATTCACCTGACCACGGTTACCAATCAGGCCCGACACCGAAGCCAGCGTGACGATACGTGCAGGTTGCTTCTTGCGCACCATGGGCATGATCAGCGGATTTAACACGTTATAAAAACCATCCAGATTAGTCTGCAATACGATGTCCCAGTCTTCACCCGACATCGCCGGA
>Ga0207025_1157_pt1 | contig 10430 bp, 6 predicted proteins | sample Alteio_BWMinCont_45_FD_153261 | JGI IMG/M metagenome (GOLD analysis project Ga0207025, IMG submission 153261) | Enriched cells from forest soil in Barre Woods Harvard Forest LTER site, Petersham, Massachusetts, United States -... | ecosystem: Environmental > Terrestrial > Soil > Temperate forest >... | reverse complement strand
TCGGTTTCATTGACGGCGTCGGTGCGCTGCCAGCCAATTTGATTGCCGACGTGCTCGAAACCATTGATCGAGAACACCCTGACATGATCTTTGGGAGTAAACGTCATCCTCGTTCAAAGGTCGTCTATCCGCCACTGCGCAGGCTTTATTCTTGGGGCTATCAACAACTGAATTTGACGTTGTTTCACGTGCCCGTCCGTGACACCCAAACAGGGGTGAAGGTCGTCCGTCGAGACGTCTTAGCGGCTGTGCTTCCTCGGATGGTCGAGAAGCGGTATGCCTTCGACCTAGAACTTTTCGTTGTGGCTCGGCAACAAGGCTTTCGAAATTTCGTAGAGATGCCAGTGAGTTCCGATCAGCAATTCAGTAGCAAAGTCCCGTTCCGAGCGGTGAAGGACACGCTGGTTGACACGCTTGCAATCTTTTATCGACTGCGAATCCTTCATTTCTACGAGCGCGATGTTAGAGGCAAGCCAGAAGCGTCGCTTTTGAATCCACCAGATGTTCCGCCGGAAGTTCCCTACGCGACAAGTGCTACCTCGACACTGCTCTCAAGTGGCGAGCCGAGACTTCGAATCCTCATCCTGAATTGGCGCGACATCACCCATCCTCACGCCGGAGGAGCAGAGGTGTACACGCACAATATTTCTAATGAGTGGATCAGGGAGGGCCACGCAGTCACGCTGTTCTGTTCTGCGGTCGCGGGGCGATCGGCGATAGAAGAATTGGACGGCCTTCACATCATTCGCCGCGGGTCTCGTCAAAGCGTCTATCGCGAAGCAAAGGCGTTCTATCTTCGAGAGGGTCGGGGCAACTTCGATCTCGTTATCGACGAGGTCAATACGCGTCCGTTTGGCGCTTCGAAGTGGGTTGACGATGCACCGGTCATCGCCCTTTTCCATCAGGTCTGTCGGGAGATTTGGCGCTACCAAACGCCATTCCCACTGGCCCAGATCGGCAGATACTTCCTCGAGCCACGTTGGTTGCGTGGATATCGTGACGTGCTCACGGTAACGGTGTCAGAATCCAGCAAAGAGTCTCTCGAAATGTATGGACTAAGTCGCGTGGTGGTGGTGCCCGAAGGGTACAGATTCGAAGGCGAGATCCCGCAGGTACCCCGTGAACACGACCCCACCATTGTGTTTGTCGGAAGGCTCTCGGCGAATAAACGGCCGGATGACGCAGTGGAGGCTTTCCGTTATCTGCGCGAAAGAGTGCCGAGTGCGGTTTTGTGGGTCATTGGTACCGGGCCGATGGAAGACAATCTTCGAATGTCCGCGCCGGAAGGCGTTCATTTCTTGGGCAAGATTTCTCCTAATGAGAAACTGGAACGTCTCGCCAGAGCACACGCATTGGTCGCAACCTCAGTGCGAGAAGGTTGGGGACTGGTCGTCACAGAGGCGGCGGCCGTCGGGACGCCGGCAGTTGCTTACGACGTCGCCGGTCTTCGAGATTCTGTTCGGGCGTCCAACGGTGTGACAAGTGCACCCAGTCCGAAGGATCTCAGCAGCGTGTTAGAGGAGTTCCTCCCTATCTGGGCGCGCGAGGGAATGCCGGCCGTTTTTCCTGGAGGGGTGATTCCTTGGAGCGAAGTTGCCGAAAGAATTCTTGAGATTGCACGTCCACTCATGCACACCGAATTAGGACCTAGGAGACAAGATGAACAACACTCTGGAACGTGAAGTCCTCCGCAGTTGCAGTTGGCCGCGCAGGCCGAGGCTGATCAAGTGTCCGCCAGTCCTATGAGTACACCGGCTTACGAGTTCTGCTTTGACACGAAAAATGCCAACATCGGCGGGCGGTGCCCACGAGCAACGATTCAATCTGAGTGGCGGGGGGACGGAGCATGGACGACAAATTCGACCCGGCGGTTCTGAAATATTCCAAGGGCACAAAGCCTGGGGGTACGAACAGCGTAATCGTAGAGGCATGCCCAAAAGGAACCGACGTGCTCGACGTCGGCTGTGCATCCGGATATCTGGGCGAAGAGTTGAAACGACGCGGATGCAGGATGTGGGGAGTTGACTCTGACAGGTTTGCACTCGACAACATTCCTGACGGCGTCTATGAAGAAGTCTTGGAGTTGGATCTGAATCTGATTTCAGATGCCGGACCATTCGCCGCGCGACTCTTCGATGTAGTGATCGCTGCAGACGTACTGGAACACTTGCTTGAACCGGAACGCGTCCTCCGATCGCTCTCGAATTTGCTCAGACCAAATGGCGTATTAATTGTGTCGCTACCCAATGTGGCGAATTTCTCGGTTCGAGTGCCGTTACTGTTCGGGCGCTTTGATTACACGGATGTAGGAATCCTTGACCGAACTCACTTGCACTTGTTTACGTTCAAATCTGCGGCCCAACTCGTAGCGAACTCGGGTATGCAGACCGTCTCGACGTTTGCGGGGTCTGATCGATTTGGCCTCATGTTGAATCGCTCCACGAGACTCCGTTCCGTCCTTGGCCCGCTACTCGCCTTCAATATCATCATGGTCTGCCAACGTATCGAATGTTGACGCCCAACCTTGTTGGGATGTTCGCGCGGCAATTGGGCGAGCACTTCAGGATAATTCATTAACTCTCATTGATCGACCCAGCCCGCATTCTCACCTTCTCCCGCGTGACGCCGAATGATCTTCGCGGGATTGCCTACGACGACTGCGTAGTTTGGGACATCGTCGGTCACCACTGACGATGCACCGACCACGGCGTTCCTGCCAATCGTGACGCCAGGCAGGATCACAGCGTTGATGCCTATAAAGGCGCCATCTTCGATCACAACGGCGCCCATGGCTTTCATTGGCTGATCAATCACTGGGGTAGTTATGTCACGGTAGTCGTGGTAGCAGTCGCCAATGAACACCCGATCTGCCATTAAGACTTTGTTGCCAATTCGAACCGAGTCAATGCAACTGACGCAGAAATTCGACCCGATAGTTACGTCATCTCCGACCACAAATGTCGGTCTGTTATTGCCGGTTTTCACGATCGAGATAAAGCTTCGGCTGCCAATAGATACGCGGTTGCCCAACTCAATACATTGCCTATTCGAGATCGTTGCTGGGGGCCTGATGACGGTCCCTTTTCCAAACGATCCGTATCCGGCGCGCGATTGCACAAGAGAAAACAGCCGCACGAGGATCGTTTTCATCCTGGTGCACAGATATTTAGTAATCGTTCCACGCGAAACTCCCTACTTGACTCGGACAAGGAGGCTCTCGATGCGACCAACCGCCCAAGCCTCTCGCAAGTGTCATGACCTGAAGTTAATGGTACGGCGACGAGAAGGAACGTCTTTGGTCAATCGCAAGATCCCAAACGATCTCGTTGCCGACACTCTCAAAATACGTGAGCTGTGCTGTTGACATACGCGCCGAGGGATGTCGTCATCGCGCATGACGCTGCGGGCAACCTTGCCAATCGTGAATCACTCGAAACGTTGGGCTCACATATCGTGCATTAGAGTTTGCTCAGAAGAGTTGGAAAAAGTCTTCTCGTGAGACTGGTAGCGCACCCATTTCATTGTTCATCTGGGAAACGTGGGCATTTTGACAGCGAAAAGTACGATCCGCGACAGATATAACGCTCTTTCATTGTCGAAGATCTCGGTGTCAGTTCGATTTGCGTTGATTTTGGTTGTGATCGCCGTCGTGTCGCATTGGCAATGGTTTGTTCCCGGATATCAGTTTCGGTGGTCGGACAGCGGAGGGATACCGGCGGCCGCTTTTCCCCAATATGGCGTTTCCTACGTCGACTGGCTGAGTTTCACCGGATTAGGTGGGATCAACATTCAGCCGTACCAGTTCATGTTCCTTCAGTCCTGGCATCTGCTCGCAGATCTCGGGGTCAATTTTGCGCTTACTGAGCAGTTGACGATGCTGTGGCCGATCGCATTGCTGAGTTTCCTCGGCCCGTATTTCTTTATCCGAAGAATATTGAAGTCGGACCTTGGCGGATTCGCCGGTGCACTCGTATTTGGCTTCAGTACAACGTTCTTGGTATTTCAAGGCTATGAGGTCTTCTTAGCCCTCGCTTTCTCGTTACTACCTTTCGTGATGTTCACTCTGGATGTATTCCTGGTTCGTCGTAGTTGGAATTCACTCGTAGTGTTGGTCGTCAGTTTCAGCGTGCTCTGCTACGTCGAGATCAGAGTTGCATTTTTGGCGCTGCTCATGCTCTTGTGGTATCTGGTGTTCGCTCATTTTCTCGGGCGTCGACTTCCGAGCATCTGGAAGGTGTCAGTTGGCTGTTGTCTGTTCCTTCTCCTGAACATCTTCTGGATCGTCGAAGCATTCGGTGTTTCGCATTCCTCCATTGTGAGCACGACGTCGAGGAGCGTGTTCGGGAACGGATTCACGAATTTTGAGCACGCGATTACTCTGGTGAACGGGTCGTGGGTGAATGGTTCCATCGTTCCTTTCACCCTTGGGCCGATCGGCATTGTGATGTGGTGCCTTCCAATCCTCGCAATTGTCGGAGCGTCGGTCAGAGGTGCAACACCTCGGTGGATAATTGGCACGTTCGCCGGCACCGTGGCCGTCGCTGGTGTGATGCTTGCCAAACAGGCGAATCCACCGTTCTCGTTCCTTTTCCCATGGGTGTACGACCACGTTCCGGGATTCTCGCTGTATCGCGTCGGGTCGGATTTCTTCATCCTTGCGAGTCTTGGGTATGGAATTCTCATCGGCAGGTTTTTCGCGACGCGGGCGTGGTCGCGCGTGGATTTCAAACGAGTGTCATACAGGACGTTGTATCCAATTGCGCTTGCGGCGGTGGTTGTCTCGGTAGCTGTTCCTTTGATTGATGGTCGAGTGGGTTCACTGTTCGTTCACAGATCCCAACCCACCGGACTGTCGAAAGTTGATGCGTTCATCGATGATCAGAGCAGTTTTTTCCGTACTCTCTGGCTACCTACGGTTCCCAACTGGTCTGATTTCTCACTGACTCATCCTGCGGTCGGGGGCACCGATCTCCTCGGTGCCGGGCAGCCTCTTTCGTCCTCGGTCACCTACGGGACCTCCACCGCGTCGGTAACACTCAAAGAACTTGGTTCTGCGTACGGCAAGGAAGTTCTAGATCAGTACTCAGTTCGCTTCCTCGTCTTGCCGCCGCCAGACTCTGCAAATTTGGGTCCGATGTACGTCTACTATGGCGAGCCACGTGAGTTCTACTTGCACTGGCTTGAGCGTCAGGCGTGGCTGAAGCCCGTTCCAGGTTTCGGCCAAGGTTTTAGCGTCTTTCGTGTGATCTCTTCGAAATCACGAGGTCTAATAAGTGTCTCTGAAGATGGAACGAGTGCACAGCCGTTCGTTGTCAACTCGGGACTCTTAGTAGCCGGCCTTTCTGAAGCACCACAGAGCGGAACCATTGTCAACGCCAGCATGTTGTACAACTCGAACTGGCGGGCTTACTTAGTCCCCGAAAAGGAACTCGCCGGGGCCTGCCAAATAGAGGAAGCGAAGATCGAAAGCTGTGCTATCGGTTCAGGTTTCCACCTTCTTCTCGATGAAGGTTCTGGCTGGAAATCGCTAAGTCTGGAGAAGGGACCAACGGGCCAGTTGCAGTTTCGAGTGCCCACCGCTGCTCTCAAGGGTCTTCCGAAGGGTGCGGGCCAAGTCGCTGTCGTAGTGGTATTCGCCTCGGAGCTGGAAACGTGGTCGCTGTTCTATGTCGCGGAGGCAGTACTTCTTCTGCTCGGCTTGTTCGTGCTGGTAGGCATTGCTCTGCGTAGCCGGTCGCGCCGATCCTTGCCACGCGAGGACACCGAACTCAATAGTGTGGCCGAGATAACGACTGAATGACGCCCTCACGGATACCTTGAACGCAAGTGGTCCGTTCGCGCGGCGCATGCGATCATCTCGTTCAGCACGCCGTGACGGCGACTTACGTCAGTGTTCCGTTCGATCGAAGTCGCCGCCAACCGCTCAGAATCTTTGATGAAAAGGGATACATCCGAGCGAACACTCCTCGATCGCCGATGGTTCGATTCCTCTGTATTCCTTTGCGTTCCTCGAGAGTCACGGGGAGGCTGTCAAAGAATGGTTTCAGGGCATTCACGTAACTCTTGGCCAAATCCATGCGACCGATCAGCAGCAGGCACGAAGCCTCCAGAAGGCAACTCACTCCGTAAAGAGGTAAGACCCAAAGCAGATTTGGAGTCGAGTAGTTCTTCATGAGCATTCGAGGCAGATTGATGTTCCGCCAGAGGAATCGCTGATAGTTGGCTCCGTGGCCCGATGTAGAACCGTGTCCAGCATGCTGAATCGTGCAACTCTGCGAGTAGGCAAACTTGTAGCCCATGAGGTTCAAGCGCCAGAACCAGTCAATGTCCTCGAAGTACATAAAGAAAGTGACATCAAAACCACCAGACTCCAAATAGGTTGACCTTCGCACTAAGAGGCATACCGCACTTAGAAAGAACGACTCGCGGGTACCGAGCGATTCACTCGTACTGAAGTGGGCTGGATATCCCAAATAATCAATGGTCGTTCGGGCCAACGTCGACGCACCTCCGGCGTACGGTGCTTCCTTCGCAGCAACAACGTCCAAGTCTCTCTCCACCAATTCGGTGTGCAGAAAAGAAATCGTGTGTTGCGGAACGATCGTGTCGTTATTTAAGAACAAGATGAATTCGGAAGATGAGTGGCGTACGCCGAAGTCGCATCCCGCAGCAAATCCTAAGTTGCTCTTCATCTCGTAGAACCGGACGTCGGGGAAGCGTTCGGCCACGAGCTTCGCGCTGGCGTCGCTCGATCCATTGTCAACCACGATCACGTCGAGGAACTGATCGTCTCTGAGTGATTGAGACGAGATGCTTTCGAGGCACGCATCCAGCCACTTCATTCCATTGAAGTTCACTATCACTAAAGAGATTGTCGCCACTCAGACGCCCCCTACAAAGAGATTCATGACAGTCGCTTGTAACTACGCTGCGTCGACACCATGTGAAGGTCCCAAGGACTGAACGGACACCGGAGGACCTCAATCGGAATTGCCTTGAAACTGTCTCGCACCGATCTCAACGAGCAATTCACGAGGTACCTTCCATGCGAGCGATGAGTTCAAGAAGTGGCTGTACTCCTTCAGTGATCAAGTCGTGATTTCGAGGTTCGGCACCTAACGGGTCATTGAGCGCCCCTAGAGTCGTCGAAACTAACGATTCCATGTCATAGGTTGAATACCTCACAGAGTCGTCCTCGCCGCCGCGCGAAATGGTAGACACAACTCGTAGTCCGCCGTGCAGATAGTCCTTGATCTTGAGCGAATCATTGTATGCAAACATGGCAAACGTCGGATCGTACAATGCCAACCCGACACGAGATCGGTTCATGATGATGGCGAGTTCTTGAGGGTCGCTTATCATGCCGTGAAACGTGAGTCCATCGATGCGCGTTGCTGCTTCGGCAAACTCATTTGCCGCGGGACCATCTCCAGCGACATCGACGGAATAGCCGGCCTCTGTGAGTGCCAGGGCTGCGCGCAGTAGCAACTCGGCACCGTGCTCTGAGCTAAGTCCACCAAGGTATACGACGCCCTTCGGTCGATTTTCCCACGAGCGGCTCATATCTTCATCAAATGACAGTGGAAGGTTGGGAAGAACAAGGATCTCGTCCTTGGTTCGGGAATGACCAAGTTCGGCGATTGCTTCAGCGGCTGTCGATGTGATCGCCCCAACGACCTTTGCACGATGTGCGGCCAGACGGGCCACGTTCTTATACGCACCTCCGGACAAACGCCCATTGAGTCGTTGCGCAGACCAGTCGACGAACCACACGGCGTCTGAGCGCACTCTGACCCCACCGAGCCTCAGTGCGGGGAGCGATTCGAGGTATGCCAACGGGTCACACGCCACCACAACCACGGGATCTCGACCTTCTGCACGAACTCGTCTTCCGAAGGTCATGAAATCGACGACGCTCAATGCCTCACGCCAAACAGGGACTTTACTTGGGCGATCGATAAGTGAATCCAGATGCTCACTATCTGGGAGACGACGCTCCGCCCTTGTTCGAACTCCTCCCGGCATTGGTACGGCGCAGAAACCTACGCGGCGACCCTGATCGCGAAGCGCACCGGAGAGTCGGTGTGCCGCACCATTTGGTAGGAGGGCGTGCGTTACGACGATCCATCTCGGCGTCGACCGAAAACGGCTACTCACCATGGAACAACTGGCACTCGAATATGAAAGTTCGAGCTCACTAGGGGTCGTCGGTGACTATTGGGTTCAAACTCGTGTCCAACATTCGTTCTTGTGAGTCGCTTGACCAACGCGTCAGCCAGCCCTTTGACACCAAGATCTCAAGAACTCCGATGTAGGACAACCCGAATGCCAACGTCGGATGCCTCGCGAGCCGATCCGGCCGACGTGCTATTAACCAAGCACGTTTCCACGATGAAAAGCACAATGCAGCGCGCTGTGGATGTCGCTCCTCAAAAACTTGGAAGCTCTTCGAGTAATGAGTCTTCTTAACCATGAGTTCGTTGAGGCTGGCCTCTCTTTCGTCATGTTCAATGGATGAGCTGATCTCTCGCACCTTGCCGTACGCACGAATTCGCTCGTCGAGATCCCAATCCTCCGCACCGATCAATCCAACGTCGAATCCACCAATGCTTAGAAACTGCTCCTTGCGAAAGCAGCGAGCGGCCTGGAGCCACCAGACTCCCTCATAAAAAGTTCGTTCAAATCCTCTGACCCTCGCCCAGTAGCTCTGTCCAATGTCAACCTCTGGGATTACGAGAGCACCGTCGCAATCAGTGAACGATTGGACGCACTCTTCCAGAACGGTGCTCGTCAATTTCATATCAGAGTCGATGAAGACGACGTACTCCCCAACGGCGTCAAGCGCTCCGGTATTTCGCTGCGCCGATCGACTGGCCGTCGAATGAACTACGGTCGCTCCGCAAGCCTTCGAGATTTCCACTGTGGCATCAGTACTTCCACCGTCACAGACCACAACATTCTCGGGTACATGTGTCTGGCTGCTCAAACTCTCAAGGCACTGTTGAATCACCGAGGCTGAGTTATATGTCGGGATCACAACACTGATTGTGTTCGACACAGATGATCCCCTCAATTTCACATTTGCAAATACTTTAACGGTGCATGGAAAGGTCCATTTGAGTGAACCACCAGTCGCCTGTTCATCCCTGACGCGAGTTATCTCGGCAAATGTGACACACGATGCCTGCCACCGCACGGGATCGCACTCGGGATGAGCAGATTGTCGAGCGACGTGCAGTCAATTGCCACGTGAAGTCGTGGAGAGATCAGAGTGACGCGCCCTTGACCAACGAAAAACGGGACTTCGCCGTGTCTCGAGCCGACGCTTCGCTTCACACACATTCGGATTCGCGGTCACAGAAGTATCGAACCGATGCAGCGACGCACGGAGATTATTGTCAGAGGAAGAGCACTATTTGAACGGTGAAAACCATGGCGTCGACGCAGCGTCTCACATCAGAAGAACTCGGAAGTCTTTGATAAAGCGAAGCGTCGCGCGTTTCGTGTCGCACCCTGACGGCCCGACTCTTCTGATAGGAATCGCCATCGGAGTAGGCGTGTGCGCTCCCATTCTCTTCGGCGGTCGAATCTTCCTTCTTGACTGGACCGCGGGACCTCATGCGGCGGTTGCCTCGTCATCCGTATTAGGTCTCAACGGTGGTTTGACGACCGGCATTGGCGGGTCTCTGCTGGTGGCTGTATTGAATCGCATTGTTGGCAGCGCCTCGACGTGGCTCCCCATGTTCGCATTTTTTCCGATCGCCACCGTGGGTGCGGGTCGTCTTGCGGGCCGATCACAATGGTCGCGAATTGCCGCGGCTTCGGTTTACGCGGTCAATCCGTTCGTCTTCAATCGCCTCTACGTCGGCCACCTCACGTTGCTCTTGGGCTATGCCCTCTTACCTTTTGCCGTTAAAGCGGCGATGAGGTCTGTCTCGAAGTCGTGGCTCGGGTGGACCATTCCGGCCTTGTGGTGGGCGGGTCTCACGTCGCTCAGCCCCCACTTCGCGTGGATCTATGGACTGGTAGTCATCGGTGTCGTGGTCGTAGCGATTGTGACGAGGCAACAGCCATTCCATCGGGTGGCGGGATGGTTCACCGCGTGCATCGCTGCGTTCGCCCTCATGAGCACGTACATCATCTTGCCAAACGGGTCCACCACGTTGCCCACGCAAGTCGGTTCAGTGAGTTTGGGTTTGTATCAGACCAACGGTGACCCACACTTGGGACTTTTCGCGAACGTGCTGGCTCTCTACGGTTTCTGGCGAACCGGCCCGGGCCCCGAACTTCCCAAGGATGTGATTATCGGATGGCCCTTCATTATGTTTGCGATTCTTATGATCGTCGGTGTAGGGGCATGGCACGGACTACGCCGACCGTCAGAAACGCGCGGAGAGGTTGCATCGTCGGACGCTGTATCACAGGATGGG
>Ga0207025_1155_pt1 | contig 10476 bp, 4 predicted proteins | sample Alteio_BWMinCont_45_FD_153261 | JGI IMG/M metagenome (GOLD analysis project Ga0207025, IMG submission 153261) | Enriched cells from forest soil in Barre Woods Harvard Forest LTER site, Petersham, Massachusetts, United States -... | ecosystem: Environmental > Terrestrial > Soil > Temperate forest >... | reverse complement strand
AAAGATCTTTCGACGAAGATATGAGCGGACACTTCTTTGGCATCGGCGCTTCACTAAAAGACGATGACGGCACCATCCGGATCGGCACCCTGCTCACCGGCAGCCCCGCCTGGAAATCAGGACAGGTAAACGTCGGCGACGCCATCCTCAAAGTGGCCCAGGGCAGCCAGGAACCCGTAGATCTCACCGGCTACCTCATCCCGGACGCGGTAAAGATCATCCGCGGCGCAAAAGGAACCGAAGTGCGGCTGACCCTGAAAAAATCGGACGGCACGATCAAAGTCATCGCCCTCATCCGCGATGAGATCGTCCAGGATGAAAAGTTCGCCAGAAGCGTCATCGTATCCACCGACAAAGGCAGGATCGGCTATATCTACCTCCCCGAATTCTACGCCGACTTCGAAAATAACAACGGCAACCGCTGCTATGTCGATGTGGCCAAAGAACTGGTCAAGCTAAAAACAGAAAATGTAGATGGTATCGTCCTCGACCTGAGAAATAACCCCGGCGGCTCTCTCGGCGACGTCGTCGAAATGGTCGGCCTCTTTATCAATCAGGGCCCCGTCGTACAGGTAAAAGGACGCGACAGAAGCCCCATGATCCTCGAAGACCACGCCCGGACCGCCCTCTATAACGGTCCCTTCACCGTCATGGTCAACGAATTCAGCTTTGGTGAAGTCGAAGGGATGGGAAAGGATTTCCTTGTACAGGGCTTCTGATTCCTGTAGTCTTTTGCGGTAGATATCGTTGACGGTCTGGGCAAACTGGATAGGTGCCTTGCCGTTAATCTCGTCGTCGATCGTATTTTCAAACCGGCGTAAGGCATTGATGTCGGATTGGAGAAAGATCTTTTTTTCCGGGTCGACGCCGGCGAGATATTTTTTAAACACTTCGCGGGAGAAGCTATCGTCGATGTTTCTGGGGCTGTAGTGGATCTCTGCGAGGAGTTCGCCGACGTCGTGGAGGATCTTCTCGTATTTTGTCGGGTTGCGATGTGGCGGGGGTGCCGGGTTGTGATGCGGCGGAGTATGGTGCGGGGGGAGGGCCGGGGGATAATATGCCGAAATCGGCATGTTATCAGGCGAGGGAAGCGGATGTTTGGGTAGGGCGGAGCTGCGGAAGGGCGCTGCGATGCCGAAAGCCAAAACCAACAGAGTCAGGGACCATTTTCTTTTTAACAGCATAGACTTCAAAGTTCTTGTTTAACGGGGCGAGAGCCTAATATAGTATTGTATAATGCTCTTTCTCAAAGATAGTTTAAAGAAACCATGCCAGGGGTGCGGGATATGTAATAGTTTTTTTATTAATATGTAATATATCGAAATTGGATATGATTGAAGGTGAGTGGGGTATTGGGTGTGATGATGGGTAGATGCGGGGTGGGTGAAAATGTGAAGGGTTTGCAAATATTGGGGGAGTGGAAATTGAAAGTCGGGGGCCAGGAGTTAGAAAAGTAGCGGAGTTGGTTGAATTGGTTTTTGGGGCATCGGAATATGGGTAATATTTGTTCGATTAAATTGGTGCTTTTGTTCAATTAAAATGGTGCTTATGGAATTTCATCCCATTCTGGATTTGGTTCGGGTGTTCTTGTCGGGTTGCCTGGGTTTGCGGCACGGGGGGTAGGGGCATTTGGGGACGGTGCCGGAGGTGGTCATAGCTTAAGGAATTTGATGATCACAGGGTCTCCGGTCTTTCGTCTCAGTACAGCCAGATAAATTCCGACTGGCAAACTGGCGACGTCGACGGTGACTTGCAGCTGGTTTTCGATTGAGATCATGCTGGTTCGCGTGCCATTTGAGGCATTGATAATCTCGAGGGTCAACCAACCGGCGGATTGGTGAAGGGAGTCGATGGTCAGCGTCGTGGTGACAGGGTTTGGATAGTACCGTACAAGGTTGGAGTCGGTCCCGATCGACGTAGTGACCGGCTTAACATATTTAATTGAGTCGGAGACGCTGATGCAGGTATTCTTATCTACCTGTACCCGATAAATCCCACTGGAGTAAAGAGTGTCGGTGGCGCTATTCCCCGTCGTGGAATCGGTCCATGAGCCGCCTGAACCGAGGCGTTGCCAGGTATAGACGGCTGCTGTATCCGGATTGGTAATCATAAGCAGCTCACCATTGAGCTGAAGGACAGGTGTTGAGATCTGAATTACCGATATAGTAACCGTATCGGTAATTGCGCCTATGATACAGGAATTAGCTCCGGATCGTTGATGATAACATTGTGCTCCCGCGAACTATGGATAAACAATATCCGGTTATTCTTTATCAACGCCGGGTTTAATATCCCTTCTCCCGTCAACAGATAATCCAGGTGTTCGCTTTCCAGTTGCTGCATCATCGTATCGCTCACCTCATCCGTGCCGCCGCCATGATTGGTGAACCAATGGATAAAATGATGTCTTTTATCCTGCCGGACCCAATTCATAAATATCGGCAACCGCCCATACAGCGCATCGAACAAGAATACCTCATCTACCGGTGTCTGCCCGTTTGCCAAAATATCGGCTATCACCCCATAGCCGCCACTATGACCCGCCAGCACAATCCGGCCCGGAACGGCATCCCCAACCACAATTCCATACTTCTTCAACTCTTCCATCACATCCCCCACCAACCGGCCGAACTCGCCCTTTTGATTCATCTTGCCCCCATAACTGTCGGCCACATTCCGGCCGGCTTCCGGCAATACCAGTATCGCATTGCGACCGGAAGCCGCAAATTGCCGGGCCAAACCATAAAATTGCAACGCCGTATCGATATTATTATGCCAGCCATGGAACCAGAAGACAAGATCGATCCTCCTGTCCCGCTTCAGCCGCGGCGGGACAATCATCAAAACAGAACTATCGTCATAATGCCCCGAAACCGGCCGGAATATACTGTCGCCATCCAGGAAACCCTTTGCCCTGCCGGTATCCGGGAAACAGGTATAGGAAGAGACAAAACGCAGGGATTGATACCCCTGATCCTTTTGCGCCCGGGCGCCGGGAGCTCCCGAAAAAAGCAAAACGGCAATTGCTATCCATTTGTATTTCATACCCGTCTGATTAATGACCGAATGTACGAATTCCTGCCGCAGGTTTGCCGTCCGTCACTTCTAAGATTAGGCCAGACCGCCTTTCCAACTATCTTTACAAAAAATAACCCCATGTTCCTCCTGATTCTAGGTCTTCTCCTACTGATTGGTGGATTCGTCATCACCGGCAGACCCGAAATTAAACGTTACAGCAGTTCCCTCCGGCTGGTAGGACTCTTGATGGCGGTCATTGGTCTGTTCTCCGCTTCCATCGTTCAGATTGGCGCCGGCGAAGTCGGCGTGCAGATCCTTTATGGAAAGGTTCAAAGCGATGTGCTGAATAGCGGACTTCATTTTATCAATCCCCTGATGGAAGTACAAAAAATGGACGTCAAAACACAAAACTATACGATGAGCGCGGTCAAAGACGAAGGAGCCAAAGAAGGCGACGATGCCATCCGCGTACTCACCTCCGACGGACTGGAAGTGGTCATCGATCTCACCGTCCTGTACAAGGTACTGCCCGTCGATGCTCCGGCGATCCTCCGCGAGACAGGACTGGATTATGCCGACAAGGTCGTCCGGCCGCTGACCCGCACCAGGATCAGGGACAACGCCGTCTATTACGATGCCGTATCCCTCTACTCCAGCAAGCGCGACGAATTCCAGCGGCGGATCTTCGAATCCATCACCGGGGAATTTCAAAAACGCGGACTCCTCCTCGAACAATTGCTCATCCGTAACATCAGCCTTCCCCAGGCGGTAAAGACCAGCATCGAACAAAAAATGTCTGCGGAACAGGATGCACAGAAAATGCAATACGTGCTGCAAAAAGAACAGCAGGAGGCACAGCGCAAACGCGTGGAGGCCCAGGGTATCGCCGATTATCAACACATCATCAGCGAGAGCCTCACCGACCGCCAGCTCCAGTACGAGAGCATCAAGGCCCAGCTCGAAATCGCCAAATCGGCCAACGCAAAGGTGATCATCATGGGCAAGGGTGCAACCCCCGTCATGCTGGACACGAAGAATTGATGCTGTCTTTACTGTTCTCGCTTTTGTACTTGCATTTTCGCGATAATTAGCCTATTTTTAGGCGATCCTTTCGTCGTACCTGCACGAATTAACCCCAACTGTCATCCATTATGCATTGCCCCCATCCCGGCGCCCTTTCCAAAAAGGCTTGCCGTTATTTGCTTCTCTTTGTTCTAGCGGGTGTTTGTATTTCCGCCTCCGCCCTCGCTCAACCGCGTATCAATTCATTTTCCCCGCAGTCCGGACCAATCGGTACAACCGTGACGATTTCTGGTACAAATTTCGGTTCTGCATTGACCTCCAATATCGTCTTCTTCGGTGCCACCCGTGCAACCGTTTTGACCGCTTCCCCAACCTCCCTTTCCGTCATCGTGCCCGTGGGAGCGACGTACCAGCCGATAACTGTTACTGTAAATAATTTGACCGGATATTCGGCCAAACCATTCCTGGTTACCTATCCCGGAGGACAAGCCCTTTTCGAGAACATCGGCAACCAACAAACCGTTTTTGAACCGGAGGTTGACTCTACAACTGGTCTGCATCCGAATGGAGTCGCGGTAGCTGATTTTGACGGAGACGGCAAACCCGATTTGGCCACGCCCGACAACTATAGCATTTCTGGCCAGTTAGCGGCAGTGTCAATATTAAGGAACACCAGCAGCATCGGAGCGGTCTCTTTTGCTCCCAGAATGGATGTTCCCACCGGCGTTTTCACCTATGCCATCGCTGCCGGTGACCTGGATGGAGACGGCAGGCCGGACCTGGTCTCCAGCAGCGGGTCCGATCAGACAATCTCCGTATTCAAAAACACTTCGGCTCCTGGATCGATCACCTTCGCGCCGAAGATCGACTACCCTACCGGGATAGACCCTTTCTCAATCGCCATCGCCGACCTCGACCTTGATGGAAAACCCGATTTGATAGTGGCCAACTACCTGAGTGGCACTTTTTCAGTATTCAGGAATACCAGCAGCGGTGGCGTGATCTCCTTTGCACCGCGTGTCGACTTCGCAGTCGGCGCCGGCCCTCAAGCCGTAGCTGTAGCGGATTTGGATGGCGACGGCAAGGCCGATGTGGTGGTAGTAAGTGCCCTGTCCAATGTTGTATTTATCTTTAAGAATACCAGCACCTCCGGGGCGATCTCATTCTCGCTGCAACAAAACCTCGCTACTCCCGGCCAGCCGACTGGCGCTGCACTGGGCGACCTTGACGGCGACGGGAAGATCGACCTCGTCGTATCCAGCAACAATGCCAGCGGCCCCGGTATATATTCGATCTTTGCCAACACAAGCAGTCCCGGTTCCATCAATTTCGGTCCCCGAAAGGATAATTTTGGGAACGCCGTTATTAATAGCGTAACCTTGGGTGATATCAACGGCGACGGCAAACCAGACATTATCCTTCCCAGCGACAACATGTCCGTTATTCAAAATAACAGCTCTCCGGGTAATTTCTCTTTTGGCGGCAATATCGATTTATGGCCGCGATTTATTTCTTTTATCGCAGGCTTCTCAGATATCGACGGCGACGGAAAAAGCGATTTGATCGGCCCGGCATTTACGGTCAACCAAATTGCGATTTATCGAAACAAGGACAACGAACCCACGATAACTTCTTTTACCCCGACAAGCGCGACGGGCGGCACAACCATCACAATCAGCGGCTACGACTTCGATAGCGTAACAGCCGTTAGTTTCGGGAAAATACCGGCTTCGTCCTTTACTATAGTCAACTCCAACACCCTGACGGCAACTGTCGGAGCAGGCGCATCAGGCAATGTTGCCGTAAGCAACCGGTACGGGACCAATAAAGCGCCCGGCTTCGTATTCAACGGCCCTCCCGTCCTTAGTTCCTTCAGCCCGGCACTGGCTGGCATCGGCGATACTATCCGGATTTCCGGAATAAATTTAACCGGGGCGACTGCCGTGACCTTTGGCGGAACGGGCGCCGCTTCATTCACCATCAATTCCGATACCAGTATGACAGCAATCGTGGGCGGCGGTTCGACCGGATTCGTTCAAATCTCCAATCAATATGGAAATGACTCGTTGCCGGGCTTTACTTACTTTTTCATTCCCGTCATAACCTCCTTTTCACCCTCCAGCGGCGGTCAGGGAACAACCATCACCATCACCGGGAACTGGTTCGACGAAGTGTCTGCCGTCACTATTGCGGGCGTGCCCGTCGCTTCCTATACGGTTTCCTCCCCCACCTCTATTGCCGCAGTAGTGGGCAACGGCGCTTTCGGCAGCATCGCCGTGACCAGTATCGGCGGGACAGGCCTTTCCGACACAACCTTCTCCTTCCCGTTACCTGTGATCACCAGCATCACTCCCGACTCCGCCGCAATAGGATCGGATATAACCATTAACGGGGCCAATTTCAATCCCGTCCCCTCATCGAATATTGTTTACTTTGGCGCCGCCAAAGCAACCGTAAAGTCGGCCTCCGCAAGCAGCCTGACCGTCACCGTACCACCCGGAACAACCTATGGCAACGTGTCCGTCGCCGCTTACAACGGCAGCGCAACCTCAAGTACTTTCTTTAATGCAACATTCCCCCCGGGCGGAACACCGATCACGGCCAATTCCTTCCTTTGGAAAGCTGCATTCGCGACCGCCCCCGGGCCGCAATACGTCGCCCTGGCCGACCTCGACGGAGACGGCAGAACGGACATCATCACCCTCGATTACGATGGCACGAATGAGATGGTATCGGTCTTACAGAATACCAGCACTCCCAACAACCTGTCCTTCAACCACATTGTAGACTTTGGGGAAGGATCAGGCGACGCCCTTGGCGGTTTTGTAATGGTGGTCGGCGACCTGAACGGCGACGGAAAGCCGGATATCATCGCGACCAACAATCAGAACTATACAATATTTGTCAATACGAGCGCGAAAGGTGCCATATCCTTTGCCCCGGGGGTGAATTTCACCATTCACGGTGCTATATACGGAATAGCGATCGCGGACTTTGACGGCGATGGCAGACCGGATCTGGCCTTTACCAATGACACTACGGCTGCAATCTACCGGAATACTGGAAAAGATGGCGGCCTCGCCTTTACCCATGTCGCGGACATCTCGGTCTTCCCCCAATTCGGCGAAGCTATTGAGGCAGCAGATATCGACGGCGACGGGCGACCGGACCTGATTACATCCGGCGGAGGGCGATACATCGGCGTCCTCAGAAATACCAGTACTGCCTCCGGCATAGCCTTTGACAAGATTGATTCGCTGAATTCGAACTTCGTCTCGACCCTGACCATTGCCGACATGGATGGGGATGGCAAGCCGGACATCGTCACATCCGGAGTCCCGCTGCGTTCAAGCACAACGACGCTATCGTTCTTCAAAAATATCAGTACACCGGGCACCATCACTTTTAATCCAAATATTGACACCCCTATTGCGCCGACTGGCTACGGTCCGGCCAACTTAACAGTCGGGCAATTGGATGGCGACGGGAAACCCGACATGCTGACCATAGCAAGCGGGCCTCCGACTGGGATAAGCGACATTCTGGTGCCATACAGAAATCTATCTGCTAATGGAACTTTCTCGTTTTCCTCCAGCACTACGTATGGCATTCCTGTGGGGTACCCGTATGCCTATGCAACAGCAATTGGCGATCTGGACGGCGACGGCAAACCTGAATTTGTGGTCGCCAACGGCCCTGACAATTTTATATCCGTATATCGCAACCAGATCGGAGAGACCGTCGTCAGCGTCTGCGCAAATACAGATACCAGCTTTGTTGCATCAGGCACCGGGGGCAGCTATCAATGGCAGGTCTATGGTGCGAATGGATACACCAACCTGACCGACAATGCCAGTTATTCAGGAACTTCATCAGCTGCGCTCCGGCTCACGGCAATCCCGGGCTCCTTTAACAATTATCAATACCGTTGCCTCGTGGATGGCACACCGGGCATCATCACCGATCTGACCGTAAGACCGGATACCCCTTCCACCGGTACGGTCACTTCCCCCGCCACGGTCTGCGCCGATAGTCTGTTCAATGTGGTATTTACGGCAACGAACGCCGTACCTTCCAATTCAGTGATCCAACTTTGGGGCAGCACCAATAACAACGCATTTTCAGCACTTGCCACCCAGCCATATAAAGGCAGTCAGATCAATTTCTCCATTAGCGACAGCATCGGGTCCACCGCCAGCTATTATTGCACCATCATCCCACCATCCGTAGCTAATTCCTGTATCATAGGCGCAATTACCGATACGGTTACTATATCGGTAATTCAGATCTCAACACCTGTCCTTCAGCTCAATGGTGAGCTGCTTATGATTACCAATCCGGATACAGCAGCCGTCTATACCTGGCAACGCCTCGGTTCAGGCGGCTCATGGACCGATTCCACGACGGGGAATAGCGCCACCGACACTCTTTACTCCAGTGGGATTTATCGGGTACAGGTAGATAAGAATACCTGCATCAGCGTCTCCGACTCAATTAAATATGTTAAGCCGGTCACTACGTCGATCGGGACCGACTCCAACCTTGTACGGTACTATCCAAACCCTGTCACCACGACGCTGACCATCGACTCCCTTCACCAATCCGCCGGTTGGTTGACCCTCGAGATTATCAATGCCTCAAATGGCACGCGAACCAGCATGATCTCAATCGAAAACCAGCTGCAAGTCACCGTCGACGTCGCCAGTTTGCCAGTCGGAATTTATCTGGCTGTACTGAGACGAAAGACCGGAGACCCTGTGATCATCAAATTCCTTAAGCTATGACCACCTCCGGCACCGTCCCCAAATGCCCCTACCCCCCGTGCCGCAAACCCAGGCAACCCGACAAGAACACCCGAACCAAATCCAGAATGGGATGAAATTCCATAAGCACCATTTTAATTGAACAAAAGCACCAATTTAATCGAACAAATATTACCCATATTCCGATGCCCCAAAAACCAATTCAACCAACTCCGCTACTTTTCTAACTCCTGGCCCCCGACTTTCAATTTCCACTCCCCCAATATTTGCAAACCCTTCACATTTTCACCCACCCCGCATCTACCCATCATCACACCCAATACCCCACTCACCTTCAATCATATCCAATTTCGATATATTACATATTAATAAAAAAACTATTACATATCCCGCACCCCTGGCATGGTTTCTTTAAACTATCTTTGAGAAAGAGCATTATACAATACTATATTAGGCTCTCGCCCCGTTAAACAAGAACTTTGAAGTCTATGCTGTTAAAAAGAAAATGGTCCCTGACTCTGTTGGTTTTGGCTTTCGGCATCGCAGCGCCCTTCCGCAGCTCCGCCCTACCCAAACATCCGCTTCCCTCGCCTGATAACATGCCGATTTCGGCATATTATCCCCCGGCCCTCCCCCCGCACCATACTCCGCCGCATCACAACCCGGCACCCCCGCCACATCGCAACCCGACAAAATACGAGAAGATCCTCCACGACGTCGGCGAACTCCTCGCAGAGATCCACTACAGCCCCAGAAACATCGACGATAGCTTCTCCCGCGAAGTGTTTAAAAAATATCTCGCCGGCGTCGACCCGGAAAAAAAGATCTTTCTCCAATCCGACATCAATGCCTTACGCCGGTTTGAAAATACGATCGACGACGAGATTAACGGCAAGGCACCTATCCAGTTTGCCCAGACCGTCAACGATATCTACCGCAAAAGACTACAGGAATCAGAAGCCCTGTACAAGGAAATCCTTTCCCATCCCTTCGACTTCACCAAAGCTGAATTCGTTGACCATGACGGTGAAGGGACCGTTATAGAGGGCGGTCCGGGCGTGGTCTTCGAGGATCATGGGGCTTCTGTCGCGTCCTTTTACCTGTACGACGGGGCCCTGATTGATAAAGAGGCCGACCATTTCGACGACGTCGCCGAGAGAGCCGCCGGGGTTATTTCTCAGGTCGAGGACGATACCATCTACATTTTCTGTTTTTAGCTTGACCAGTTCTTTGGCCACATCGACATAGCAGCGGTTGCCGTTGTTATTTTCGAAGTCGGCGTAGAATTCGGGGAGGTAGATATAGCCGATCCTGCCTTTGTCGGTGGATACGATGACGCTTCTGGCGAACTTTTCATCCTGGACGATCTCATCGCGGATGAGGGCGATGACTTTGATCGTGCCGTCCGATTTTTTCAGGGTCAGCCGCACTTCGGTTCCTTTTGCGCCGCGGATGATCTTTACCGCGTCCGGGATGAGGTAGCCGGTGAGATCTACGGGTTCCTGGCTGCCCTGGGCCACTTTGAGGATGGCGTCGCCGACGTTTACCTGTCCTGATTTCCAGGCGGGGCTGCCGGTGAGCAGGGTGCCGATCCGGATGGTGCCGTCATCGTCTTTTAGTGAAGCGCCGATGCCAAAGAAGTGTCCGCTCATATCTTCGTCGAAAGATCTTT
>Ga0207025_1152_pt1 | contig 10646 bp, 9 predicted proteins | sample Alteio_BWMinCont_45_FD_153261 | JGI IMG/M metagenome (GOLD analysis project Ga0207025, IMG submission 153261) | Enriched cells from forest soil in Barre Woods Harvard Forest LTER site, Petersham, Massachusetts, United States -... | ecosystem: Environmental > Terrestrial > Soil > Temperate forest >... | reverse complement strand
GCCGCGTCCACCCGGTAACGGCGGAGGCTACAGGCCACCCGCGAATGGAGGAGGGAGTCGGCCACCGGGAAATACGGGAGGCACCAGGCCACCGGCCAATGCAGGTGGGAGCCGGCCACCCGGAAATGCGGGAGGCACCAGGCCACCCGCGAATGGAGGAGGGAGCCGGCCACCGGGAAATACGGGAGGCACCAGGCCACCGGCCAATGCAGGTGGGAGCCGGCCACCCAGCAATGGCGGTAGCACAAGACCGGCGCCAAAAAATCCCTACGCCGGTTTCCCGCAAGGCGGCAATCGACAACCGGCGCAGCGACCCGCCTCGCCTCAACAATCGACGGGTGCAAGGCCCAGCGGCTTTGGCGGTAACAGCAGCGGCGCTGCAGAGCGTGCGGCGAGCAATCGCGGCAGAGCCAGCGCCGGCGGCGGCGGCCAGGGCTCGAGGGGAAAACAGCGATGAAACCTCGTAACGTTGAGGGATTGCCGGGAACAATCCTCGCAGTGCTGCTGATCTTCGCCGGGCCCTACGCGCGCGCGCAGGATGCGGCAGTAAAGACATTTCCTACGTACCGAGCTGCAGCGGCAGCATTTATCGCGGCGGTGGAAGCAAATGATGACGCTGCGCTAAAGGAAATACTGGGAGCGCAAGAGAAGGATCTACTATCGTCAGGAGACGCCACGCAAGACGAAAATGAGCGGCTGGCGTTCCTGAAGCACTATCGCCAGGCGCATACCTTTATTCGCCAGACACCGGATAGCGTGATCTTGACTGTCGGGTCAACCGCTTGGCCCTTGCCATTTCCGATTGTTCGCGCTGACGGCGTTTGGCAATTTGATGCCGCCGAAGGAGCGAAGGAGCTGGTGTACCGGCGGATCGGACAAAATGAGTTGGATGCGATCAGAGTTTGTCGCGCTTTGTACGCGGCACAGAAAACTTACGCCGCAACTGCGCACGATGGCAATCCTGCCGGCACATACGCCCAGCGTTTTAGGAGTGAACCTGGTACGCAAAGCGGTCTTTATTGGGAGGTGAAAGAAGGTGAGCCGGAAAGTCCGACGGGTAGCCTCGTCGCCGAAGCGACCAGCGAAGGCTACGGAGCGGCGAAACAGGGCGGCAAGCCGACTCCGTTTCATGGTTATTACTATCGAATGCTAAAAGCGCAGGGCGCGAATGTCGTCGGCGGAGCGAAAGACTATATTAAGGACGGCAGGATGACGGGGGGCTTTGCGTTCGTTGCCTATCCGGCTGAATACGGGGCGAGCGGCGTGATGACTTTTCTTGTTGGCCCTCGCGGTGCGATCTACCAGAAAGATTTGGGCCAGACGACGACTGAGATCGCGAAGGGCCTAACGGCTTTCGATCCCGACAAGACTTGGAAGTTAGTTCGCTGAGGCCGCAGCAGCAACCGGTATCCATGCCCGGAACAGAAATAGGCCTCTTAAGTCTCCTGTAGCGCATCCGCCACGTTGGCCCGCGCGGCGCCGATGGCGGGGAAAAGTCCACCCAACAACCCCAGCGCGCACGCAAGCAACACCGCAATGATCACCAACGAAGGCGTAATGCTCAACGAATAGACCAGCTGCGAGTCCCATAGCGCGCCGCCCAAGGTGCTGATCGTTATGCCATTAAACGCCGCGTACGCAATGACGACGCCGGCGGCCGCGCCGATAAGCGCCAGCAAGAGCGCTTCGATCAGTACCGCAGCCGCGACCGCAGTCGAACCAAAGCCAATCGCGCGCAGCGTCGCGATCTCAACCGTGCGCGCCGCGACCGCGGAGTGCATCGAGTTGAGCCCGCCGAACAAAGCACCCAACGCCATGATCGAGCCAATTGCGTAGGCCACAATTCGCAGCATGCGATTGACTGAACTAGACGCGGTTGCCAAGTACTCAGGTTCAGTGCGGACATCGACAAGTAGCGTCGAATCTTGAACCAACGCTCCTTTGAGATTCGCAATCGAGTCGTCGGACTCCAGCACGACCGATACGCTGTTGAAGGCCTCCAGTTTGTAAGCCGACATCACCGTCTGTGCATCGGCGATGACTTCGGACTCCCGCGAGCCGTTACCGCCCGCAAAGGTACCCACCACTGTCCAATCACCGTCCTGAAGGTGGACTTGGTTGCCGATTTCTAGTCCCGCAAATTGCCCACGGGCGGCAGCACCAACCAGCAATTCCTGATTGCCGGCGCGAAACATCCTTCCCGAAACGAGTTTGAGCTCCGGACGCATGACGAAATACTGCTCACCGACGCCGCGCAATGTGGCATTGACGTCTGAAAGATCCTTTTTGCGCGCGACGGGCGCGACCAGTATCACTTCGGCCGAAACGACCGGTCGGTTACGCTCATCGTGCCTAATCCCTGAGGCGTTCATCACTGCAGCGACATTCTCCCGCGAGAGACTGCTATCGTATTCGGTAGTTGCGCCACGGCCGAGGACGATCGCGCGATCGGTTCTCGCGTCGCCTTTCACCGTTGCCCTGAACCCCAAGGACATGGCCAGCACCGAAATGAGGACGGCGACAACCCCCGCGACGCCAATGACGATCACAAGGGAGTTTCCAAGCCGCTGCGGCACGCTGCGCAGATTCATCGCGGTGACGGCGAAGATTTGCCTGAGGAGACTCATACGCTCACCGTTTGCCTAGTGAGGCGGCGACTGACATGCGCTTGAGATGCAGCGCAGGCAGTGCCGCGCCCAGCAACGCGAGGAGTCCCGCGCACAACAACGCGATCGTGACAACAGCCGGGGACACCACAATGGCGCCGATACTCTCTTTCGCCAGCGGTGCTACCAGATGCGCGAGCGCCAGCCCGAGCGCGGCGGCCGGTATATATAAGAGCAACGCCTCGCCAAAGGCGAGGCTAAGGACAGCGACATCCGTGTAGCCGAGTGCCTTGAGGACCGCGAATTCCGGTATCCGTTCATGAAGCGACTGCCGCAACGTGTTGCCGGTGAGAAAGGCCAGCGTGAAGAGCACCGCGGCCATGATTGCATTGGTAAAGAACTCTACATCGCCCATCTGCTTCGCTTGAAATTGAGCCCGTTCCTGGTCGGAGCGTGTACGCGTCTCGTGGGAAGAATTCGCAAAAATCCGATCGATGGCTGCCGCCGTAGCGACCGCCTTGGTCGGATCCGCGATGCGTAAGAAAAAAGCTTCCGCCGTGCCGCGATTCTCTACGCGGTACTCATCAAGATACGCGTAGTTAATGATCGCAAAATAGGCGAGGCCGGGGTCCTTGATGGCGTCGAAGCTGCCGACAATCTTGAATGCCCAGACGGAGGTCCCGTCGGTCTTAAGCGTCCGAGACCGAAGGCTGACCGTGTCACCGACCTTCCAGCCGTAATAGTCAAGCAATGGGGTAGTCGCGAGCATGCCTGGACGGGTTTCCCTCATTGCGTCGAGATTCTCCTTCGTAACGCTGAAGAATGGCCGCAACCGAAAGAAAACCTCAGGTTGGGTAGCAATCGCGCTAATCGTATTTTTGGCGGCTGGTTCCCGATAAGTGCCCATGAAGTATGCCCTTGGCCCCACCTCTATGACACCCGGGATGCTACGAATAGTTGCCAGGGCCGAGATTGGCATCTGACCACCGCCACGAACGCGTGTATTGGTTACGAGGAGGTCGCGATGCGCATCCGCTATGGCCTTCGCAAATCCCGCGTTGACGCCGTCGAGCAGCCCGAGCAACAGAAATGCGATGGCGATGCACAAGGCGGTAAGTACCGTCCGAGCAGGACGTCGCCAGAGCCCCGCCCAGACCAACGGCAGGAACTTCATGTTGAGTCCCACGGCAGTGGTGCCGAATACTTGGCTACAGCGCTATCCACGCGCACTTATATCATTCCGCTGGCGGGGCTTTTGTGAGCGGATTCGATTAACCCTACCCCTTGCCCCGAAATACCCCTAAATCGAAAGCCACGTCAAAACCTGACGATTTTGAGTCTGAATGTGACACTTCCTCTCCTGCCGCGTACATAGCTGCATGGCTCTGGAAGTTTCCACGTTTGAGCAGCGAGTCAGGATGACACAGGCGTTGCCCATTGATTGGGGCCGGATCTCCACTCTCACCCTAAACCGTTAAGTACGTCGACTTATTTTAGCCGGTTCATTTGCTAGTGTTGCGCGGTGAAAACTTCGATCGCGCGTGACAATGACTTCAAAAAAGCCATGACCTCGATCGTGCTGACCGCTGGGGCAGCGCTCGCCGATGCCGAGCGAGCGATCGACAAAGCCGGCAGTTTTAGGGTCAAGCAAGTCCAACAAGAACATAAGCTCGCAATAGAGTTCTGCCAACTCCTCCTAGAACCCGTTAGCCCGTCAATCTCCGGGTTCGCCGAAAACTATTGCCGAAAGCATATATCCGTCGCCACCCAATTCTTAACGCGCGCGTTGGCCATGAATAACTCCGCCAGCGCAGAAAGCAAACGGCTGGTCCGCATCGCCGGGCTGATTGAAGAAAGTCTCAAGGCCAACCTTGACGCAGAAACGGCCAACCTTTGCTGGTTCGGTGACGATGGCGATACCGTCATCCGAGAATTGGAGAAACACAGCTTCGGCTGAAGCCCGCTCGTGTGGCGTCGACGAGAACTTCTCACCCGCAGTTGAATGTTGTTCACTTGACTCAGAAGTCATTGAATTTCGACGAATTTACTTAAGACGTCTCCGAATGGCGCCAACGTCGACATGCAACGGTCCGCTCCCACACTGGTCCAACGAAATCGCATCCATGCACCTTTGCATCATCTGACACATTGTTTGGAGATCGAACATGCTTGCACTGATCGCCCGCTGGACTCACAACGTCCTGCTTACCTCAATGGCACTACTGACGATTGCACTGGTAGTTTCCGCCACTTAGAGCCGTGCAACACGCATCGGTGGCCACGCGCAGTCGTAGGCGGGGGCGTGCGCATTCATTCGGGAAGATTCATTTTTCGCACGAACGCCTTGTACCTCGGGTCGCCCTTGAGGTTCTTGAACAGCGTGGCCCGAAGTGCTCTTGTTGGTCGAATCGTCAATCACACTGGGTAAATTCATCTTGTTTAAGTTCGCAGTTTGGCGAAGCGCTGTCTTGAGTTAGCGGCACTCGAAATCCGAGTCCCCGATCGGTTTGCACTGCGGCGGGAAACCATGCTCCCGCCAATACTCGGGCAGATGCCAATACTGCATCGCGCGTTTCCGGCTTTCGGATTTCAGCCACGCCTCGTCGTCGCGCGCCCACCAGATTGGCGGATCGTCGCCATAGGCGACTATTTCGTCGTAGGCTTTCAATATCAAAAGGGCCGACGGGATAAAGTTGACGGTGTTTTTCGCACTCTTGACGAGCGCCACTGCGTCCTGTCGGTCGCGATCGCCAAACGCCGGGTCGGTTAGGGATCGATACAGCGGACGAATCAGCTGCGGATCGTCCTGGTACTCTCTCGCCAAAATATTGAGCGCGCCGAGGCGATCGCCGCGCCTCGCAACTGCGGACGCGAATGCCACGTCGTTAAACAAATAGCCATTTTCCCACCCGATTTCCAACAGGCGAAGGGCATCATCAGTGCGTCCGAGGTACAGGTAGGTCATTGCAAGGTGGCGCCGGCAAACTTCATGCGCGGGATCGATATCCAGTGATCGCTGGTAGTCTTGAATTGCGCGGTCCTGATACCCCAATGCCATGTAACTTTCAGCGCGCCATAGGTAGGCAGTCGCGTTGTTGCCGTCATGTTCGATAGCCAGCGAAAGGCTTGCCAAGGAATCCTCCCAGCTTGCTGCGCCGTGAGCGGGGACCATGTCAGCCTGCACTTCGCTGCGCGCGGCGTATGCCAGCGAAAGTTTGGGGTCCAGACGCAGCGCCACATCGAGGGCGACCGATCCCGCCTTAAAATCGTTTTCGTCGCCAGCGTCCCAATATTTCCCGGTAACCAACACCGCTCCGAGCATCTCCCAGGCGCGTGCGAATTTGGGGTCTTTCGCGACTGCCGCTTTCAAAACGCGTGCAGCCTCAATTAGGTTGTTCTTGGATCTGGCAATAAAAAGCGAGCGGCCTTTCAAGTACAGATCGTATGCGTCCTGGTCCGCCGTGTCGGCCTTGCGCGCGGTGAGCGCGGCAACGTCCGCGGAAGGGCCTATCTGGCGGCAAGCTTGTCGACGATGTTTTTGGCAATCTCGTCCTGGATTGCGAAGAGATTGGCTGTACTCATGGGCCGGTCGAAGGATTGCGACCATAGATGTTGATCGGTGCTCGCATCGATCAGCTGCGCCGTAACGCGCACCGTATTGCCGGCCTTGCGCACGCTGCCTTCGAGGATATGGCGCACTCCGAGCCTCGCGGCAATGGCCGGAGCGCCAAGATCGGATTTCCGGAACTGAAACGAAGAGGTTCGCGAGGCAACTCTGAGGCCGTTCACGTGGGCCAGAACGTTCAGGATCTCCTCGGACATTCCGTCCGAGAAATAGCCCTGGTTGCCCTCTGCGGACAGGTCCGAAAACGGAAGTACGGCAATGCTTGCCACAGGCGGCGATTGCGCAGCCGGTGCCGGCTTTTCTGAATCGGCCACGGCACGGTCTCCGGCAGCGCTGACAGTGGTCGCAGGTGTATGGTTGACCCGTGTGAAATGGTTGATGACGAAGTAGGCCAGTCCGAGCGAAACCACCGCAACGCCGCCAGCCAGTATCCATTTAGCGAGCGGTATCGCCGCAACGCGACTGCCGACCGATAGGGGGACGGGACTCGCTGCAGAAGCTGGCGCAGAAGAGTCAAGGTGCCGGCAAACCGCCTCTACTAACTGAGGGACCGCCGCCTCGATACGCCCTGAACCCACCTCGATCCAGTGCGATTGATTCAGGAAATATTCAAATGCTCGAGTGAGCGGCGTCGCATCTACTTTGAGCGCAAGGATCGGGTGGCGCTTGGAGGCCGCCCGCTCCAATTCCCGTCCCACGTGGGCGGAATCCACCGCATCCTTGGAGATGATGAGGACCAAGATCCTCGATTCGTCGATCGCCCCAACGATGCCATCGGCATAGAGAGTCCCCGGAACCACGTCCCGCGGCGCGATCCAGCACAATATCCCCACCGCCTCCAGCGCCGAACACACTTTCTGCGCTGCATCTGCCGAGGCGTAACTGATAAATACGGGACGGGAAGTGGCGGCCGCTGAAGCACCTGGCGGCTGCGATTCCGCCCCAGAGGAGTTTTCCACCCCCTTGTCCGCCGACATACCGCTCTCCCTACAGCAGTCATGGCAGTTTCATGGATGCGGCTACCGTAAGCAAGAAATTCTCCGCCTTTAAGGGTCCGGCAATGGGAAGCCAAGAACATTCGCAGTGTAGGTTTCCACCACTTCGCTGAAAGGCGTGCCGTCCGGCAGGGTCAACACCGCCCGATGCTCCAACAGCTTCGCCGGCATGGGTGAGAAAGTTGCGTTATTTTTGAGACTGCTGGCGTTCATCTCCCATCCCTCGGGCAGCGGCAGCCAAAGCAGTTTCGAAGACAGCGTGTGGCGCTGGAAGTGGAGCGCCTGTACCACCCTGCCGAACGGCGTATCGGTGGCATCCAGCACTTTATTCATCTTGGGCGTCAAACGGCTCGGCACGTACCAATTATCAGCCTCGGACAGCACAGCCGTCCCGCACAGCAGTTTCACCCGTCGATAACGCACCGGTTCCGTTGCTGTCACGCCGAGCTCCCGACGCTGCTCGAGCGATACCGGTTTGTCTACATCCGGGATTCGTTCAGCCACAATTCTTGGGGCTGGTGCCAGATGATGCACGTCGCACCAATGCTCGAGAGTCAGGGTCGCACTGTTACTGGCGAGCAGCTCGGCATTCAATGTCTCAAGCAGCGCCAGCGCCTCGACGCGCGCAACAAAACTTCCCGACCAATCGCGTGATTGCGCCTCAGAGTCGTCCGCCCCAGCCACCAACGACCACAGCAGCAAGACGCCGCATGTGCATAGGGCTTTGCGAACACCCGCCATCATTTTTGTTTCTTTGTTTATAAAGTCATTTGGCAAGATCTTCTGGTGGCGTCGCGGAATTGTCACTAGACGTCCAAACCAATCGATCGCATGAGTTCGATGCCATTACTTTTGGTGACCACCCCCGCCTGCAATTTGAAATCAAACGTGAGCTTGCCATCGACCAGCTGGTCTTGAAAATGCACATTCCTGACCGCGCCGGGCTCGAGTCCGGCAATATCCGTCAACGCAAGATCGTGAGTGCTGACCAAGCCGATTGCGCCCTTCTTGATCAGCGCCCTGATGAGGCCTTGCGCCCCGATCCGCCGGTCCGTGGAATTGGTACCCTGTAGCAATTCGTCCAGCAGAAACAGTAGCGGCAACCTGTTAAGCTCGAACAACTTGCGTAGGCGCGTGATTTCGGCATAGAAACGAGAGCTGCCCTCGTGAAGCGAATCGTTGATACGAATACTTGCTCCGATTTGCAGCGGCGTCAGTTGCAGAGCCTTGGCGCGCACCGGTGCCCCCGCCATCGCGAGCACAGTATTGATTCCAACGGTGCGCAACAGCGTGCTCTTGCCGGACATGTTCGAGCCGCTGACCAGCAGCACGCGTGTCTCGCCGCTGATGTCGACGTCGTTGCATACGCGTGCGGCGGCAGGGATAAGCGGATGACCCAAACCCGTCGCCTTGAATGCCGGCGGACCGTCGAGGAACTGCGGAAAAGGGTCTGCACACTGTTCGTAGGCGTATTGAGCGAGCGAAACCAGCGCTTCGAACTCTCCTAGCACCTCGAGCCAAGAGCGGATCACCGTGCCATGGGCGCTGCGCCACCGCTCGGCGGCAAGCGCGGTTTGCAGCGAGTACATAAACAGCAGCAGAAACGGCGCTAAGATGGGATTGCGGCGCGCCTCGACAAAATTCACGATGGTCGCCAGTTTAGAGAGCGCGACACTTGCCCCGAGACCATGCGAGGACAGCTTGAGTTGCAGCGAGTGCAGCGGCCCGGCATCGAAGCGCTGCGCTTCGATGCGATTCAACAATACCGACAGGCCCTTGAGGTCCTCGAAGGCACTTTCGACGCTGGTGACGGCCGCATGGATCGGTTTTCTCAAAAAACCCATCAAGCCAATCTCAATCATGATTACCATGAGCACCAAGAATGCGACGCCCCAGATCGCCCAAACGCCAATCGCAGCAATTGCGAGCCCAGCGATCAGCGGAGCGCTCCAGCGGATCCACACATGATCGAGCAGATTCGGCGCGCGCGCCCAAGCGTCGAGCGTCGCGGGATGCAATTCAATCTTCAAGGTATCGCCATCGATCGCCATGGATTCGCGAAACTCAAAGCGCCTGCGAAGATCGGCAATGCTGGCGTGCCGCGCGCGAATCGTTTCGATGGCCGCCGGCGCGAGCAGCCATTGAGCTAGGATGGTTTCACCCATTTTAGTTCGAGCGGCGCACAGCAGTTCGTACAAGCTATCTTTGCCGAACAGGTCTAAATCGTCTCCATAAATGTGATCTTGAACGTCGAAGCGTGTCGTCCCCTTCCCGCTCCATTGGTCGCGGAGACGCTCGAGGCCCGCGCGATAGTACTGCACGGCCCGCTGAGCGTGAGTGCGAAGGCGACGGATGCGTTGGTGATAGATGAGTACGGCGATGAAGGCGAGGACGGGAGCGCCCAGCCACCAGCGCGGGATTGAGCTTGGGCCAAAGCACAGCCAAGCAATGATCAAAAATGAGGCACCGATGGCGAGCCGAATTCTCTCAATTCGTGCGTCAAGGACATCATACCGTGCAAGACGAGCTTCGCGTTCAACCAGCCGCTGCGAATATTGTTCTGTTGGCGACATGGAAAATAGTTTGGCACATTTCTCGCGGTTTTGGACTTGACGCGCGATTCGCGTCAAGTGCGCAACCGGGCTCACTTTGCCGGCGAATCGATTGATCAGGTGCAGGTTAGGCCTATCTTTCTGAGGGAGGCGAAAATCCGATGAAGGGAATGATGCCTGTGACGAAAAGAATATGACCAGAGTAGCGAAGCACCGCAGATCTGGCCGCGGGCCCGCGGAAAACGTCCTCGCGGCCGCTGTCAATTAGTGACTGGAATTCTAGAGTTTGACTCCTATTTTCCCAACTTCGCCTTTTCTGCCATAAGCGCCAGGATTTTCGATCCCGCGTACGCGTCGGCCGGCGGATCCTGGTTCGCCAAGACCACGACGGTGTACTGCGAATCGAGTAGCAGGTACAGATGCGTGCTGACGCCAGGGAATCCCCCACCGTGACCCACAACGGTGCGGCCATACATGTCTTCGATGTCCATCCCGTAGCCGTATTTCACGCCCGGGGGGTTACCACGCGGCTTGGTCATCTCCGCAAATGTTTTTTTGCTCACCAGTTTTCCGACTCGCAGCGCGTCGGCGAATCGAACCAGGTCATCGGCAGTTGAGATCGCGCCTCCCGCGGGACTGCCAATGTCATGTTCGGCCTCGTGCCAATCAGAGGCCGGACCATGTTCGGTTTGTTTCGTGTAGGGCGTCACTGGCCTCGCCGTGGCGTGGGGAATGTTATTGGGGTCGCTGTTCGTCATCCCAGCCGCGGCGAAGATATGCTCGCGTATATAGCTGGGGTAGTCTTCGCCGGACACCTTCTCCACGATTGCTCCCGCGAGGGCCAACCCTGCGTTGCTGTACGCCCAAT
>Ga0207025_1151_pt1 | contig 10658 bp, 9 predicted proteins | sample Alteio_BWMinCont_45_FD_153261 | JGI IMG/M metagenome (GOLD analysis project Ga0207025, IMG submission 153261) | Enriched cells from forest soil in Barre Woods Harvard Forest LTER site, Petersham, Massachusetts, United States -... | ecosystem: Environmental > Terrestrial > Soil > Temperate forest >... | reverse complement strand
TGCGGACCTTCCTCAACCAGTTAGGATACAACCTTTTCCTGTACCGCAACTTCCACAGGGAACCAGCTCTCTTGAGGAGAGATACAGAAGTGAACTAAACGAAGCCTATGAACGAAGATTTGGTGAACCGGATCAACCAGAAAATTCTTAATATGAATTCAAAGAGAAATAGTTCGCTTTTATTTCTCAACTGTGCTATACTAAATTATATGATACTTCATAAGTTGCTTATTACTATGTGCCGTATTATTCCTGTTGTTCACAAGAGGAGGGTGTAGAAAATAACACAATAAGAAGTAGTATACCCTCCACACTTGGAGGGTTTTTTTGTATGCGTGTCGAACCAAATAGATCATTAGAAGGAGTTGCAGAGCAAGCTGTGCCGGCTGGGGATGCGACGCGTCGAGAAAGAAGCACAGTCAATAAACTTCATTCTGCACCTCGTGCAAACCGAGATTACCTTGGAATAAGAACCCCCCGTCCACCTTGGGCTTTGAGGATTCCGGGCGAATGGGGCTCACGAGAAGAAAGGGCCCGACAAAGAAGAGCAGAACCGGTAGACCCTGCTGCAATTCTGAAGGCTGTTAATGATACATTACAGGGATTGGATCCATGGAGAGAACAAAGAGACGAGAGAATTGCTGCCATACAACAACATGCCGATAGACAAAGAGAAGAACATCTTGCCCAATTAGACCGAGTTAGAGAGGGTCGTGGAATTCAAAAATCTAGACCCGGTCCGTGGGATCATGACCTTACAGGAAGACAACTCGAGTATCAACACCAACTTGCCGCCGAAGCCGCCGCAAAAGAAGGAGAAGGTCAGCAAGAAAAGTAACTTTAGATTGCCGATTTAACCTATTGACAAAAATTCCTCTCTCTTTTATAATGATACTTGTCCTTATAAAAAGATTATAGAGACAGTAAATATTATGCCAACAAGAGTAGAAAGTGGTGTTGTTCAAGGTATACAAGAAATTAAACCAAAAGGTCTTGCTGCTAGATTGGGTATGCACAGATATACCGGATTTACACAAGACATGAAAGTAGGAACGAACTTTTTGGGATTTAAAGTACAAAGGCCTGTGGGAAGAGCAGTGGAACACAGATCAGTAAGTAGAGGCTCTGCCGAACAAGCGCAAATAGCTATGCAGGTAAGACATAGAAATAGAGGAAGTATTGGAAATATACTAAGATAACGATACTCTCTTTCTTTAAGCCGTTTATATAAATCTCCAAAAATAATTTCCCTTATAAATTTATAAGCCTGTTTTTTAATTTTCTTTTTCCTTGCCTCTTGAGCAAAAAAAGTATATAATTTTGCCATCTTATGGAAGGCAATGGCGTGAACAGACCAATAGATAGAGCTGGCAGGTACAAATCTTTTTTTCGGAAGGGACCACCTATTGGCGGCGATGATGGTCCACGTACTTTAATGGGAAAAAGGGGATGGTTTATTAGCTATCACGACGTCCCTCGAGCGGATCGATCTCCTGCGATAGCTCAAGAATATATTCCAGTCAGAGCTACTTCCAGTGATTCACCCGGTCGGCCACCAGCTTCTAGCGGGAGTCGGGCTGAAGCTGTGCATCCTCAAACATCCACACCTTCAAGAAGAGCTTCCGTTTCTGAAAGTAGTAGAAGCGCCGCTATAGTCGCGGCCATAAATGGAGTACATGAGCAAATTCTTAGGGGTACTCAAGCTCCCAATCCAGAGCTGGCAACACAAATTTCCCATCGCACAAGCGCTTATGCTTGTGACATGTTAGGCAAATGTGTCGGAGCAGATAGTCCAGAAGCCAAAAGAGCATACACTCTCCTGGGATACTGTGATGCGCTCAATGAAGCAGCGCGCAAAGGACAAGTAACTGAAACATTGGACCAAGGAATAATTCGAACTAGCGGCACTAACGATAGTAGTTATCGAGGAGCGCGAGACTTGTTACAAAGAGCAATGTATGGCCCTGATGGAACGCTCGCGCAACGGCTTGATTTGAATACTGTGCTACGGGAAGATACATAATTGTGATATAATAAATAGTATGGAACATGGACGTAGTGGACCAGAAGCTTCTAAAGTAACACGAAGAGAGAGAATTAATGTAACAAGGATAAATGGATCTTCAAGAATGGCTCCTACCATTGGTCCAAGAAGCGGATTGAGATTCAGACAAGCTGAGTTCAGTGTCCATTCAATGCCCGCGAAAAAACCAAACGCATTACTGAATTTTTCAGTAAGGAGCAGTTGGGATAAAGGAAGAGCTGTTCAGAAAATTCGGGGCCATAGCGGAGAACATGCAATGGCTAGAGCACAATTGCCATGGAATAGGTTGGCAAGAGCGCTACAAAGAGTATAACCTCTACTTACGTTCTATTTATTTTACCGGCAATAGCGCGTACAGGTAAAGCAGCTACACGGCCGCCTAGACCCACCACTGATACTCTCTGTCTCAAATGTAACTGAGCTTGTTCGAAACCTTCTGCGCCAGGCATAGCGTATAATGGAAGACCTCCTTCAATTCTAGTCTCCTCGCTTGCGCGAAATACTCCAGTGACTGTTCCAGGTCTTACTTGATCCAGGATATGCTGCGGCGCAATTTCAGCATCTATCTGTTGGACTGACTGACTAATACCATCACCGCTCATATTGGGTTGGACTATGGTAACTGGATGTTTCCCAATTCCGCTTGTCAAACGCTGCGCGCCTTCACCAATATTCCCCAAGCTTGCATAGGCGAATTGTCCATTAACCCCAAAATCTGCTGGTATTTCAGTCCAAGTATACATCAATCTCGTAGCTATAGGCCGACCGGGAGCAGGCCGAAAAGATGCCGATTCAATTTTGCTGAGTAATCGTTTGGGAACTCTATCTACGCCGCCAACCAAACCTTCATGTGGCACGACATGAACTCTCCCATCTCCGTCATGTACGGCTAATGGCTGAGGTGTATCCAGTAGGTAGGTGAATGTTGCTGCTGCCATTGGGACAAGAGCTTCATTCTCATCACCTCGTGGAACCTGAAGAATAGTCAGTGATGGCTGATCAGGTTGCACATGCCATGAGGTAAATGGCACGACGGGTGCCCCTTGCCTGTATACAGGATCAGCTCTACGCAGTCGTCCCAAATAGGTTCTCAAATCCTCTAAAATACCCGCGTGTCTCGCTATTCTATCGTGATTTTCATATATACCAAATCTAATACTGTCTATTTGATCAAGACTCAAATCCCTCCCATAATTATCTCCTCCAGCGCATAATCCTGTTAATGCGTCATGGGTTAGCCCTATATCCAGATAGGGAGTTTGTAAAGCTTGTGCGATTTCTGTCAACCTATCGGCTCTTTCATCTCTCTCTGCCCTTAGAGCATCAGGATGAGGACCTGCTTTTGATGGCATTGAAGAAGCGATAAGATCAGCTGCACTATCGATATGATTACCAAATCCAGCCATTACACCTGTGGGAGAAAACGTATATTCGAGTACTTGGTATCCTTCAGCTCGTGCAGCGTCTGCAATGGGAGTCAACTCTCCGCTTGTACCTCCTGCCCCGGAAAGGTCTAGACCATACATAGTTACGGGAACACGACTTCTCAACATACCTTCATGCAGCTGTCGCATGGCGAGTCCTCTTTCCAAAGGCGTTCCACCGACAATCCCTGTTCCAGGATTTGGCGCGAATCTCCCCTCAGCAGAATTTGCTGGCCTGTACGCCCTTTCAGATGCTAACGGTCCATAGACAGGAGGGTTATACCATCTTCCCGTTCCTTCCTGTGACCCAGCTGTCCCTGGTTCCACAGCAGGACCGATTACACCTCTCATTCTCAAAACAAGTTCTTGACTTTTACGAACTTGTGCTGCTTCTTTATTTCTTCCAAACATATTTCCTTTCTACCAACACAAAAATACTATATTAAGAAAACTATTATATCACTTATCACCATAAAATCCAATATATATTAGCGGAAAAAATCGCTACCCTCAATAAGAAAATTACTTCAAAACAAAAGTATATACGAAATTGATTTATGCCTCAGAAAGGGGGAGGGGATTATCAACTCTACTACATTTGAGCTCCTCTTAAATTAGCATCTATCAATTCAACAGCCTCGTTCCTATAAAGCCTTTTTGTATCAGGCCCTAGTGTAAGGCAATCCAAAATACCAGTTCTCTCTGTTGGTTCCTGAGGGCCACTCAATGGGGGAGGTTTTTCGACGGTAACCAATTTATCTAGATATAAAACGATAGTATCTGGTCCTACTTGATCAATGGGCATACCAGTTCCTCTATCGATATAACGCCGCCCATTTTGGCGACTTCGTGCAAAAAGAAGACTCCTCAATCCTCGCGAAGGATCCACTAATTGTCCTCGTGCTCTAAGGTAGTCTAATTGCTCCTTGGCTGTTTCTCCTCGGACGGGATATCCAAGCGTTTGATTGAATCTATCTGAGTCGGGGTGTCTTTCAACATTTTCCCGTGCTTGCTGTGTTGCTGCATCACCTTGCATATAAATCGCATCTACTTCTCTCTTTAGCTCATCTGGATCTCTAATTTTTGCATGTGCCTCTTGAACTAGTGCTCTAGTTTGTACTTCAATTTCTTCATGTATAGCATCAGTCTCTCTGAGCACGTGACCAGTAAGTTGTGCAATTTCGGCAGTAGCAGTATGACTATCCGGTACAAACGTTTTTGCTTCATCATAATCCATGTCTCCCGGTGTAAAATCAAGGTCTTGTTCAGGAATCATTCCAAAAGCGGCTTGTAAATCTCTTTCTACTTTATACCATACCTCTTCAACGGATATTCCTTTATCACCTAATTCTTGTGTTTCAGCCCGGTGGACAACTGCTCTGAGTGTGGCTTCCTTGATCATCCATCTCTTTTTGCGTTCATCAAATCCCATTATTTTTCTGAAATATTTTGCAGCCCCCAACTCGGACTTGCCGTTCGGCGCTAAGTTAGCCCAATCAATTCCTACATGCTTCTCAAGACCTCCTAAGGTCGTAGCTGCAGCGACATCTGCAAATACGGTAAGGACAGCACCGGTGAGTTTTCTATCCAATTCATTTGTGTAGTCAATAATTTCCGCTTCAGTATATATCGGTTTATCACGTAAGTGTCTATCTACAACACCTCTAAGAGAGCTCATCTCCACATTTTCAGCCCCTTCTAAGATTTCACTTATATCCGTTACTTGACCTTGAGCAGGGAACTTCATCCCTCTTCTGATATAGGCAAAGTGTCTTCGTTCAGACACCTCATCAAGCTGCGCATCAGTTGCGTGGGTTACTGAGCGTGCTACAGCTTGATTCTCATCTCCTGCCAAACGCCCTACAAAAGTCGTGTTGGCATTGTTGACAAGTTCGAGTGGAACATTAAATGGATCTTGGCCGCCAATGATAATTTCAACACCCATCGCAGCTGCTCGTTGTACCAAATCTACGACTTCTTTTTCCATCGGAGAACCTTTTGTTGCCAATTTGTTAATTTCGTCAAGAACAAGAATAACTTTCTTACCGGGAGTATTCATGGCATATCCATACGCTCTAAGGAATATGAGCTTCATCGCCATTGACTGACTGACTCGGTCCATATTGCTCAAATCATAATGAAGCAGAGCCCCATCATCCAGAACATCCAATCTGTCCATAGATGCGCCGCTGAAGAATCGGCCGCTTGGATGTGCTGTTGATGCAAGACTTAACATCCGCTGTTCCGCCCATACAGGTAAATTTTTATTTAATTCACCAGCATAACCATATGACTCTGCCGACATGCGAGCTTCCAGAACGAGATCGATAAACACCGGCAAGAGAGGATTACTACGATCATTCAAGGGTAATCCCATCTGCGGATCCCAACCGTTCGCCCTCATTAACCCTTCCATTGCACGAAAATCATTGCCTTCAATCGCGCTTGTTATGATTCTCAGCATCGACTCTCTATTGTCTGCGGAATCTTCACCTGATTTTCCACCGATCAGTTCAAAACAGTCTGTAAGCATCACTGCCAATTTCGGAAGATACGTATGCATAGGTTCTCGCCCGGAGTTTACTGGATTGAGCCCCACTGATTCCTGATCCAATTCACCTGGCTTAACGGTAAATACATCAGCCTCTATTCCTAAAGCTTTATATAGTTTTTTCATTTGTTGTCCTATGCTGGCATCACCTTCTTTATTCCCTTTAAGATCGACAATAATGACACCGGGTATCTCCCCGCCTAATTCCAGCTGCTTTGCTACGCGTTCTCCTACGAGCAACATTTCCCCTGATGTTTTTCCGCTGCGGCTAGTTGCCCACCATGCTATAATTTCCCCAAAAGCACCTACTGGAGTCTCTGCTGCATCTCCCACTACTCCTTCATTTACCAATCTTCCCCATACGATAGGGTCGGGTTCCGGTGGAAGAGATGTCTCCCATTGTTCATAATGATAGGTCATGATACCTCTTGTTTTATCAGGCTTTGTCGGAAATGCTTCACTCATCTGTTTGGGAGTTAGCGCCTGCCCAGGGTTCACATTAAGCTCATCATACAAAGCCTCCTCGACAGATCCTTGAGCGGTAACGGTTACTTCAACATTGGACATTGTACGTAGTTGTTGAGCATACAAATCCGCGAAATATTGTGCTTCTTCAGGAGAATGTGCAGATACTTCTGCAACGTAATATGATAAGCCAGTTTGTCCATTGTCATGTAACTTCTTATGGACAGCCACTGCATCTTCTTTTTTTCGTATTTTATCGGGGTTACTTGATTGCGAGTTATCATCAATTGCACGTCTTTGTACCTTCATCTCTTCTCTAATTTCCTCAAGTGGAACAGGAATATCGTAAATTTCTAAGCCAAATGGGTATCCAATTCGGGGAAGCACTGTTCTATTTATAGGCAGCCCTGCGGTAGCTCCGACTATACCTGATGCTATACTCCCTCCTATCTCTTCTCCTTTATCTGTAGGTCTCGCTTGGACGACAACTTGTCTCTTATGCTCAAAACCTTCTGTTAATGCTCTTTCTTCAGCAGTATCAACGAGTTGCACCCTTGTGCCGGCTGGAGAGGTAAGTATCAACTCATCACCTTGTTGCATATCACCAATTGATACAGGTACGTAGACTTTGACTTGTCCATCAACACTCGTGGCAGGCTCAGTGCGCGCGTACGTCCACCTGATCGTCTGTTTAGTTGCATTAGCTGTAGCAAAGTATCCTACTCTTTCAGCCGTTTCCGCTGCAAGTCTTTTTACTTCTTGATCTGGTGCTTCATTTCTCCCTCCTCTTGGAACAGCGCGTACACGTCCACGTGGCCCCGTGAGACTATTTTCCACAATATTAACACGCGCTCGCCTAATAGAGCTGCCGATGGCTCTTTGATCGGTATGTTCAACACCAGCTTGCCCTCCTGGTCCTTCTCTTCCTGGGTTAATCATAATTACTATGTACAATTATATCATGCTGTACGCTAAATGCACAGAAGAGAAATGAGACAGGTATTTTGTTATAAATAAGTTAAAATGCTTTTGAGAATATGTATCTTCACCTTGCAGATGTTACTATATGGGATAATTTATATCTATCAGTACTTTTTAATAAAATTTAAGTAATGATCGCTGATTGAAAATACGCCAAAAATAATATGCATGCCCCAATTTCGGCTATTTACACAGACTTAATACCTATGATATAATTTCACGACTATGAGTCTACAAGGCGGCGTAGAACGTGCGGTCACCCCCGCGGCAGAGAGAACGAATATGAGACCAATCAGCGAACAACCAGGACGTCCTGCTTTTCCCGGAGCAGGTAACCACTTGACCTCAGAGCCTTCAGTTTTTCGGCCTCCCGTTGGTCTAAATGCAGCAATAAATATAGGAGGGTATACAGGTTTCAACGCAAGAAGGGGAAGACCTACAGACTTTCGCAGAGCACCAGTTGCAGCCCGTGGCGCCATTCCAGTTGATAGAGGAGCTTTAGGCGCGCAATTTGATTTAAAAAACATAGCAAAACGAGGCCCTGTTGTTGATCTTCCGCCAAGAGAAGCGCCGGCAGCAGCACCTAAAAATGCAACTGGGAAAAATGCACTTGCTACTGTTGCAGGAGATGGAAGTGTACCTAATGATCCAACAAACAAGATAATTGCTGCCAGTGCAGGTCCTGAGCCTTCTCCTTGGCCAGATGCTAACCCTTTTAGTCCTCCCGGAGGGACAAATCCCGATGGCCATCAAGGTGGCAATGGCGGAGGAGGACCTACACCAACTGCTGCAGGTGGTGAGCGAGGTTGGTTTGGAAGACGGAGAGAACAATATAGAGATTATTTCGAAGAAAGAATAAGGGCTGAAGCAATTGCATCACCAAGTTTTAATCCCGATACTTTAGATTTAGCAAGACTGAGAATTGCTAGGATTGGGAGTGAAAGAGCGGGACTTTCTTTCCCACAGGGTTGGAAACCAAAATATTTAGCCAACTCAGGATTAGCCCTTGTAACCGCAGGAGCGACAAATTTGGTTACATCAGGTAATCATCTTGCTGATATCGCATTTGGAGCTCTTTATTTTTGGGGTTCTCAAAAATTAGCAAAAGCAGCAGGAAGAAGTGAACATGAGATGCATCCTCTGGTAAAGCCTTGGGCAGAAGCCCAACTTGCATTAGGAGCAGCAGGAGCTGGAGGACTGACAATTCTTACTTCTTTTACTCAGCCGAATAAAGAAATAGCGCTTGCTGAGATGGTGGCTGGTGGCTTCGGAGCCTATAAAGCAGCTAATAGAGTGTGGGTCCGCAGGCATACGACACGGTCCATGGGGAGAAATATTATTGCTGCGACACAGGATATTGAAAAAGGGGCCCGGTTACAATACATGTTAGGAGAAGCTAGCGCTGAAGGTGGAGGAAATAGAGGCGCTTTACGAGAACATGCAGATAATCTACGAGAAATCATTAATACCAATAACAAGGCAATAATAAAAATATCTGCTCAAAGTGGTGTAATTTTAGAGGCTGATCCAACATCTGGGCTACTAGTCCCAAGAGGTAGTGTAGAACCAAGTCATGGACCAGTAAGACAGTGGTTTGATCAGAGAAGTGTTAATAGATTTATAGATCAAAATGTAGAATTGGAAAGAGAAGCTAGAAGCTACGAACAATTGAGAGCCGCTCTTGCTAATAAGGGAGCTGTTGGTGATAGTGGTTTAGCTGAAGACCTTCTTCGGATTTTTGATATTAGGAACTAAAGATATCCATGGGAAAAATAATTACTATTATATATGAGAATAGAAAATATAGATGGAAATATAACAGGTAAAAGCGTAAGACCCCGTTGGAGGCCTAGTCTTGGCCGTAGAGAAAAAGGACTTAGCTCCACTCAAGCTCCTACCGCATCTGGCACAGCACTCGAACCTTTTCACCACGAAGCGCATCGAGCTTCTACCGATCCATTTCTCTATTTCCTTGCTGTCTTTCTGCCGCGTTTATTTCTGCCTCAGTTTGTGGTCTTCTTCTATGAAGAATTGTCCTCTCCATCTGTCAACTATAGGTCTTACATGGGATGCGAATAAGTTTCGGTTTCCATTTGCAGTAAGAGGAATTACTGCAGGTTCCATACCCGCTGCTCCAAGGTGATTTCCTGCTTTAAGCCTCGCTGCGGAAGAGTCTAGTGGAGATTTGGTTAAAACTTGTTCTGTTGCAGCATGTATATTGTCTTCACCTTTACGCAGACTCATTATTTTATTTGGGTATGCTTCTTACTTCTATTTCGTGGGTAACAGCGCTATATTTTTTTTGAGCATCTAAATATTCAGCATGCGATCTTACAATTCCTCTATAACGCCTCCAACTTTGCCAGAAATTTAGTCCACCATACCCTTGCTCATTATAATCTCTTCTACTGCCAAGATATGAATCTAATGTGTTTAAGACTTCATGCATTGCTTGATATCTTACTGCATCTAACTCTCCTGGCTCATGGGTGATTGGGTTACCCATCAAATACCAGTGTTGGATTTGCTTGGTTACGTTGTCTGAAGCCTGCAGTGATAATTTACTAATTCCTCTTTCTCTCCATCTGTCCCGCGCGGCTCTTCCGAGACTTGCCGTTCCTCCCACTAATGCAGCTCCTCCTAAGAATCGTGGATCCAATAAAAAGGGTACAACGGGCACATCATGCTGGAATTTACTCGCAAGTTCAATTAAGTCTGTAGCAGACCCACTTCTTACTAGTGTTTTCATAAAAAGCGGATGGTTTGCCGCAAAATCAGGGGCTTTTCTTTCTAAAAACATTGCAACTCCGATTTCGAGGGTGCCTGCTACCCCTCCAGCTGACACGCTCGAAACTAATTCCGCGCCTGTACCTGAGAGGACAAGTGGCGTTCCAATTTTTGCAAACCTTGCCGGCGTCCAATGCGGAAGTTCATCTTTAATATTTGCTTCATTTATTTCCCTCCATCGCTCCAAAGCAACCATAGTACTATCTGGATGTTCAGCTCTTATCTGTCTGTCTCGTACAGCTAATCGAGCTCTCCTTACTGCTCCGGTTGTTTTCTCCACAGCTCCACGGACCCCATCGCGTACTGCAAGTTCTGCATTTCCAATTGGACCTGGTGCTACTCTGCCAGCAAGAGGATGCACGACTGGAAGTGTCGCTGCTAGTTCTAAGTCCTGCCGACGAGTACG
>Ga0207025_1150_pt1 | contig 10676 bp, 7 predicted proteins | sample Alteio_BWMinCont_45_FD_153261 | JGI IMG/M metagenome (GOLD analysis project Ga0207025, IMG submission 153261) | Enriched cells from forest soil in Barre Woods Harvard Forest LTER site, Petersham, Massachusetts, United States -... | ecosystem: Environmental > Terrestrial > Soil > Temperate forest >... | reverse complement strand
GGGAGGCAGCAGTGGGGAATATTGGACAATGGGGGAAACCCTGATCCAGCGACGCCGCGTGTGTGAAGAAGGCCTGCGGGTTGTAAAGCACTTTTAGTGGGGACAAAAAGCTACGGATTAATACTCTGTGGTCTTGATTTAACCCAAAGAAAAAGCACCGGCTAACTCTGTGCCAGCAGCCGCGGTAATACAGAGGGTGCGAGCGTTAATCGGAATTACTGGGCGTAAAGCGCGCGTAGACGGTTTTGTAAGTCAGATGTGAAATCCCTGGTCTCAACCTGGGAACTGCATTTGATACTGCATGGCTAGAGTATCGAAGAGGGAAGTGGAATTTCCGGTGTAGCGGTGAAATGCGTAGATATCGGAAGGAACACCAGTGGCGAAAGCGACTTCCTGGTCGAATACTGACGTTCATGTGCGAAAGCGTGGGGAGCAAACAGGATTAGATACCCTGGTAGTCCACGCCATAAACGATGACAACTAGATGTTGGGAGGGTCTGCCTCTCGGTGTCGCAGCTAACGCGTTAAGTTGTCCGCCTGGGGAGTACGGCCGCAAGGTTGAAACTCAAAGGAATTGACGGGGACCCGCACAAGCGGTGGAGCATGTGGTTTAATTCGATGCAACGCGAAGAACCTTACCTGGTCTTGACATGTCAGGAACCCTTCAGAGATGAGGGGGTGCCTTCGGGAACCTGAACACAGGTGCTGCATGGCTGTCGTCAGCTCGTGTCGTGAGATGTTGGGTTAAGTCCCGCAACGAGCGCAACCCTTGTCCTTAGTTGCCATCATTTAGTTGGGAACTCTAAGGAGACCGCCGGTGACAAACCGGAGGAAGGTGGGGATGACGTCAAGTCATCATGGCCCTTATGACCAGGGCTACACACGTGCTACAATGGTAGATACAAACGGTCGCGAATCCGCAAGGTGGAGCCAATCCCATAAAGTCTATCGTAGTCCGGATCGGAGTCTGCAACTCGACTCCGTGAAGTCGGAATCGCTAGTAATCGTAGATCAGCATTGCTACGGTGAATACGTTCCCGGGTCTTGTACACACCGCCCGTCACACCATGGGAGTTGATTGCACCAGAAGCAGGTAGCCTAACCGCAAGGGGGGCGCCTACCACGGTGTGTTCAATGACTGGGGTGAAGTCGTAACAAGGTAGCCGTACGGGAACGTGCGGCTGGATCACCTCCTTTAAAGAGACAGCACCAACGACAAGTTGGCGCGAGCCCCTTCACAAGTTACCTATTCAATTGTTAGTTGGTGTTGTCCATCTTTGGACTCCTCCAGGGGAAAGTCGACGCTTGCCGCCGGGTCTGTAGCTCAGTTGGTTAGAGCGCACCCCTGATAAGGGTGAGGTCGGAGGTTCAACTCCTCCCAGACCCACCACATCGTTTGGGTCGCGGCGTCGGACGTCAGATCAAGCGGACGGGGCCATAGCTCAGCTGGGAGAGCGTCGCGTTTGCAACGCGAAGGTCGTCGGTTCGATCCCGACTGGCTCCACCAACTTAATTCAGGTCACAGCGTGTCATGAGTCATGTGTATCCCCAGGGATTGCATGACTCATGGCATGCGGGTCGCGGGACTCGCGTGTGTTCTTTAAAAATTCGGCAATTTGTTTTGACGCTCAATCAAAGATACATCTCTATCTTTGCATTGAGATGTCGCATTCGAGAACCAGTTGATTGTGATTTTTGTATGACTCCAAATCGCTTGGGGTTATATGGTCAAGTGAATAAGCGCACATGGTGGATGCCTTGGCGACAGAAGGCGATGAAGGACGTGGTAGCCTGCGATAAGCTTCGGGGAGCCGGCAAATATGCATCGATCCGAAGATTTCCGAATGGGGAAACCCACCTCTTAGGAGGTACCTTTGACTGAATACATAGGTCAAAGGAGCGAACCCGGTGAATTGAAACATCTCAGTAACCGGAGGAATAGAAATCAACCGAGATTCCGTCAGTAGTGGCGAGCGAAAGCGGAACAGCCCAGTACTCATAATTGCGTAAGTCTCAGTGGAACAGTCTGGAAAGTCTGGCCATAGCGGGTGATAGCCCCGTACATGAAAAGACGAGCGCATGGAGTACGAAGAGTAGGGCGGGACACGTGCAATCCTGCCTGAACATAGGGGGACCATCCTCTAAGGCTAAATACTCTCTGTCGACCGATAGTGAACAAGTACCGTGAGGGAAAGGCGAAAAGAACCCCGGAGAGGGGAGTGAAATAGAACCTGAAACCGTGTGCGTACAAGCAGTGGGAGCCTCCGCAAGGGGGTGACTGCGTACCTTTTGTATAATGGGTCAGCGAGTTACTTTTAGTGGCAAGGCTAACCGAATAGGGGAGCCGTAGGGAAACCGAGTCTTAATCGGGCGTTTCAGTCGCTAGGAGTAGACCCGAAGCCAGTCGATCTATCCATGTCCAGGGTGAAAGTAGGGTAACACCTACCGGAGGCCCGAACGAACCACTGTTGCAATAGTGCGTCGATGAGGTGTGGATAGGAGTGAAAGGCTAATCAAGGCTGGCGATAGCTGGTTCTCCCCGAAAGCTATTTAGGTAGTGCCTCGTGTCATTCACCCTGGGGGGTAGAGCACTGTTTAGACTAGGGGAACATCCCGTTCTACCAAATCTATGCAAACTCCGAATACCCAGGAGTGTTATCACGGGAGACACACGGCGGGTGCTAACGTCCGTCGTGAAGAGGGAAATAACCCAGACCATCAGCTAAGGTCCCAAAGTTTCGGCTAAGTGGTAAACGATGTGGGAAGGCTAAAACAGCTAGGAGGTTGGCTTAGAAGCAGCCATCCTTTAAAGAAAGCGTAATAGCTCACTAGTCTAGTCGGCCTGCGCGGAAGATTTAACGGGGCTTAAGCCGAGCACCGAAGCTATGGGTGTAACGAATCTCCGGATTTGTTACGCGGTAGGGGAGCGTTCTGTAAGCCTGCGAAGGTGAACTGCGAGGTTTGCTGGAGGTATCAGAAGTGCGAATGCTGACATGAGTAACGTTAATGCGGGTGAAAAACCCGCACGCCGAAAACCCAAGGTTTCCTGAGCTATGTTAATCAGCTGAGGGTGAGTCGGATCCTAAGGCGAGACCGAAAGGTGTAGTCGATGGAAAGCAGGTTAATATTCCTGCACCGATTGTTACTGCGATGGGGTGACGGAGAAGGCTAAACAATCCGGCGTTGGTTGCCGGTTCAAGGTCGTAGGGGGAGATTCCAGGTAAATCCGGAGTCTCATTCAACCCCAAGAACTGAGTACTAGGTTTCTTCGGAAACCGAAGTTGTTGATGCCACGCTTCCAGGAAAAGCCTCTAAGCTTCAGGTAACAATCGTCCGTACCGCAAACCGACACTGGTGGGTAGGAAGAAAATTCTTAGGCGCTTGAGAGAACTCGGGTTAAGGAACTCTGCAATTTGACACCGTAACTTCGGGAGAAGGTGTGCCTTTGATGGTGAGGGGATTTACTCTCCGAGCTGTTAGAGGTCTCAGATAATCGGGGGCTGCGACTGTTTACCAAAAACACAGGACTCTGCGAACACGAAAGTGGATGTATAGGGTCTGACGCCTGCCCGGTGCCGGAAGGTTAATTGATGGGGTCAGCCGCAAGGCGAAGCTCTTGATCGAAGCCCCGGTAAACGGCGGCCGTAACTATAGGCATGTTGGTAAACGATAGAGTCGAGTCGACGATGTAGAGTTCGTAGGGTAAGTAAATTAGGACAACTTAGAAGTTGTAGTTACGTAAATAAACTTGGCTATATGCTGGAAACGCTGAGTATCTGACAGTACTCATCGCTCGATGTCGAGCGGTAGTGAAAATCTGTTCAGTGCAGTCAATCAGCAGGAAAGGCCGGCTTTCGCCGGAATCCTCAGAGACTTTACGCCAGGCTCCTTTTTCGGGGAGATGATAAAGTCCGAGCTGCATGGCGACATGCAGGAGTTGAGCGCAATGCAAAACTCCACAAACACGTTGATTTTGCGTGTGGTGTAACGACCTAAACGGTCCTAAGGTTTCGGGAATCGTTGCCTTAGTAAAATTTGGCCATATGCTGGAAAACCCGTGAATGCTGCGATACTCGCTGTATAACGAAGATCTGATCCGCGAACCGGATTTGCCTGAGTCGTACAGCAGTGACAATTCGTCAGCTGCGGAAAATCAGCAGGAAAGGCTGATCAAGAAGATTGGTTGGATTACCGGTTTTGTCGACGGAGAAGGATGCTTTTCGATCCACTTCGTGCAACAGCCTCACCGACTACGTCGAAGAGGTTATAAGACTGGTTATCAGGTAGGACATGAGTTTGCGGTGACACAGGGCGCGAGAAGCGTCGAGTGTCTTCGAATGCTCAAGCTACATTTCGGTGTGGGCGAGATTTATCTCAACCGCAGACACGACAACCATAAAGAGGACTTGTACAGATACAGCGTTGCGAAACGAAATGATTTAATTCAAACGATCATTCCGTTCTTTCGCGAGCACACTCTAAGAACCGCGAAGCAATTTGATTTCGAAAGGTTTGCTGAGTGCGTCGAGTTGATGCGACAAGGCGAGCATCTCACCATTGGTGGGGTGATCAAAATTGCTGCACTCACCGAGACGATGAATCATTGCAAGTCTCGTCAAGAAATGATCAGAATCCTCAGAGACTTAACGCCAGACGCCAACGATAAGGTTGGCGAAGATAAAGTCCGATCTGCATGGCGACATGCAGGGTGATGCAACTTGATCACCTTGATTTCGACCAAAAATAATAAGCGAAATCAATAACATACGCGTAGAGCGAAATTCCTTGTCGGGTAAGTTCCGACCTGCACGAATGGCGTAACGCTGGCCCCACTGTCTCGACCCGAGACTCAGTGAACTTGAAATCGCTGTGAAGATGCGGCGTAGCTGCGGAAAGACGGAAAGACCCCGTGAACCTTTACTATAGCTTTACACTGAACTTTGAATTTGTTTGTGTAGGATAGCTGGGAGCCTATGAAGTGGGGACGCTAGTTCTCATGGAGGCAACCTTGAAATACCAGCCTGACAACTTCGCAGTTCTAACCTTGGCCCGTAATCCGGGTTGGGGACAGTGTATGGTGGGTAGTTTGACTGGGGCGGTCTCCTCCCAAAGAGTAACGGAGGAGTGCAAAGGTACCCTCAGCGCGGTCGGTCATCGCGCATAGAGTGCAATCGCATAAGGGTGCTTAACTGTGAGACGGACATGTCGAACAGGTACGAAAGTAGGTGATAGTGATCCGGTGGTTCTGTATGGAAGGGCCATCGCTCAACGGATAAAAGGTACTCCGGGGATAACAGGCTTATTCCTCCCAAGAGTCCACATCGACGGAGGAGTTTGGCACCTCGATGTCGGCTCATCACATCCTGGGGCTGTAGCAGGTCCCAAGGGTATGGCTGTTCGCCATTTAAAGTGGTACGCGAGCTGGGTTCAGAACGTCGTGAGACAGTTCGGTCCCTATCTTCCGTAGCCGTTGGAGATTTGAGGGTGAGTTGCTCCTAGTACGAGAGGACCGGAGTGAACGTATCTCTGGTGTTCCGGTTGTCACGCCAGTGGCACTGCCGGGTAGCTATATACGGACGGGATAACCGCTGAAAGCATCTAAGCGGGAAGCCCCCCCCCAAGATTAGATCTCCCTAGACCTTTAAGGTCTCTAAAGGGCCGTCGAAGACTACGACGTTGATAGGCTGGGTGTGTACGCGCAGTAATGCGTTTAGCTAACCAGTACTAATTGCCCGTGAGGCTTGACCATATAACACCCAAGCGATTTGCCTAACGTCGAATCGTGTGTGGGTCAATCAATTGAAGACTTGAATGCGACTAAACGTCGAAACAAATTGTTGAATTCGTGAAGGGGCTGAGCCATGACTCGGCCCCTTTGCAACCGGTTTGCCTGGCGGCCATAGCGAGTGGGAACCACCCGATCCCTTTTCGAACTCGGAAGTGAAAACGCTCTGCGCCGATGCTAGTGTCGACTTTGTCGATGTGAAAGTAGGTCACTGCCAGGCTCTTAATTTGATGAAAATGAAACCCTCGTCGGCGCAAGCCGGCGGGGGTTTTTCGCTTGTGCCCGGGCGAATGCGACCGTCCGGCCGCGCTTAGTGTGATCCAATCACCATATTGCAGTATGCATTCGACTCCCCGTACCCGGCCGGGAGCGAACTGCGAGTAAGCGCATAGAACACGGCGCTCATTTGGCTGTAGTTTGAGCGTCGATGCTAACCCTGGTCATATCTTTGTCGAGCGCCGTGATCGCTTCCTTGATCACCTGGCGGATCATCGTTGCCAATCCTCGGCGCGGTCAAGACGAGGCAGGCCACGAAAGTGTCGAGCGTTGCCTGGCCGCATCGGGTACCGGCACTTTTGTCTCGTATCCGGCCAAAGGACTCATGTACTGCTCGCACGCCACATTGGCATTGCTTGATCTGCCGTCCGAACACGGCCCCGTGAGCATCGATCACTGGAAGACACTTCTTCACCCCGATGATCGTGATGAGGCGATAGCCAGCATCGTGGAAGCCATCCGGCTCCGCAAACATTACACGCTCGAGTACCGCTTGAAGCTCGGCGCCAATCGCACGCGTTGGTTGCGCACCCACGGGCAGCCGGCGCGCACTTCCGGTGGTGAAAGTGTCATTTATGGCGCGCTGCTCGACATCACGAACGTCAAACAACTCGAGATTGAAGTCCTGGCGCGCGATGCACGTTTGCGCGACATATCGAAGGCCGCGCGATTCTACATGTGGGAGTTGGATCTCGAACGAATGGAGTACGCGCTGGATCGTCCGACCGCCGCCGTCGGAAAGCTGGGCAGCGCTACAAACGAAACATACACCCGGACCCTCGAGCAAACCCGCACCGAACATCATCCCGATGATCGGCACATTTTGGATGAGATGATCGATCGCATTCGTACGCAGGACGTTCCGTACGAAATCGAGGCCCGTGTGATGCATCCGGACGGCACCTATCACTGGATGTTGGCTCAGGGAAAACTGGTCAAGGATGGCGGACCCCGCCGGGTCCGCGGCATCATCCAGGACATCGAGGTGCGCAAGCAGGCCGCGCTGCATTTGCAGGCCGTAGAGTCACGGCTCGAACGTTCGATGCGCGGCACCAACGACGGCATGTGGGAAATCTCCTGCGCATCGCACGATCTGTGGGTGTCGCCGCGATTCGCAGAGATGTTGGGTTATGTGCAGTCCGATTTCATCGGCAATCAGCAACTGCTGCTTGAAATCACGCATCCGGAGGATCACGCGCATCTGGAGCCCGTGCTTCGTGCACGCCGGGATAGCAGCGACCAGTTCGACTTCGAGATCAGGCAGCGACACAAAAGCGGCGAGTATCGCGTGATGCGCCTGCGCGGCATGTGCGAGCGCGACGCCCAAGGCGAACCCTTGACCGTCTCCGGCTCGCAACAGGACATCACCGAGCGGCATGAGCATCAAAGGGCTCTCGTCGTGGCCACGAACGCGGCAGACGCGGCGAGCCACGCCAAGAGCGAATTCCTGGCGAACATGAGTCACGAGATCAGAACGCCGATGAACGGCGTGATAGGAATGACCGGCCTGTTGCTCGAAACGCACCTGGATCCCGAGCAGCGCGATTATGCAGAGACCGTGCGCGACAGCGCCGCGGCGCTCCTGACCGTGATCAACGACATTTTGGATTTCTCCAAGGTTGAGGCCGGCAAGCTCGAAATCGAGCAGATCGACATGGATTTGCGCGACACGGTGGAAGACGTGGCACGATTGCTCGCCATTCAAGCGCACGCGAAGAATCTGGAGGTCACGGTGTTCTTAGACCCTGCCCTGCCTGACATCGTGAAGGGCGACGCGGGCCGGCTCCGCCAGATACTGCTCAATCTCGGCGGCAACGCCGTGAAATTCACACTGGACGGAGAAGTGTCGATCGATGTGCGGGTCGTCGCGCAAGATGAACGAGGCACGATGGTGCGCTGTGAAGTTCGCGATACGGGTGTCGGCATTCCCGCGGCTCAGATTGCCGCATTGTTCAAGCCGTTTTCGCAGATTGACGCGTCAACCACGAGAAAATTCGGCGGCACGGGGCTCGGTCTTTCCATCGTCAAGCGGCTCGTCGAACTGATGGGCGGTGAGAGCGGAGTGTCCAGCGCCGAAGGTGCGGGATCGACATTCTGGTTCACGGCCCACCTGGGCATATCGACGGGACAAAACAAAACGCGGCCGCCGACGCTCGCCTCCATTCAGGGTCGACGCATCCTCATCGTTGACGACAACGCGACCAACCGCAAGGTGCTGATGGGTCAGTTGGCACGATTCGGCGTGGTGGCGCATTCCGCCAGCTCGGCGCAAGAAGCGCTTGCCTTGCTGCGTGTTGCGGCCGAAACCGGCGAGGGCTACGAGTTGGCGCTGCTCGATTATCAAATGCCCGGCTGCGACGGCGAGGAATTAGGCCAGATTATTTGCAACGATGCCGCGCTTCAATCGACGCGGCTGGTGCTCCTCACCTCCTCAGGTCAACGCAACGACGCGTACCGCTTTGCGAAACTGGGCTTCGCGGGCTATTTGCTGAAGCCGGTGACCCAGAGCGATTTGTTGCACTCTCTGATGCTTGCATTCGCGGCTCCCGCCGAAAGCTGGCATTTGCTTACCCAACCCATCGTCACGAACGCCACGCTCCAATCCCGGCGCGGCCGGGATGGCTATCGCATCTTGCTTGCCGAAGACAATACGGTGAACCAAAAGGTCGCGCGTCGCATCTTGCAAAAGCTTGGGTTTCGAGTCGACGTGGTGGCGGATGGGCGGGCGGCCGTCGAGGCGTGGAAGACGGGTCGCTACGACCTGATCCTGATGGACTGCCAGATGCCCGAGATGGACGGTTATGAAGCGACACGCGCGATTCGAGCCCTCGAATATGGCGACAGGCGCATCCCGATCGTCGCACTCACCGCTCACGCGATGAAAGGTGCAGACGAAGTGTGCAAAAGTGCCGGTATGGATGAGCACCTCACCAAGCCCATCGAGCGGGAGCGGCTCGAGGCCTGTCTCGATCGATTTCTGTGCGTTGAACCGATTATCGGATCAGTATTGGGGGTCATGACAACCAACGCACACCCTGTGCCGGTGGACTGGCCTGCGCTGCTGAAATCAGTCGACGGCGATGAGAAGTTCGCGCAGGAACTCGGCAAGCTGTTCGTTGAAAACGGCAGACAATCGATGGAAGGGATCGCGAGCGCCATTGCTCTGCAAGATTACTCGCGGCTGGGCGAGCATGCTCATGGCATCAAAGGAGCGGGTGCAAGCTTGCAAGCGAGCGCCGCAAGTGCGGCAGCCGGGCGGCTGGAAGCGGCCGCAAGGCAGCTGCTCATCTCGCAGATACCGCGACTCGAGGCCGAGCTTCGCGCCGAGATGGACAGAGCATCAAACTATCTAAATGCGAGGGTTGCCTGATACCATCACGCCGCGACCTTGGGGGGACATGGACATGACCTTAAATCCTGCAGCGATTTTCCACCGCGACCCCAACCACGAAGGCGTGCGCAGGATCAACATATATCTGTTGCGGCTGCTTTATATCTTGATGTTCTTCGTGCTGGGCAAGGAAGCTTGGACGCAAATCCTCACCCATCAGGGAACATGGGAGCCCAAAAGTGCCGTGGTATGGTGCGTCTGGACGGCGTTCGCGACCTTGGCCGGATTGGGCATCTTCCGTCCTTTGAAAATGCTGCCGATCATCCTTCTGGAGATCTTCTACAAGGTCCTCTGGCTCACTGTCGTGGCGTACCCGCTTTGGGCGCAGGGTACGTTGGCAGGTTCAACGGCGGAAGACATTACCTCCTCGTTCTCATGGGTGATATTGCCCATCGTCGCCGTCCCGTGGGGCTATGTGTTCGGGAATTACTTCTACAAGCCAAAGGCCCTAGGGCATCCTGGTAGCGCGGTCGTCTAAGGCGGCTTACCCGCGGCTCCTGATACGGCGCGCACGAATTGAGCCACTTGGGTGAGCGCCGGTGTGCGCCACCGCGTCACGGCGGCGAACGATGCCACCGTATCGGCGTGGCCGCGATGTCGATAGAGATCGAGCGTGACGGGAACGTGCACCTTCATCAGCGCGTCGCGCAATTCGATGGCTTCCTGCGGCAAGACTTCCCGGTCCGAAAGACCATGCAATAGAAGCGTGGGAGGCGCTTTGGAATCCACAAATCGAATCGGCTGCCAATCCTTCGCCGAGTAGGGCGGCGGAAATGCAGCGCGCAGCGTGTCGGAATCCGGTGTGAACACGTAGGTGCCGGAAAGGCCGATCAGGCCCACGATGCCGTCAGGGTCGCCGCCATACTTGCGCAAGAATTCGTGATTGAAGGCCAAAAACGCCGCCGTATGTCCTCCCGCGGAGTGGCCCATGAGAACGATATGAGTCGGATCGCCCCCATACTCGCTCACATGCCGCTGCACCCACGCGACCGCCCGCGCTCCATCCTCGTCGAACATCGGGAACGTCGCTTTTGGATACAGGCGATAGTCCGGAAGCACCGCGACGAAGCCCTGCTTGGCGAGCGCAACTCCCACGAACCGATAGTCCGCCTTTCGTCCCCGGACCCACGAGCCTCCGTACCAGAAAATCACGACGGGTCGATTCATCCCCTGACGGGGAGCGACGATATCCAGCTGCTGTCGGCGATCGCTGCCATAGGCAAG
>Ga0207025_1149_pt1 | contig 10718 bp, 9 predicted proteins | sample Alteio_BWMinCont_45_FD_153261 | JGI IMG/M metagenome (GOLD analysis project Ga0207025, IMG submission 153261) | Enriched cells from forest soil in Barre Woods Harvard Forest LTER site, Petersham, Massachusetts, United States -... | ecosystem: Environmental > Terrestrial > Soil > Temperate forest >... | reverse complement strand
GTCGGAACAGTAATCCCAAAATAGGAATGGAACCCAGCACCGGAACACGAACGATGTTTTTTTCGTGCCTGGTTTGTTTGATCCCAGCGAGAACGACGGTTTCGCCGTCTTTCACCTCAACTTTCGTACCGGCTTCTCGTGCGGAAATGCCGTTAACGCTCGTCCCAGCGACGATGATCGCCACGGTGGAATCCGGAGCGGTAACGGACACGTTAATCTGGGCATCGATCGTTTGGCGGGGCGTCAATTGCGGCAAGATTTTAAGACTCACGCCATATTTTTTGTAGTCCACTCCCGATACGCCACCCTGCCCGACCTGCGGATAGGGAATTTCTCCCCCCACGAGGAAATTGGCTTCAAACCCGCTTTTGGTCAAGAGCGTAGGATTGGCCAGGACGCGGACCTGATCGGTTTGGATAAGGGCGTCCAGCTGCCCTGCGATCTGACTGCGATTTAATGTGCCTACATTGAACAGGGCAGGGACGGTATTCTCAAGGAAATTGAGTTGGTTGTTCGTAACAGAGTTCGCCGCCGTCCCAATCCCTTCTCCCCAGAGAATACCCAGCTTGTTGCTGTTGTTATCGCTGATTTCCAGGGTGTCGACGCTGACTTCGATAAGCGGTTCTCGTGTACCTGGCGGCGTGACCGCCGTGGGAGCAGATGGAGCGGCGGGGGCATCAGGCGCTGGAGTCCCATTAGCGGCAAGAAGCGGACCGTTTACTGCGATGGTAAAAACCAATGCAAACGAGGTAAGACGGGAAAGGGTTAAGGGGAAAAGGGAAAAGATAAGGTTTGCTTTTTTCAGAAAAGGAAAACTCCATCGTTTCACGTTTCCCTTTTCCCTTTTACCTTGCGAGTAGGCCGTCAGGCCTAAGAGCACTGGGTCTTTCATACTAATAAGTGTTACGGCTGTGTTACGCGGGTGTTAAAAGTGGGTTAATTCAAGAGTCAAAAAGTATAGGGGAATTGCAAATAGCTAATACCAAAAAGGAATAGTGTAAAAAGAGCTTTTTACTGGTTGATATTCCCCTATCTGCAATTCCCCTATGAGTAGTTATCCGAGGAGGTGAGCCGGGGTCATGCCGGGGACGGGGCGGACATCGTTTTCGCCATGAGGCCGGACGATGATGGAGATCAGGTCCTGGGACTCTGCCTGGGCAAGCGCCAGACGTTCGGCTTCCGAAGGGTCCACCGCCAGGGTCAGGTTAAGCCCCTCCATGCCTTCCTTTTTGGCAGATACGTCCTGATCTTTCTTCCGGATTTCGCGCCCTACAGCGACCACGAGGATATTCTGCAGAATGGTATAGGTGGCTTTGGAGGCGGCATCTTTCTCTTTTACAGTAAAGGTCGCCAGGACATCGATGTGGTCTCCGGGGAGGATCAAGTCCGCCACATCGAGGTTGCCCAGGCGCAGGACATAACCGCGCTTTCCAGGTGGGATCATGGGTGCGATCCCCGGGTCGTTCTTAGTCGGACTGACCAGATTGGCCTGGGTGATCTGGGCGCCTGACGGGATGGCAGTCACCGTAACTTTCCCCTGCACATAGGCCAGCGATTCAGACGGGATTTTTACGATAAACGCGCCCGGCTGCATGAACTTGCGCGGGACCCTCTGAGTTGTCAGGTAGGCCGGCACCAGCTGGGTATGGGGGGGGATGTCGCGGGAGGACGCCAGAACCTCGACCATCCCGTAGCTGTTTTCGATGGAATCCTTCTGCGACTTAAAAAAGAAGTTGACGGCCATGAGCGTCATGGCGGCGCTGATCACGAATCGGATCAATGTTTTGTTTTGGAACATGCATTAACCTCTATTGCGGCTGATAATTCATCCTGGCGGTGGCTGTCCCGTGAAGCGTAAAGCGGTAGGGAGGCGACCCGTTAAATGAAAACGGGCCCAGGGTGGGAGCGGGCCCCCCGCAAACGCCACCGGCATATTTCGTCCCCAAAGCGGGTTTTAGGAATATTTCGCCCAGGAGGGGGAAGACGCCGAGTTGCGCACAGGCATCGACCTTAATACTGATCAGCGGCGGCGTGCTGGTGTCCTGCGCGAACTGGAGGTCTTTATAGGTCATACCCACCGTCAGAAGGTTCGTGAACCTGGTAACGTATTGGCTTTTTATGGACAGCGCGTTCTCTTGTACGGCCTCCCGGGCGATCGTCGAGGCGGCATAATTCACCACCAGGAGCCCGGTCGCTAACTGCCCCACTTGCAACAGGCCGAAGACCACGGCCAGGTACAACGGAAGAGTAAGGATAGTTTCCGTTATGCTCTGTCCCGCCTGCGCCGATACGGGCCGATGTGAGCGGCAAAAGCTCATCGTAGGAACATCCTTGTCGGCTTACTTAGTGGCTGTTGCGACTTTCTGGCCGATACTATCAACACCTGCTTGGAGCGTGGTTTGAAACTTGCCATATAATACGGCGACCGCGATCGCCACAACAATGCCCAGGATCACGATGTATTCCGTAGTACCCTGGCCTTTACGATTCATCCTTAAGCGCATCATTTTTTCTCTCCTCTCCGCCACGGGCGGACCCGCCAACGTCGCAGGGGCGGGCTTGTATGTTTAGTTGGGCCTTTTGACTGTCAACTTTCGGCCTACTCAAGTGTAACGACTTAACGTTACATTCAAGTTAAGTCTCTGTTAAATTTGGGTTAAATAATGGGTCTTTAGTTGGGGAAAAGGAGAATCAAGGTTCGTCCACAGCGATATTGCTGGTGGTCTTCTCCGTCATCGTATTGACGGCTCCTCCCTGACTGTTACCCCCGATCAGAGTGGACATCAGATATATCCCGATGATCGTCATAAACGCGAGCATCAGGATAAATTCGGTGACCGTCTGCCCGGTATGGTTGGAAACGGAGAATCGGCGAAACGGAGAATCGGTGAAACGGCAAGAATATCTCCGTTTCTCCATCTCCCTGTTTCCCCGATTCATGACGTCTACCATTTCGCTTTCACCGATATGGTGTGCGATATCCCCAGCGCGCCGAAAGGGGCCATCGCATAATCCACCCCGAAGACAAGTGTCTTCATCATCGGCACCCGGTATTCGAACCCGGCGCCCATCGTCAGGCCCGCCACCGACGCGCCGCGCAACGCCGGAATCTTGCTGTCGGTCGAGTTGTCCAGGGGATCGTGATTTTCATAGCCTGCGCGGATCACCGCTCCTTCCAGCTCAGGAAAGCGCCACTCGCCGGCCACGCTGTAGCGCATCGGAGCGTCATCGGCATAACTGGCGGCGACGCCGCCGGTAAACACTTTGAAGAATGTATAAGAAGCTCCACCCGTAATCACTTTCGGAAAATTCGCGGTTTTAGTCGACAAGTTTTGAATGGTCAGGCCGGCTCGTAAATCATCGAGGGGGAGGGCCAGGACCCCGAAATCCAGAGCGGCGTTTTGGTTCGAGGTTTCGGCGATCTGTTCTTCGACAACTTTCAGCACCCCTCCCAGGTAAACAGGGATGCCTTGATCTGAGGTGGGGAGGCGGGCGCCATACCCCAGGCTGCCCACCAGGTCGTAAAACGAAAAGTTGCCGGTGGGGTTGCCGGCGTTGTCCCGCCCGTCCAGGGTGCCCGGCGAAAGGTAGAAGAGATTCGCGGCCAGCGCGCTGTTCTCCAGAGGATAGGCGAAGGTCTCGTTCTCGATCGCGACATTCTGGTAATAGGCGATGTAGGTGCTGGAGAATTCTTTCGCGTCCGTCGTCCCCAGCGCGGCGGGGTTCCAGCGCATGCCCTCGGATCCCTCCGCCATGGAGACGATCGCCGGGCCCAGCGCCACGCCGCGGGCATCGGTGGGGATCTTCAGGAAGGCGCCGTTGGACGTGCCGGCGTTGTCGGAAATGGCGTAAACGGCAGAGCACGAAAGCAGAGAAACGAGAAACGAAAAACGAGAAACGAGATCTAAAAGACCTCTTTTTGCTTTCGTTTCTCGTTTTTCGTTTCTCGTTACTGTCGTGCTCACTGGATGATCGCCACTTTCTTCACCGTCTGCAGTGTCCCTTGCGGATCTACTTCGCGGATCACGCAATAATACAGCCCGCGGCCGAGTTTTTTACCGGATTGATTCAAGGCGTTCCAGGCATACGTCTGCGTATTCCCCGTTGTCAGGTTATTGAAAGTTTGATCCAGCACTTCGTCGCCGGCGATCGTGTAAATCTTTAGAAAGATCAAAGCGTTATCGCGGACGGCCATGTATTGAAACGTGGCGGACCCATTTCGCACCGGGTTGGGATAAATATAGTTGTTGTCTTGAAACAGCTGCTGGGGGCTGGATCCGACGCCCTCCAAGGAAGCTTCCGTCACGTTTCGCGTCCGGAGTATGGCGTTGTCCCCATTCGTCTCGTCCAAGGCGGTTACCGTCACGGCGTAGGATCCAAGAGGAACAGGTTTCCCGGCATCCGAAAGGCCATCCCAGTTTATCGTGCTGGTTGAAAAGAATTCGCTCTGCTGGGGTCGCTTATTAAGGAGCGTTCGAACGGGCACCCCCGTGAGAGTTTTCACCGTCACCGTCACATCGGCGTTTTTTGCCAGGCCGTATGAAACGACATAGGGAAAGGTCGGATGTCCATTGGCGTCCGCTGTGGAAAACACAAAAAGACCATGGATATCTACAGAGGTAATCTGCAGCAGCGTGGGGATAATCACCGGCGTGGCCACGGTGATTCCGGTGGAGGCTTTGATTACAAATTCATAAGAGCCATCATGGCGACCCGTTTCCGAAAAATACATCGCATTAATGGGCCACAGCCCGTTCCAGAACACCAAGTTGGGTCCGGAGGGCAGTTGGGTCTCAATGAGGCTGGCGACCTGGTTGGCAGACGTCAGTGGATCCGCATTACTCTGCACCTTGTAAATATCGATCTCTACGTCCGCGATACTGTCCAGAGTGAACTGGACCGTCGTTCCGGAAGGGCTTAACGCGGTATTGAGAGTTTCAGATGGAATGCTGAAATTGGAGAGGCCGGGCACGGGCAGCGTGATCGAAAGCGCCTGCGCGCGGGTCGCACAAGTTAAAAGGAAAAAGGTAAAAGGTAAAAGGAAGGCAAGCCCTTTTTTAATGAAGGCATCCTCCCTTTTTCCCTTTACCTTTTTCCTTTCTTGATCGCTCATTCTCCACCTTCTTTCATTGGGTCTCTCTGCCCATGCATGGGCCATTCTTACCACGCCAGTTTAACGGATGACTGTTACGGGCGTGTTACGCGTGTGTTAAAGTTGAGTAAATTCAGGGAGGAAAGGAAAAAGGTAAAGGGAAAAAGGGAGGATTGCCTTTTTAAACAAGGTCATCCACCCTTTCACCTTTTTCCTTTTACCTTTCTTCCAAGATTTAACATGCCTGTAACATTCAAGTGATATACATGGAAAAGGAAGAGAGGCCATCCGATGCGCTCTTTTTACGTTTTGCGTTTAGCATTTTGCACTCGCTCGCGGAGCGAGCCTACCTGCCGGATAGGCAGGCGCGGTCAGTTTGTTCCCATCACCGCCATGGTGATGTTCACCCTGGTAGTATTCATGGTGGCGGTCCTCAACGTTTACAAGGTGACCAGCGCCAAACTCAAGGCCCAGAACCTGGCGGATGCGGTGGCCTTGAACCTCGCGTCCCAGGAGGCGCAGGCTTACAACACCGTTTCCGACCGCAACGAGTGGATGAATTATATGGAAGCCGGCATCGCGATGCCGACGGCCGTGAGCCCGGGGACTCCGACGCTTCCGGTGGCCGGAAACCCCTGCGCGGCGGTCGTGCTTCCCTGGGTGATACCCGGGATCTCCTGCGCCGGAAACAAAGGGCCGACGGGAAATATTTCTAATATGAGCGATAGCGATAAGGCCTTGCTCATGAAATGGCATGTGTTCCATGACCTCGACTACGGCGTTAAGGGATACGCCAGCCTGGTGCAAGCGGTGAACGCAGCGCAAACGCTTTTTGTCCAGGCTTACAACACCTTTTTAGGCGCAAGCAATGGATCGGGCGGGTCCGGCAACACCTCCGGAGGCAGCAGCATGAAAGATCTCCTGATGTCGGACATCCCGGAGCTGAACACGGATCCCACCATCCATATGGTGACTTACAACACCACGGCAGGCGAGCAGACGGCCGACGGCCAGGTCAAAAACTGGATGAATGCCCATTCCGGTCCCGCGGTCCCCGGGGCGAGCGCGGACATTCAAACGCAGATGCAGCCGTTGAATTTCGCGATTAAAGATATCGAAGTGCGGTATTATGACAAGAGCTGTCTGGTCGGGGACGCTGGGTGCGTGAACAATAATGTCTCGATGCCCACGACGCTGGGCGCGTCCGTGGCCGGTCCGTCTGCGTTCGGCCCGCCAGATGCCGTGGGCTACATGGTCCCGGCGAACGTGGCCGCCGCGGACCAATCCGGAGCGCACTATACCTACACCGGACCCCCCAACTCCCTGCCTCCACAACTGTATGTGACCGGAGACAATGGATCAACCAAGCAGCGCACAGGCGTGGGTGTTTCCATCGTAAAAGATGTGGACTTGCCGATCCTCGGTCGTACGGTGAACGTCGTGGCGAAATCCAAGGCCTACATCGTTAGCGGCTCAGGAAAAACCGGCGAGGTCGACCCCCAATCCAACATCCCCACGTTCCAGCCGACCTACTGGGTGAAACTGGCGAACTGATGAACGGAATGAAACGGAGAATCGGAGAATCGGTGAAACGGAGTAACTCCCGTAGCAGACTTTTCTCCGTCTCTCCGTTTCACCGTCTCCCCGTTTCCCGCCGCTTCGCGGCGGGTCAAGCCATGACCGAGCTCGTGTTCATCCTGCCTTTCATCCTCGTGCTCGCCGGCGGGGCGATCTCGGTCGCGTACATCTGCTTTCAGGGATTGAAGGTCCAGCAGGCGGCCAACCTCGCGGCGCGGATCCAGGGCCAGGAGCGGGTCGCGGGCGGAAAGGTCGTCGCCAGCATCCTGCAAGATAACGGCGTCGGCGACGGCACCGGCGATGACGCCGCCAGCGCGGCGAAGGCCCTGCAGGAGCTTCAGAGCAACCCCCACGCCTTGGACGGCCGCACTGTCACCCTCCCCACGGGGGTTTACGGACACTACTACAAAGCCGTCCAGAGCCTGTTCAGCAAAGGGGAACAGGAAAAACTCTTCGTCCTGCCTCCCCACTCGGGCATCAACACCGACGCGGTCGAAGTCATCCGCATCCTCGCCCCGCCCAAGATCCTGAATTACCAGATGCCTCCCGTCGAACTCACCGCCACCGCCTACGGCGGCGAAGACACTCACGCCTTCGGCCTCCCCCGCTGGGGCAGCGTGCCCAACACCACTAGCGCCAGCGGCCTCTTCTGGCAGGACAGAAACATCCTGCAGAAGGGGAAGGACGACCAACCTTAAGGGAAAGGTAAAAGATAAAAGGTAAAAGGAAAAAGGGAAAGGTATCAACCTGGAAACGGAGAATCGGTGAAACGGGGAATCGGGGTTTAAGCTGTCAACGAATGAGCCACTTGTTAGGGTCCTTGATCATCAGGATGAGTTGTGCAAGAATCTGATTGTAAAAGGTGTCTAGTTCATTTGCTTTATCGACTTCGAGATAACCACACCTACAGGCCAGTTCGATCCATACCTGAGTTTCGCTCGCTTCGCTCTCCACATCATTTAGCTTGGCAATGAACGCCGCTTGGTAACGACGTTTTCGCCAAGCCTCCGCCAAGTTCGCGCACACCGAACGTGATGACCTACGTATCTGATCTGTTAAAGAATAAGTTTCTTCGCGCGGGAAATGCTTCGTCAAATGGAATATATCCATCGAACCCTGGATGGCATTTTGATACACACGCAACTGTTTATATGTCTTGATCAGGTCACTCATCTCACTACTTAGAGCCAGTTCGGAAGTGTTTATTCACTCCATTTTTCTCCGTTTCCCCGATACGCAGTTTTGTAGTTGCCCCGGCTCCCCATTTCACCGATTCCCCGTTTCATTTCTTGTTGATTTTACGCACCGTACTTAGGGCCCAAAAAAAACGTGGGCCGGTCGGCCCCGAATTTTTAGCCGATCGCTCTATTTATCCACCGGAGGGATTGCGGTACCCTTATAGCGATGGATAAAGCGTCGAGCAGGGAAAAACCTGTAACGGGGAATCGAGGAATCGGAGAAAGCGTCCGCTGTTCCCCGTTTCTCCGTTTCTCCGTTTCTCCGTTTCGCTCTTTTGCCACTCGTTCCCTCGCCGTCACTCTCGTCGCCGCCCTGATCCTCACCGCGCCCGGCACGACCGCCTGGGCGACCGTCGCGGCGACGCCGGCTAAAACCACAGCGCCGGCTCAAACCACGTCACCCGGATCCACCCTTCAATCCCTCATGTCGACTGGCATGCAGTTGATGCAGATGTTTACGGGCGCCAAAGGCGCGGGGTATGTTATCGGTCCAAACCCGCCGACGGTTCGGAACCCCGTCCTGCAAGGCGTCAACACATCGGATCCGGCGGCGTTATCCGCCGGCTACGGCAACGCGATGACCAACCAGCTTAATGGAATTATGAAGATGGCGGCCAACCGCGATGCACCGCCCGACTCGGCGCTGTGGACGGCGGCCAACCAGAACGGAATGCGCGACGTCACGGTCGTCGCCATGAATGGACTTTCCCCGGGCGTGGCCGGCGCCGTCGCCAACGCCGCGGTCACAGGTGTCATCGATCCCAACGCCAATGATGCGGACGTTCAGGCCGTCTATAACGAGTCGGAGGTCCAAATAGAAGTAAAAGCCATCGCCGATCAATTCCAACGCTCCGGGGCAGCGCTGATTAGCGAAGAGCAGAGCACCCGCAACCCCGCCGAAGACGCTCAAATGCAGGCCAAGACGCTGGTGGCGATGGATGATATCAATGGAATACCCGCGCAGCCGGCAACTCCCGCACAGCCGGGCGCGCAGCAAAATATGACTCAAGCGAATGCCGATATCCAGCAAGCGGCGACGCTTGCAGCCGCTACGCCTGTCGTGCCTGGGGGCGCGATGGATCAAGCCGTTACGCAACTCCTCACCAAAGCGACCGGGGAAGTGAATTCCGCCCAAACATTCCTTGATACCGCCGTGGCAAAACGCAATGAAGCGTTTAATGTCTATAACGCGGCCAGAGCCAGCACGCAACAGGATCTCCAGCGGGCCCAGTCCCAGGGTCTCGATCAATCAGATCTCAAAAAGCGTCTTGTGGCGCTGGATAACAACTGGAAGGAACAAACCGGCCAAATGGATCCTGCCATCGCACAGATGACCCAGAATATCGCTCAGGCAAAACAAAATATAGCAGCGATTCAAAGCGGGGGCGCCGCAGCGCTTACCCAGTTGCAGCAATTGGCGGCTGTCGGCAGCAATTCCGCAAGTCAAACGGGCGGTGATCAATCGGGAAGCGGTTCAACGAGCCTGTATGGAAAGGCCTTGAATTGGATTACGGAACATGGGATCGCCGTTGCGGCTGTTTTGGCGGGTGCCGGTTTGATGGCAACCGGAGTTCTTGCGCCCATAGGGGCAACGTTAACGGTAGCAGCATTAGGTACCGGGGCGGCTAGCTTTGGGTACGGTGCGTATTCTCTCTACAATGGTCGCACTTCTAGTCAGATGGGGAATCTTGCAAGCCTGATGGCTCAGCAAAGTGCGGACGGTAGTGCGTCGCAGGCTGCAAATGCAAAACTGGCTAATATAAGTAAACTCGATCCCAAGAAGTTGGATTCTATTTTGCAACAGCGCCAAAATCTCCAGGATAATCAAATAAAGGCCTTAAAACAGTCGGAATTAAATGGCTCCTTAGCGATAGATGCGGACCAGGCGAAAAATATCGCCAATAAAATTGACGGCTTGTTCGATAGCGCTGCAGGGGATTTGGCGCAAGTGCGTAATATCGGGGCGCATCCTGAACTTGCAGGAAACTTAAAATACTATTCGGACCAGATCAGCGCCAAGTTTGGAAATGCGACCGCGTTGCTAAATTCAATCAATACGTATGAGGGTGTTCCTGGCACCAGTAATCAGCAGTTAGTTAGTTCGACAAATGGGATTCTACAGAACAACCTGAACTTTCAGAATGCGATGAACTCAATTTATCAGCAATTGGGAGTGCCACTGCAAGCCATTCAAAACGGGACGATTTCAAGCAATCCGATATACCAGGCGCTTAATGATTACCTTACCGTTCAGCAGCGGTTTGCGCAGAGTACCCAGGCATTAAACAACTATGTAAGCGCTAACAATATAAACATGGTCGATCAACTTGTCAGTCCACGACTCATAAATATGGTCAATGATATTTCTAATAATCCGTTTAATGCGGTCGCTGCGGTGGGTGGGGCGGCCGTTGGCACGGCCGCGTTCGCGACATCGGAAGTCGCGACGTTTGGGGCAGCAACGCCCTTCTGGCTAGCGGCGGCTGGGGGTGCTGTTGCAGGAGCGGGTATCCTCGGATCGTCAGGTCTCGCCTATAACAACGGGGGAACATTAGGATCCGCATGGAGTGGAGCCACCTCAGGCCTTTCCTCGGCATTCGCCGGTTTTCTGATCCCAAGCATCGCGGAGACCGGGGGGTTGCTGACTGAGGCTCTCCCAAGCGCTGGGGCAGATATGGTCGGTGCTTGGAATACGACGTCTTCGCTGCTCGCGGGTGATATGTCCTTCTGGCAGGGTGCTGGCACCATCGGGCGCGCTCTTACCTTGCCAGGACGTGTCGTGGGAGATTTAGTTGCTCCCTTTGTGCCAG
>Ga0207025_1147_pt1 | contig 10839 bp, 9 predicted proteins | sample Alteio_BWMinCont_45_FD_153261 | JGI IMG/M metagenome (GOLD analysis project Ga0207025, IMG submission 153261) | Enriched cells from forest soil in Barre Woods Harvard Forest LTER site, Petersham, Massachusetts, United States -... | ecosystem: Environmental > Terrestrial > Soil > Temperate forest >... | reverse complement strand
GTTAATTCTCCAGGTTGTGGTCAGTAGTGAATTTAAAAACTCATGCAAGCGTTGTATTGACTGGTTTGCACATTACTTTTGTATTGACAGAATTTGCAATAAAACACGCTTCGTGGGCCTCATGATGCATGCTAACAATTTGGTCGAATGTCGGTAACTGCGTCCCTGAAAACCTGACCTCCGGATTCAGTGTGACCAGTGTCATCGCAATTTTTCCCGCATCGTTTTTCCCCATAATACCTGTTGCACGATCAACATAGCTGTCAACGCAAAATTTGTGCTCTGCGGCGATGGAAAGAAACCACAGCATATGACAGCTGGCCAATGAGGACACGAACATCTCTTCGGGATCCACCGCAGCGGCATCCGACATGGGTACAGGAACTACGTGCGGTGATGAAGATCCCGCAATTTCTACACCGCCGTCAAATCGCACAGTGTGTTTTCTGCTGTAACGATTATTTATAAAATCCTGATCACCGCGTGACCAATTTATTTCTGCAGTATGTGGAGCCATGTACATCCTTAGTTGTCGAATATTTAAATTCGGGCTTCTTCGACAAGATGAAGAAGCCCCCCCAAAAAAACGATTAAGAAATATAGGCTTCCTCGCCCAGCATTGCATCGTCCATGTTTTCTTCGATGGCAGGATCAACTCTGACCGGAGTGAACAAATTAATTAGCCATAACATCCCAAAGGTGAAACAAAAGGCCCACAGTCCGGAGATGAGAACAGCAACTACCTGAGTGAAGAAGAAAGTCGTATTGCCTAATAACAGACCATCAGCACCGTTGGCATTCCACGCCTTGGTGGCAAATACACCCAGTAAAATGATCCCGACCATACCGCCGACGCCGTGTACGCCCCAGACATCGAGTGCATCGTCCCAGCGGAATTTATTTTTCAGCGCAACTGCGAAGTAGCAAATCACTCCCGCAGCGATACCAATGATCGCAGCCGACGAGAGCGATACGTAACCGGCAGCCGGAGTGATAGTCGCCAGACCTGCGACACCACCGGTCAGCAAGCCGACGAACTTGGGTTTTTTCTGTTGATACCATTCGACCAGCATCCAGGTAATGGCACCGAATGAGGCAGCTACGTCGGTATTGAGGAACGCGGATGCGGTGACGGAATCGACGCGGAATTCGGAGCCGGCGTTGAATCCATACCAACCGAACCAGAGCAATCCAGAGCCAAGCGCGATGAGCGGAACATTGTGCGGTTTTAATTCCACTTTCTGACGGCGGCCTACATACAACACTGAGGCCAATGCGGCGAATCCGGCGGTGTTGTGCACGACTATCCCACCGGCATAATCAAGCACACCCCATTTGGCAAACAGCCCGTCGGGGCTCCATACCATGTGCACGAATGGGAAGTAGACAAACACTAACCAGCCAGTCAGAAACAGGAAATAGGCTTTGAATGTAACGCGATTGGCAAAGGCTCCAGTGATGAGCGCGGGGGTAATGATGGCAAACATCATTTGATAGGCGACATGGACGATCAGTGGAATTCCGGCATCGTTACCTTTGTATATGGTGTCCAGCGTGATGCCATGCAAGAAGGCGTAAGTGCTTGGATCACCGATGATGCCACCGATAGTCGGGCCGAAGCACATTGAATAACCAAAGCAAAACCACAGCACGGTGGTCCAGCACAGAGAGATAAAGCTTTGCATCATGATGGCAAGCACATTTTTGTGACCCACCAATCCGCCGTAGAAGAATGCAAGTCCAGGCGTCATCAGCATGACCAGACTAGAACAAAGCAACATAAAGCCCGTGTTGCCGACGTTGATTGAAATAATTGATTGCATGAGTTGTCTCTTTTCATTGTTGAGTGATTAATTATGGAGAACTTCCTCCACCCACTTCATTTTTTAAAATAGCAATACATACTCGGCGCTATAAACACACGTCGGATCAAACTTTCTGTTGCGATGATTTTTACCTGGCACCTCCTGGTTGTTATGATTGATTCGTTTAAAAACTTGCGTAGCCCAACCTACGGGTTTTCATCCCAGCCTACCACTCCGAAAACACCACCGCAATAACAACCAACGCACCGCCCAGCGCTGCGCGTTGTGTGAGTTGTTCATTCAGCCACATCCAGGAAAACAGGGAGGCAAACGCGGGTTCCAGCGCATAAATCAATGCGGCCTTGGCCGCACTCACACGCTGCTGACCGATAGCCTGCAAAAACAGCATACCCGCAGTTGCAACAACGCCCAGAAATAAAATAATCGGAAATACCGGCAATAAACGATCCGGCAAGCTGGCGAGTTGCGTGCCGCCTTCAAACGGAATGATGAAGGCACCGATCAACGCCATCATGACGATTTGCGTTGCGGCCAGCGAGCGTGCAGTGTGTTTTTTCGACAGGCGCGATAGTAGCAGCACATAGGTTGCATACGATAGCGCAGAGATTAGCGTCGCTCCGTCGCCAAACCAGTTACTGCCTCCTTCCCATGACATCAAGCCGATCCCGACGCAGGCCAGGGCTGACGCTAAAAATACTTTTAATGACAGTTTGGAGCCTATCATCCATGCCAGAAATGGAACGAATAAGACATTCAGACTGGTTAAAAATGCGCTGCGATTGGACGAGATAAATTGCAAACCGTAAGCCTGGCTTACATAAGATATTAATCCGACACCGCCCAGTAACGCGCCATCGCGCCAGGTTGTGCGATTCTGCTTCCATGCAAATGGTGACATGCAAATCGCTGCAACGAAAAAACGGACAACTGATATTTCCAGTCCGGATAAATGTTGCGCAGCGCTTTTTAATAACGGGAATGTCGTGCCCCAGACCAGGGTAACAAGAACTAATAATAGTGCGTGTAAATTCATATTTTTTTGAAGTTTATGTAGGGTGTAATAGCGCAGCGTATTACACCGGTCACCCTTAATTATTGGCAGTATCGTTTATTAGAGACTGCGGTGTAATACGCTGCGCTATTACACCCTACGTTCTTGCGTACCTATTCTGATTTTGTCTTTATTTGCGCCAATGCCAAAGCACGCAATTTATCCTTCTTGTTCGGCCGCTTCCCTTTCACTCCGCCTGTACCTTTTTCTTCAGCAGGGGCAGACACATCCTTGAACAGCGCTTCAAATCCCGATATGGATTCCCGCTCAAGTTGAATGTGCTGGGATTTTTCGATAAAGCGAAAATGCGCTTCGTTGCTGGCACATACAAAGTTGATCGCCATGCCCGTCGACCCTGCCCGACCTGTGCGACCGATGCGGTGCGTGTAGTCATCGCTGGAGCGGGGCGGATCGTAATTGATGACAACTGGCAGATTGGGAATGTCAATACCACGCGCCGCAAGATCCGTGGCAACCATTACCTTAATGCGATTGGTTTTAAAGTCGGATAAGACCTGATTGCGTTTACCCTGACCCAGCTCGCCATGAAACGGTTCGGCCAGGATGTTTGATTTACGCAGTTTCATCGCGACCAATTCGGTGGCATAACGACTGCTGGTAAATATCAATAATCTATCCCATGGATTGTTGGCGATTAAATGGCGCAACAGGTCATTGCGCTTTTGCATATCGACTGCAATCGCACGCTGAGTAATGTTGGGTTTGCTGATGGGTGTGTGTTCAACTTCAATGCGAACCGGATTGCTTAATACATGTTCCGACAACTGCGTAACCTGTTCAGGAAAAGTCGCGGAAAATAAAATGTTCTGGCGTTGCACTGGCAGCAGCGCCAGCACTTGCGCCAGCTCGTCGGCAAAGCCGAGTTCCAGCAAACGATCTGCCTCGTCTAAAACCAGTGTTTTGATATACGCGACAGATACGGCATTGTGCCTGATCAAATCGAGCAGACGTCCCGGCGTGGCAACCACAATATCGGCACCACCGCGCAAATGCAGCATTTGCGGATTGATTGAAATGCCGCCATACACCACCGCCAGTTTGATTGGTTTAGGAAGATAGTTAGCCAGGCTGTGCAGGGTGTCGCCAACCTGTGTCGCGAGTTCGCGGGTTGGCACCAGAATCAGGCTGTGTACTTTGCGCGGTTTAGTTACCTTTTCTGTGCTCCATAGCTGCAAAAGCGGCAGGCCAAAAGCTGACGTTTTACCGGAACCGGTTTGTGCGCTGGCGATGACATCTTTGCCCTGCAAAATAATCGGGACAGCCAATGTCTGGATTGCGGTCGGCATGGTGTAGCCGCGCTGCGCTATGGCACGCAACAAAGCAGGATGCAGGTTTAAATCGTCAAAGGACATGGCGCAAATTTCGCTTCAATGGCAAAGCCGCCATAGTAATCTACTCATGTCTATACAACAAATTAGCTTGCTAAAAAAGCATTTGCGCTTTCAAGATATAACTGTTTTGCAGGCGGTGAATCGCTGTTCAGATATTCCTGATGGCAGGTGTAAATAATTTTGATCTGGTGATCCTCTGTGCAGGTACAGGCGCGTGCCAGCAAAGTATCCCACGGCAAATTGCTGTTCTTGTGCGTGACGGCGTGAATGCGTGGTGCGCCAGCGGAGACATAAGCAGCGCAATACGCGGTCCAAAGTGGCGGCATGAATTGATGGAATATTTCTTCAGGCAGGCGAGCAAGGATGATTCGCGCCGCATGGAGCGCTGTCACCATGTGCAGCACAGTAAAATCTTGGGTTTGATGGAGGAAGGTGATTGCGTTAGTCGCCATCTCGTTGAACGCATCAGTCGGCAAAGTCGGCAAAGTCTGAGCAAATCGCGGATCAGCAATGACGGCATGTATCCTGGCAGTGATATTGCGTTCCGGCGTTTCAAAATTTTTCATGCTATTCGATAAATGCATCAATCCTTCTGACACCGAATCGACGTGCGGTTGATCGGCTGAATGCGCTAGTTGTATCGCGAAATTTCGAACTACCAGGGCAGCTAAGCCTGCTGCAATTTCACCGTGATGATCCGCTTCCAATCCGTACGCCAGGCGGATGACACCGTGAAAAGCAACGCTGGCCGGCGCAATCGGAATGTGACTTAACACCTGTAGCATGACCGCATCAACAGAAGATTCTCCTATCCAGTTCTGAAAAAAGTATTGCAGCGAACTAAAGCTATCGACCTGATGCAGATAGTGCTGCCAGTTGTCGATACGAATCGCGTTGTCGGATTTGCGGACTGTGATCAGCTTAGGATTTTCACTTTGCCAGTACGCATAATAGTCGCGCAATTGCTGGTCAGATGCGCCCATGCGTGCGAGTGCAGTCAACACCATGGGACAATGCACTGCAAAACCTTCTTCATCAAATAAATTGGACGACTGGGTATCTAACAGCTCGAATAGGGTGGATTCTGTATTGGGCATGACGGGCTTCCATTCAATGGGTAAGCACACTTCAAATTTCACGCTGCTCGTTGCACCGTCATTCCTGCGAAGGCAGGAATCCAGTGGCGCGCAAGCGCCTTCAACCTTCGTGCGCAATCACCCGCCATTATTTCCGCGACCCAAAGCACTGGCGTGCACTGGATTCCCGCCTTCGCGGGAATGACGGGGTCGCCTAGACGGGGTCGCCTAGACGATTAGAGGTCTGAAGTTTAAATAAACATTCACTTTACCGCCAACAATTCAACCTCAAAAACCAACGCAGCATCTTTGGGAATTAATCCGTGCCCGGCGCCATTTTTTCCATAAGCCAGATCACTTGGAATAATCAACACGCGTTTGCCGCCGACCTTCATACCGACCACACCTTTATCCCAACCCGGAATAACCTGATTGGCACCCAGCACAAAGCTGAATGGCTGCGGTTTGTTGTTGTCATCGCCTCTGGAACTATCGAACTGCTTGCCGTGAAACTGTCCTGCTGTCGAATCGTATAACCATCCGGTGTAATGCACCGTCACCTGACTGCCATTGACGGCGTCCGCGCCATTGCCGATTTGCGTATCCTGGATGCTCAATTGGGTAACGGGAATTTGCGCCGGGACGGTGACTTTGCTGTCTTGCCGGTCACAGGCGCACAATGTTACTACGGTGATCAGGGCCGCAATGATTTGCATGGTGGAATTCATCATGGGTAGACCGCAACCAAATTAACATCAAACACCAGAACCGCATTGGGTGGAATCACACCTGCAGCGCCGCGTGCGCCGTACGCCAGTTCACTGGGAATAATTAAAGTGCGTTTTCCGCCAACTTTCATTCCCACCAGACCTTGCTCCCAGCCAGCGATGACACGATGCTCACCGAGACGGATAGTGATCGGCGTACCTCTGTCATACGAGCTGTCGAATTTTTTACCATGGTTATTGGGGGCCTTGGCGTCATATAGCCAGCCGGTGTAATGCACGGCGAGTTTTTGACCGTCTGCTGCTTCTGCACCGGTTCCGATTTTGATATCGGTGATGGTGACTTGTGGCGCAGGAGTCGGTACAGCTTCAGATTTTGTTTCAGGTGTTGGCTGAGCTGTTATTTCGGTTGGGGCCGTGTTTTCCTGTTGCGCAAATACAGTGCCTGAACAAGCAAAAATCAATGCAGCACTGGCTGCGGTGTAAAGCAGATTAGTTATTTTCATATTGATATATTGTCTAAATTTCTCGGTTGATCGATTTCCGAAGTCGCAATATTCCGATTGGAATGAAGTGTCAGCGATTGTACCTGAGTGCGTCTGTCTTGTTGCTAATACTCGTCTTTGTGGTCTTGATAATCATGAAGTATGATTACAGTCTTGGATTGCAAGGAGCAGATTATGACACCCACCACCGATGCTGAAATTCAGCACACAACAACATTGACTAAGACAGACCAGAAAGGCCTTGAGCGCCTTGCGAAAAGCGCTGGCCGCACACCACAAGCAATGCTGCGTTTTGTGTTAGGTGATGGCTTTGCGGCGTGCGAGGATGACATTGCTGAAAGTGTTGTTGCTGATCGCGAGTTTTCTCGGGGTGAAAGTGTTAGTCACGCTAGCGTGATGCAAGCGGCAATCAAGCAACTCAAGGCTGTATAAAGACGTGTCAGAATCAACGCAGGAGCTTTTGATAAATTGATCGACCAGTGCCCAGAAAGCATTTCTGAACACATTGGCACGCATCAAAAATGAAGACGCTGGCGCGGCCCGATTAGTATTGCAACGAGTTGAAAAATCCTTGGTGCTTTTAGCAATTCAGCCAGGCTTGGGAACATTTACCGCTATGTCCGGCGTGCGACGGTACGCTATTCCGCAAACCGGTCATACAATTAATTACCGTTTCGTTCACGACGAATTGCGAATTTTGCGATGGTATAGGCAACGACAACATCAAAAATCCGCATTATAGATTTGCACATGGATTCACCGCGTTGCAAATTAGGTGCATCCAGCCAGTCTCATTTTTTATGTAGAGCTCAAAATTAATTATTGGCGACTGTTTGTGGCTTAGGGGATTGCAAAGTCGCTTGATCTAAACCATGCCAACCACCACCCAATGCAGCGATCAGTTGTACTGTGGCGACCAGACGTGAATTGGTAATCGTTAATTCCGCACGTTCATTGCTTAGCGCAGTAGTTTGCGCAGTTACCACATTCAGATAGTTCACCGTTCCGGCTTTGTATTGATTCATGGTCACTTCTAACGCTTTGTGCGCTGCAAGCGATGCAGCGTTCTGTACGACGTATTCATCTTTCAGGATGCGTAACGCGGACAGATTGTCTTCGACGTTTTGAAATGCAGTCAGCACGGTAAGCCGATAGCTGGCGACACTGGCATCGTATGCAGCGATTGCCTGAGTATGCTGTGCGCTTTTTGCTCCGCCATCGAACAGCGTTGCGGCTAACGACGGGCCAACTGACCAGACTCGATTAGGCAGGGTCAACCACTTTGCCAACGTGCTGCTTTGATATCCGCCCGATGCGCCCAGTGTCAGATCCGGAAAAAACGCGGCCTTGGTCACGCCGATTTGCGCATTGGCTGCGGCCACGGAACGTTCTGCTGCCGCGACATCCGGACGTCGTTCCAATAATGTTGAAGGCACCGCGACAGGCACATCAGGCATGTCGGGCATGTAGGCGGTCTGTCCAACCGGAATAGCGGCGATGGAAAATGAGCTGGCCGGTTTGCCGATTAACGTGGCGATAGCGTGTTCGTATTGCCCGCGCAATACGCCTACATCGAGCGCCTGTGCTTCAGTGCTTTTCAATTGAGTTTCGGCGAGCAGCACGCTATCGGTTGCGACTATACCCACCTTGTACTGGTTCTCGGTCAATTTCAAAGAACGTTTGTATTCTTCAACGGTACGATCCAGCAATTCCTTTTGTGCGTCTAATACGCGCAATTGAAAATAACTTTGCGCCAGCTGCGATTGCATGCTTAAACGGATAGCCTGGACGTTGGCATAACTGGCAAGCGCGGTATTGTCCTGCACTTCAACGGCACGTCTGACACCGCCCCATAAATCCACTTCCCAGCTGGCAGTGACGCCAACCGAATTCACTGTAGTGGTCGGAGCCTCAAATGATCTCGCGCGAGTTCTGCTCACCTCACCGGTCAGGCTCGGGAAATAGGCGGCTTTGGCGTTATCGACCAGTGCCAGAGCAGATCGGTAATTGGCTTCGGCCTGCGCTAACGATAAATTCGAGGTGGCGACCTGTTCGATTAATGTGTTCAGGTTGGGATCGTTAAATAAAGTCCACCATTGAACCGGAATAGTCTGATCCTGCGGTTGGGCGGTTTTCCAGTTTTCTTTAAAACTTTGCGGCATGTCTGCATCGGCAATGGTGGTAGGTCTGACGTAATCGGGGCCGACAGCGCAGCCTCCCAATGCCATTAGCGCCAATGCGTTTGCCAGAATAAATTTTTTCGACATCATGTTTTACTTCCTTGTAATTAGCTCGGTTCGATTTGTCTTGCGATCGCATGCGGCGCACTGGTTTTTCTGCGTGCCTTGATGCGTTGTCCGAGGACGTGGAACCAATCCATATATAAATAAACAACCGGTGTGGTGAACAGGGTCAGCATCTGGCTGAAAATCAATCCACCAATAATAGTGACACCCAATGGCTGACGCAGTTCAGAACCGGTGCCGGTACCAAGCGCTAACGGTACCGCGCCAAGTAATGCGGCCATGGTGGTCATCATGATAGGGCGGAAGCGCTGCAAACAGGCCTGCTTGATCGCATCGAACGCAGTCAGTTTTTTGGTACGCTGCGCGACAAGTGCAAAATCGATCATCATGATGGCATTCTTTTTGACGATACCGATTAGAAGAATAATGCCGATAAACGCCATCATGCTCAGTTCCATTTTCACCAGCAGCAAGGCCAGCAAGGCACCCACACCTGCGGAAGGTAGCGTCGACAAAATAGTGATCGGATGCACCAGACTTTCATAAAGCACGCCAAGTACGATGTAGATGGTAAGCAGGGATGCCAGAATCAGGAACGGCATTGACGTCAGCGAATCCTGAAAAGTCTTGGCCGTACCCTGGAAGCTGCCTTGAATGGTGGTCGGCATGCCGATTTTGGCGGCGGCGTTATCGATGGCAATCACCGCGTCCGAGAGCACCACGTTCGGCGCCAGATTGAACGAGATGGTGGTTGCCGGGAACTGACCCTGATGGTTGACTACCAGCGTGGTAGTTTTTGTGTCGAAATGGGCAAACGCCGACAGCGGTACCAATGCACCACTGGCTGAACTGACGAAGATATTGTTCAGTGTTTCCGGACGCTGCCAATACTCTGGCGAGAGTTCCATCACCACATGATACTGATTGCGCGCTTCATAAATAATAGATGCCTGGCGCTGGCCAAACGCATCGTACAAGGTGTTGTCGATTTCCTGCTGGGTTAAGCCCAGGCGCAAGGCAGTCTCTTTATCGATCGTGAGCGATGCCTGCAAGCCTTTGTCTTGTTGTGTTGAATTGACATCGGCGAGTTGTGGCACTGACTGCAGGCTGCGTAGTAACTTGGGGGCCCACTTATCCAGATCCTCAAGGTTGTCGCCCTGCAAAGTGTATTGATATAACGCGTTGCCGGATCGGCCACCTACCCGGATATCCTGACGCGCCTGTAAAAACAATTGGGCACCGGGTACGGTAGCCAATTTTCCACGCAGGCGGTTGATCACATTGTCAGCACTGATCTTGCGTTCATCCAACGGTTTCAATGTGATGAACATCCGCCCGGTATTGGTCTGACTGCCCCCTGTAAAGCCGGTTACGCTTTGCACGGCGGGATCCTTGCGGATCAGGTCGACATACGCGTCCAGTTTAGGCACCATGGCCTGGAACGAAGTGGCTTGATCCGCCACGATCGAACCCATGATCATCCCAGTATCCTGGCTGGGAAAGAAACCTTTTGGAACGATGATGTATAAAGCGATATTTAAAATTATTACCGCCAACATCGACAGTAGAGTAAGGCGCGGATGACGTAGCGCGACATCGAGACCTTTTTCATATTTATTTTGCAGCCAGATAAAAGCACGTTCGCTTTTCATATACATAGAACCGTGCTTGATATCAGACGGTAGTTTTAAAATTCTGGAGCACATCATCGGTGTGGTTGAGATCGACACCACAAGTGACACCAATACCGCGACCGATAAGGTGACGGCGAATTCGTGGAATAAACGTCCAACAATGCCGCCCATAAATAACATTGGGATAAATACTGCGGTCAATGAAATACTCATCGACAGCACCGTGAATCCGACTTCGCGCGCGCCTTTCAGCGCTGCTCTCCATGGCGTCAGGCCTTCTTCGATATGGCGCATGATATTTTCCAGCACCACAATTGCGTCATCCACGACAAAGCCGGTTGAAACTGTTAGCGCCATTAAAGAAAAATTATCCAGGCTGTAGCCAAGCAGATACATAATGCCGAACGTTCCCAAAATCGATAT
>Ga0207025_1146_pt1 | contig 10839 bp, 6 predicted proteins | sample Alteio_BWMinCont_45_FD_153261 | JGI IMG/M metagenome (GOLD analysis project Ga0207025, IMG submission 153261) | Enriched cells from forest soil in Barre Woods Harvard Forest LTER site, Petersham, Massachusetts, United States -... | ecosystem: Environmental > Terrestrial > Soil > Temperate forest >... | reverse complement strand
AGGTTGGGGGTAGATTGCCGGATAAAAGTCTCAGAGCCATTGTTTCGGATGAATTCGATGGCTTTGCGGCGCATGGTTTTTTTTTCGTCGCTATCGGGGTAGGCGGTGGAATGAAACAGTCCAAGCGCATGGAGCCGTTTGGGATAGAGCGCGGCGAAGGCCAGGGCGATATAACCGCCGAGGCTGTGGCCGATCAGGATACATTTTTCGAGGTGGAGCCGGTCGAGCAATTCCTTTATTTCTGCGGCCAACTCTTCTATGGAGGGGGCGCCGGGGAGCAGGGTGGAGCGGCCGCTGCCCGGCAGGTCCGGGATGATAAGGCGGCAGCGGGTGCTGAGGAAGGCGGCCTGGTTGTCCCAGATGGCGCCGTCTTCGGCAAAGCCGTGGAGCAGGAGGACGGGATGGCCGCTGCCCTGGTCACGGTAGAAAAGAGGATGGGGGGTGACGGAGACAGGGGAATTGCTAGCCACGGCTGGTCCTGGTTTTTAAGATGGTAAAAAAATGCCAGGCAAACAGCAGGATGGTCAGCAGGATGGCGATCCGGGAGATGCAATCTCCATATTGGACGTAGAAGGTCGTTTTATCTTCGGGGGGAATATTGGCTTTGATTGCGGCGGTCTGGTCCCAGGGGCGTGATACCGTGACGCGGCCATTTGGATCAATGACACAGGAGATGCCGGTATTGGCGCTGCGCAGGACCCAGCGTCTTGTTTCGACGGCCCTTAGCCGGGCGTAATCTTCATGCTGGCGGTGGCCGGGGGTATTGCCCCACCAGCCGTCGTTGGTGATGATGGCGATCAGGTTGGCCCCGTTGCGGACATACCGGGACAGGAACTCGCCGTAAATACTTTCGTAGCATACGGCGGTGGCTATCGAATAGTGGTGATCGGCAGTGGTCAGGGGGGTGCGGTCGGGCTGGCCGGTATACCCGGCGGTGGTGCCGCCGAATTTTTCAAACCAGGAATCGATAAAATGCAGGAAGGGGGGTAAGGTCTCGACACCGGGGACCAGCCTGGATTTATGATAGACCTGCAGAAGACCACTGCTGTCGAGGATGGCGGCGGCGTTATAGCTTTCTACATATTTATCTCCGTTGGGATTCCGGAAGGCTGTGGGGGAGTGTTGATCGTTAAAGAGCCGGAAGCTTTCCATTCCGGTCAGCAGGTTTAGCTGTGGATGGTGGTCGAGGAAATCCCAGAGCGGGCGTAGAAAATGAAGTTCCTTCATATAGTTCTCTTCGATGCCGCCGTTCTCCTCATTGTACAAAGCGGTCTCAGGCCAGACGACGAGGACGGTATTGCTGTCGATAGCGGAGTCGCTTAGGCGGATCAGTTTGTGCAGTTGGGTGTCAAAAGTGCCGGTAGCAACCTTTTCATAAGGATCGATATTCGGCTGGATGATGACGATATTTGGAAGATGCGTTTTGTCCGGTGTGGGGGAAGCCGGGGGGGCTGTGTTCGCTGGCGGGCTGGTCAGGAGGGGGGATAGCAGGGGGGGCAGGATCAGCAGCGCCAGGGCGGTGATCAGAACCGGGCGTTGGAAGCTGCGATGTTGGGTAAGCTGCCAGAGCCACCGGAAGAGGAGGATATTGATGGTTATTATCCATAAGCCGCCGCCGCTGGTGCCGGTGAATTCATACCATTGAACCCATTGCGGATGGGTAGCGAAAACATTGCCGAGGGTGAGCCAGGGCCAGCTGAGGCCCCAGTTTTGCAGGTGAAAATATTCGAAGCTCAGCCAGAAAACTATCAGGGAAATATAGCCGAAGTTGTTGCCCATCCTTTGGCGGACCCAGTGAAAAAGGATCCAGGGAACGCACATGAGCAGGCTATTGGCGAGGATAGCGCCGATGGCTCCCGGGGCCGTGCTATTCCAGATCCACCAGGTGGTGGCTGCATTCCAGATCAGCATGGAGAGATAGGTCCAGCCAAAAAACCGTGCGCGGCGGATGCCCTGGCGCTCCAGCCATAGCAAGGGGAGGAAGGCGATAAAGATCAGCCCGGTGAGTGGGGATTCCGGCCAGGCAGCATATAGCAGCAGACCGGTGAGGACCGACAGGAGGAGGGGATGGAATTTTTTCATAAGCGGGTTTTACCGGCTATAATTCGGCGACTCCTTCGTGATCTCTACATCGTGTGCATGGCTTTCTTTCATGCCGGCGTTGGTGATCTTTATGAATTGTGCTTGTTTTTGCAGGGCCAGGATATCTTTTGCCCCGCAGTAGCCCATACCTGCCCTGAGGCCGCCGACATATTGCTGGACCACTTCTGCGAGGTTGCCTTTGAAGGCTACGCGGCCTTCGATCCCTTCCGGTACCAGTTTTTTGATATCGTCTTCTACGTCCTGGAAATAACGGTCGCTGCTGCCCTGGGTCATGGCGCCGATGGAGCCCATGCCTCTGTATTCTTTGAATTTCCGGCCTTCGTAAATAATGGTCTCGCCGGGGCTTTCTTCCACGCCGGCGAAGACGCTGCCCATCATGACGGTGCTGGCCCCGGCTGCGAGTGCCTTTACCATATCACCGGTATAACGGATACCGCCATCGGCGATGACGGGGATCTGGCGTGTCTGTAGGACGGATGCTGCTTCCATGACAGCGGTGATCTGGGGTACGCCGGCGCCGGCTACGATGCGGGTGGTACAGATGGATCCCGGGCCGATCCCGACCTTTACGGCGTCTGCGCCGGCATCGGCGAGGGCCTTTGCCCCGGCTGCGGTACCGATATTGCCGGCGATCACCTGGAGGCTTTTGAAGGATTTCTTCAGGCTTTTCAGCGCGTTGATCACGCCGATATGATGGCCATGGGCGCTGTCGAGGGTGACCACATCCACTCCGATCTGCTGGAGGGCGGCTGCTCTTTCGTGCAGGTCTTTGGTGATGCCAAGGGCTGCTCCGACGAGGAGGCGGCCATAGGAATCTTTGACGGCATTGGGGCAGCTGGAGAGCTGCAGGATATCGCGGTAAGTGATCAGCCCGATGAGGCGGCCCTGTTTGTTGACGACGGGGAGTTTCTCGATCTTATATTTCTGGAGGATCTTTTCCGCTTTTTTCAGATCGGTCCCTTCGGGGGCGGTGACCAGTTTATCCTTGGGAGTCATTACTTCGTAGACCTTCCGGCGTTTGTTGTCTTCAAAGCGGAGGTCGCGGTTGGTCAGGATGCCAACGAGGACTTTATTATTATCTGTGATGGGAATGCCGCCGATCTTGTTTTCTTTCATCAGGCGGAGGGCGTCGCTGATGGTAGACTCTTCATGCAGGGTAATGGGGTCGATGATGAGACCGCTCTCGCTACGCTTGACCTTTCTCACTTGTTCCACCTGCCGGTCGATGCTCATATTTTTGTGGAGGATGCCGATGCCGCCTTCGCGGGCGAGGGCGATTGCCAGGGTGGCTTCCGTTACGGTGTCCATGGCTGAGGACAGCATAGGGATATTGAGGGTGAGTTCCCGGGTCAATTTACTGCGGATGTCCACTTCGCGGGGTAATACCTGGGAAAAGGCCGGTAATAACAATACATCATCGAATGTGAGTCCTTCGCCGAAAAATTTTTTTGGGGATGCTGACTTGCTGACGGGAGAATTTATTCTTGCCATGTGCAAAGATAGGGCAGGGGGGCGGTACGGTCCAAATTTTTGTAAATCCGGTTGCGGCGCGGGTATGGATAGGGTAGTGATTAAGACGACGTTATACATGCGTCAGGCGGTATCGCCTGCCGGGCAGGGAGTGGATTAATCCCTGTAATTCGAGGTTGAGCAGGAAGAGGGGTATGGAGGCAAGGCTGAGTTGGGTGAAGGCGGCGAGTTCGTCGATGGAGAGGGTTTCTTTTTCGCGCAGCAGGCTCAGGATATTTTGTTCGGGGGTGGCGAGCTTTTGGTCAGGTTGGGCGTGGGAGGTGAGGGCAGCCGGGGCATTGGATGGGAAGGAGAGGGTGGCTTGCTGGCCGGTGCGTCCTGCTGGCCATTCCCACCCCATGGAAGCCTGCAATTGTTCACCGGAAACCAGCAGTTCGGCCTTTTGTCCGCGGATGAGGCGAAGACAGCCCCGGCTTTTTTCGTCGGTGATCCGGCCGGGGATGGCAAAGATTTTTTTTGAAAGGTCCAGCGCATCAGCTGCGGTGATGAGGCTGCCTCCCGTGTCGCCTGTTTCTACAACGATGAGTGCATCGCATAGGCCGGCGATGACGCGATTGCGCATCGGGAAGTTATGGGCTTCTGTTTTGGCATGATAGGGGAACTGTGTGAGCAGTCCTCCCTGGCGCTGCATGGCCCGGGCCATGCCGGTATGTTCGCCAGGGTAGAGGTATTCGAGTCCATGTCCAAGGATGCCGATGGTCGGTACCTGGTATTCGAGTGCGGCGGCGTGTGCGGCGGCGTCGATGCCGAATGCAAGTCCGCTGATGATGAGCAGGTTTGGCTGGGCCAGTTCTCTGATCAAACGTTGTGTTATTTGTTTGCCATGGTCGGTTGGCCGCCGGGTGCCTACCACTGCGATGATCTTTTCCGTGTTGAGGTCGGCGATGCCCTGGTAGAAGAGCAGCGGCGGAAAGTCGGGCATGGTCAGCAGTCGCCGGGGGTAGTCAGGGTCGGTAAAGAAGAGCATACGGATCCCGTTACGCTTTTGGGTTTGCAGTTCTTTTTCGAGCGGGGCATAGGCTGAAAATTGAAGGATGGCATCGACGAGGTTTTTTTTGATTCCTGCCCGGACGAGTGTGGGCCTGTCGGCGTGAAAGACGGCCCGGGCATCACCGAAACGATCGATGAGCAATTTCGTGTAGGCGGTACCGATACCATGGATACGGGTGAGCGCGAGTTGATATAAAGCCGGGTCTTCCAAGGGTTGTCATTGATCGATAAAATTACGGTAAATGGGAAAAATTTTGGGCGCAAAATGGGGCCGCCCGAGGGCGGGTGGCGGCGGGGGGTGTGATTTGGACGGGGAAGTTAATTGTGCCGAATTCGGCATAATTAAAAGTGGGATGTTAGCAAGGGGTGTGAATGAAGGACGGTATGGAGGCGGGTGGGTTACCGGCTGATGACTTTTAGCTCTGTGCGCCTGTTTTTGGCCCTGCCTTCGGGGCTGCCGTTGTCCGCTACCGGCTGGGTATCGCCCCAGCCTTTGGAAGACAGGCGCGCGGGGGCTATGCCTTTTGAGACAAGGTAAGCGGTGACGGCCCTTGCCCTGTCTTCCGACAGCCTGATATTGTCAACGGTCTTGCCGGAGTTGTCCGTGTGTCCGTTGATTTGGATTTTCAGCGTGGGGTTGTCTTTCATGAGCTGGACTACTTCAGCCAGTTCGGCTCCGGACTCTGGTTTGAGGTCGTATTTGTTAGGGTCGAAAAAGATGTTTTTCAGCACAAGGAGGGCGCCCGTGGCGAGGGGTTGCAGCGGGATGTCGATATGGTAAACGGTATCGTTTTGCTGGCGGCTGAGGGAGAAATTTTCGGAGAATAAAAGATATCCTTTCCGGTTGACGTTGAACGCATAGTCTTTTCCTTTCGGGAGGGTGATGAGGTAGTTGCCGGTCTCGTCGGTCTGCAGGTTGCTGATCACCTGGCGGGTGGAGAGGTCTGTGAGAATGACGCTGGAGGGCAGTCCTTTGCGGGTGGTGGAGTCAAAAACCTTTCCTTTTACCCAAAGCGTTTGAGCCGGGCGGATGTCCTGGCGTAATTCGAAAGTATAAAGATCCAGGCCGCCTCTGCTGTCGGCCCTGTCGCTGGCGTAGTAAGCTGTCCGGCCATCGGCGGCGATGACGAGGCTGCCTTCGTTTTCGATCGTATTGATAGGATAGCCGAGATTTTCCGGTTTACTCCAGGTTCCGTCGGGCCCCTTGCGGGTGACAAAAAGATCGTCGCCGCCATAGCCGGGATGGCCGTTGGAAGTGAAGTAGAGGGTTTGGTTGTCGGCATGGATAAAGGGGGTGCCTTCGTCGCCGATGGTATTGATGGTCGGGCCCAGATTTTCGGGGCTGCTCCATTGTCCGTTGAGGAGGCGATGGCTGACATAGATGTCGCTGCCGCCATACCCATCCGGCTGGCGGCTGGCAAAATACAGGTCTCTTTTGTCGGGGGAGAGGGAGGGTGCAGATTCCCAAAATTCGGTATTGATGCTGTCGCCCAGGTTCTCGGGTGTACTCCAGCCGTCGGTGGTCAGGTAAGAGATATAAAGATCGCAGCTGCCATGGCCATTCGGGAAATTGCAGCCGGTAAAGATGAGCCATTGTCCGTCCTGGGAAATATTTTGAGCGCCCTCGTTCTGATTGGTATTGATATTGCCGGGCAGGCTCCTGGATTTGCTCCAGGCGCCGTTCACTTTGTCGGATTCATAAAAATCTTCGTTGACGTCGTTGACGCGGCGGGTATAGATGAGGGTGTTGCCGTCGATGGTGACGGTCGGATAGTATTCGGAGACGATGGAATTGATGCTGTCGCCCATGTTTTGCGGTTCGAATTTGTATCCCTTGCCGGGGTGAGTGGCATCATAGTCGAGAGCAAACTGGTAGCATTTTTGGCGGTATTCTCCGGCCTTGCGGCTGGTCTCGTTGAGATTGGAAATAGTCAGGAAGCTGTTGACGGCCCCAAGGGCTGCTGCAAAATCCCCTTTGCCGGCGAGGTTGATGGAGTAGGGCAGGTAGTAATCCATGAAAAAACTGCTGTCGATGGCCCGGGCCAGTTTGTAGTTATCGATGGCGTCCTGGTAGCTTTTGAGTTCGCCGTACATGCCGGCCATGGAAAGATAGGCTTCTGCGAAGTTTTTGTCGATCCGGACGGCCTCTTTGAGTGCTGCTATCCCGCCTTTAAAATCGTCGCCCTGTGCCAGCTCGAGGGCCTTTGAGTAAAGCTGGGCGGCTTTTTTGTTGACTTTTTCGGGGTTGTATTGTGCGCGGGACGGTCCGGCGGTAAACAGGAAAAAAGGAATAAGAAGGAGAAGGAGATGGTTTTTCATATTGAAAGGTACAAATTTTCGTGCATTAGGGCAATCGGGGGGTGGGGTGAGGGAGCAATTACGGGACGTGGATATACTTGTGGAGCTGGAGGGAGAACCTCCATTGCGGGTGGTCTTTGATATAGTCGATAATGAGGGGGGTGACGGCAGCGGATTTGCTCCATTCGGGCTGCAGGAAGAGCAGGCAGTCCGGGGCGGTTTGGGCGGCCCATTGTTCGGCCCAGTCGAAATCGGTTTTATTAAAGATGATAACTTTTAACTCGTTTGCCAGGGGTGTGATGGCCGGAAGGGGGGCCTTGAATTTTTTTGGGGACAGGCAGATCCAGTCCCATTCGCCGCTCAGGGGCCATGCGCCCGAGGTTTCGATGTGGGTGGCGAAGCCGGCCTGGCGGAGGCTTTGGGTCAGGGCTGTACAGTCGTGCATAAGAGGCTCGCCGCCGGTGATCACGGCCAGGCGGCCGGGGTGGGCGGAAGCGGCTGCTACGAGTTCGGGTATCGATTGGTGCGGGTGTTTACCGGCATCCCAGCTGTCTTTTACGTCGCACCAGGAGCAGCCGACATCGCAGCCGCCGAGGCGGATAAAATAAGCCGCTTTTCCCTGGTGAAAGCCTTCGCCCTGCAGGGTATAAAAGCGTTCCATGACGGGGAGGGGGCCCGAAGAGGGGGTGACGTCCTGCGGCGCGATGGCCGGGGAGGGGTGTTGAGGTGGCGGGATGGATGATTCAGTTACCATTTCGTTCTTCGCAAGCGGTGAATGTATTTTTCATCAGGGCGGCGATGGTCATCGGGCCGACGCCGCCGGGTACGGGGGTGATATAGCTGCATTTTGGGGCTACTTCATCGAATTTAACGTCACCTTTCAGGGCGAAGCCGCTTTTTTTGCCGGCGTCGGGTAGCCGGGTGATGCCGACGTCAATGACGATTGCGCCGGGCCTGACCATGGAGGCATCGACAAATTCGGGTCTGCCAAGGGCGGCCACGATGATATCGGCCTGCAGGCAGAATTCGCGGAGATTACGGGTTTGGGAGTGGCAGGTCGTGACGGTGCAATTACCTGGTTGGGTGTTGGCGCTCAGTAAGATACTCATGGGTCTTCCGACGATATTGCTGCGGCCGATCACAACGGCATGCCTGCCGCGGGTGTCGATCTTATAATGTTCGAGCAGCAGGAGGATACCGTGCGGGGTAGCCGAGATAAAAGTGGGCAATCCCTGGACCATTTTTCCGACGTTGACGGGATGAAAGCCGTCCACGTCTTTGGACGGATGGATGGCGTTGATCACCTTTTCATCGGAAATATGCCGGGGCAGCGGTAGTTGAACCAGGATGCCGTCTATATCGGTATCATTGTTCAGTTCGTCGATGAGGGAGAGGAGTCTGTTTTCGCTGACGTCGGCTTCGAGGCGCAGTAGGGTAGAGGTATAACCTATTTCGGCACAGGCTTTTACTTTCGCTGCGACATAGGTTTCGCTGGCTCCGTCATTGCCGACGAGAACGGCGGTGAGGTGGGGTGTTTTTTTTCCTTCTGTCTTTAACTGGGCTACTTTTAGTTGGAGCATATTCAAAATGGCTCTTGAAGCGAGTTTGCCGTCTAATAATTCCATTTTGCAAAGGTAGGCCTCAGCGTAAGAAAAAGGAATAAAAATGCCAACAATACATTATAAATACTAATATATTTTAATTGAAAGGAACAACTCTCATTATAATTGCGTATTTAAGTTATTATTGTAATAGTATTTTATTTTATAATATATTTTTGGATATAAAGGCTTGTTAATGTGTTATTGATAATAAATTAATTCCAGGTCGATTCTTTGGAAAAAATCTTTTTTTTATACTGATATACAATTATTTAAGGAGAAATGACCGATTCCGGGACGACCCATTTTGCGCCTTTTCGTTAAAGCACGTTAACATTTTTTTTGGTTGGAGTAAAAACTTAATATACCTTAGAATTCACACACGAACATAAAACTAACACACATGAGAAAACTTCTATCACTGCCTGCAGTGTCTATTACTGCATATTCAAGGCCCTCTCCTCGGCCACGATACCTGCTAACATACGATCCCGACTGACATTTAATTATTATTAAATGATGGTTATCGGATGATAGGTATTGAATTGAGTCAACGTTTTCCCGCTACTCTAAGAGTTAACGGCTTTTCAAATTCTGTTTTCAACTAAAATCAAAGCGTCACATGAGAAAATTTCTTGCGCTATTCCTGGTGCTGATATCTTTTTCGATATTAGCATTAGCCCAAACCAAGCTGGTCTCGGGAAAGATCACCGACCAGCAGGGGCAACCGGTCCCTTTTGCTACGGTCAAAATTAAGGGGTCTAATTCCGGGACATCTGCTGATGCGGATGGTAGTTTTTCCATTAAAGCCAAGCAAGGCGATGTATTATTGGTCACCGGGACGGGCGTTACTCCCGTTTCGTTCACCATTACGGATGTTAACGCAATTCTGGCTATTAAGGCAACCCAAAAAGAAACCGGGCTGACAGAGGTGGTCGTAACTGCCCTGGGTATCAGCAAGCAGGCGAAATCGCTCGGTTATGCTACCGCGAAGATCGATACCAAGGAACTGAACGTAGCACAGCCGATCAACGTTACCAATGGTCTTACCGGCAAGGTATCCGGTTTGGAGATCAACACCGTCAACAACGGCTTGTTCGCCCCTACCCGGGTGACTTTGCGGGGTAATCGTTCCCTGATCGGCAATAACCAGCCGCTGACGGTTGTGGACGGGTCGATTTTTTATAACGACATCAGCACGATCAACGCTGAAGATATAGAAAGCATCAATGTGCTGAAGGGGTCCAGTGCATCGGCCATTTATGGTTCGGATGCTTCCAACGGCGTATTGCTGATTACGACAAAGCATGGCTCGGCCAGCAAGGCGACGCTGACTTTTTCCACTACCACTCAATTCGAGCATGTCGCCTACCTTCCCTCCTACCAGGAAAAATTCGGGAATAACGGGGGTGAGTTATATACTTATGACAATAGCAACCTTTCCTCTTATATTCCCTGGGAGAACCAAAGTTATGGACCGCAATTCAACGGGGCAATGGTGCCGTATGGCCGTCCCCTGGAGGCCAATGGGACAGCCTCGCTGACTTATATCCCCTATTCCGCGGTAAAGAATCAAAAATCAGACTTTTTTGACGTCGGCCTAACCGAGCAGAACAGCTTGTCTTATAGCGGGGGTGATGACAGAAGCCGCTTCTACCTCAGCGCACAGAATATCAGTTCCAAGAACCCGATGCCTGGTGACAAGGGTCGCCGGGATGTCTTCCGTTTCGGGGCCCAGCGGAATTATGGGATATTCTCCGCCGACTTTTCGCTGTCGTACACGTATACGAACAAGAATACCACGAATACCGGCGCGGTGTATGACGACCTGCTCAATGTACCGGCAAACGAGCCGATTGCCAGTCTGAAGAACTGGCAGTCCAATCCGCTGGCGACCCTCGATGGCTACTTCAACGACTATTTCTACAGCCCCTATTGGATAGCCGGCAATATCCGGAATATAACAACCGACAACGGGTTGCAGGGAAATGCGCACCTGATGCTGCGGCCGACCAAATGGCTGAGCCTGTCCTACCGGCTGGGCATGAATTACTCGACGGAAAAATATGACTATACCCAGGCCGAAGCCGACTACAACCAGCATTCGCTGACCGACGATTCGGCTTATTTTTCAAACGCGACCGGTACGGGGGTCGTACTCACCACCGGTTACGGCTCAAAGTGGATTGCCGCTAATAACGGCTATACGCAGCCTGCGTACAATACCTATCAAGCTACCAATTACCTGATAACCTCCGATTTTGTGGCGCAGGCCAACACCAAATTCCACGATTTCGATGTTAGCGGCAGCCTCGGT
>Ga0207025_1145_pt1 | contig 10976 bp, 9 predicted proteins | sample Alteio_BWMinCont_45_FD_153261 | JGI IMG/M metagenome (GOLD analysis project Ga0207025, IMG submission 153261) | Enriched cells from forest soil in Barre Woods Harvard Forest LTER site, Petersham, Massachusetts, United States -... | ecosystem: Environmental > Terrestrial > Soil > Temperate forest >... | reverse complement strand
TTATATACGGTGCCAGGGGTAATGCCGGGTTGCAGATTCTGTGTTCCGTTCAACAACTTCAGCGCGTTCAGATAGGCTGGCACACTGAATTGAACCAGGCTGGTCGGAAATGATCCGCCTGAGCCATGCATAAAGTTAGGCAGTGAAGTAATCGAAACTACGTTATTACCCAGTTGCCCAAAATTGATGCCGTTGGTATTGCCGTATAAATTGGCGTATTGATTGGATCCGTTATCCCAGTCATTGCTGATATCGTTACGGCTCTTGGTTCTGTCGGTGAAAGCGACACCAAATTTGATATGGTCAATTGCGCCTTCATCGAGAGCATACGAACCGTCGAGTGTGGCGCCGGTCACACGATCTTCAATGGAGTAGCCATTTAAACCGATGTAATGCGGTTGAAAGTCATAGTTACCCAGAGTACGGGCGGCCAGACCGGTGGCCAGATCCTGACCATTCTGCAAAGCCACGGAAATGTTAGGCAACCCATTGGGAGTATTGGACCAGTTGATCGTGCCGCTGCTTGGATTTGAAGCCGTAACAACACCGCCGATACCTGCGACTACAAAAGTGTCATTACCACCTTCAGGCCGAGATGCATGGGAGCGGTATATATCACCGGTCAAAGTCAGAGCAGGGCTGTACTTCCAGGTTCCGTTCAAACCAAACATGGAGGTATTCACGACGCGATCCGTCGTGATATTGGCGAATTCAGGAACGAAATTAGTCGCCGTCATTCCGGTAACAAAACCATTTTTGACGGTTACGTTAGACCAGGTACCCGGCACAAAATCCGGGTAGTACGCTTCGTTATACCCGACCTGCGGATCGTTTAATCTGGTCAGCATCACGTCAGCAACCAGTTTGAATTCATTATTGGGACGCCATTCAAATGCACCGGAAACCGCATCACGTCTTTTTTCATCGAATACCGAACCGAAAGCGATACAGCATGGTGCGACCACATTTTGATTCGGCCCTGTGTATGTGTATCCGCCAGGCGTAGAGAGAGCTGATGTATTGCCAGGATTATTGGGATCGTACGTGTTGTAATTCAACGAATCAGTACGCAGCTTGGTATCGGACCTGACCAGACCCAACACTACGCCATATTTGCGGTCTTCAGATGTATCACTGAGCGCGAAAGAATATTTATTCCCCTTTAAGTAGGACATATCGTCGTAATTTTCTTCGGCACGGAATGCGGAATGGAATCCTGGATTGTCGAACGCGCTGGCAGTTCTTAAATTCACCGTACCACCGATACTGCCTTCAAGCGCCGATGCCTGGGACGATTTCAATACGTCAGCACCCGAAATTACATCTGATGGAAATACGTCAAATGCCACATCACGACCATCATCGTCAGTTGCCATGATGCGGTTATTGATGGTGACGATGTTGTATTGGGCACTCATGCCGCGCACACTGACGTACTGACCTTCGCCACCGGTAGTACGGGTGATCGATATGCCTGTGATGTGACTGAGCGAATCGGCCACGTCATCATCCGGGAAGCGACCCAGTTCGGTCGCGGAAATCGAATCTAAAACGATATCTGCGTTGCGCTTGGTATCCAACGATTTAGCCAGGCTGGCGCGGCTACCGGTCACGACAACGGTATTTGCATTGTCGGCTGCAGTATCTGGGGCGGGCGCAACCGCTGCAGGTTGTGGCGTAGCCTGTGCTACAACCATGTCCGTTTGGACTGGTGCGGAAGCAGGAGTTGCACTTTGATCCTGATTAGGTTTTGTATCCGTTACGCCTGACGTAGTCTGCGCATACGCCATCCCGGTAATCGCAAGCCCAATTGCTAATGAAAGAATTGTTTTCGCAAAATTTTGAATATTTTCGTTAGCCATATCCCCATCCATTTAAAGTTATTTTTCAAGAGAATAAAGGACTGCATTTGGGTTGTCAACGCATTTCGAAAGATAACGAAAGTTTTGATGTTTTTTCTTTTATTATTAAATTGCTACACTTTGAACGAAGTCATTAGTTTGATTCTCGCACTTCCTTGTAGTAAAGTAAGGATATTGAAATTAGTAAGGAGCATCATGACAACCGCAACCATTACATCCAAAGGACAGGTAACCATTCCAGCCCCGGTACGCATTGCATTAGGTCTTGAATCAGGGAGCCGCATTGAATTCGTGGAAATTGAAACAGGAAAATTTGCCATAATTCCAGCAACCAATTCGATCAAAGATCTTAAGGGCATGTTAAGAAAACCGGATTCTCCAGTTTCGATTAACGATATGAGTTTAGCGATCGCAAAGCAAGGGGCAAAAGCACGATGATAGGATTAGACACGAATGTGCTAGTGAGGTACATAGCACAAGATGATGTGAAACAATCAGCGATAGCAACATCATTCATTGATAAATTAAATAACTCTACGCCTGGCTTCGTTACATTGATCACCCTTGTCGAATTGGTCTGGGTAATGCAAAGCTGTTATAAATCGACCAAGCCTGAAATTATTTCGATCTTAGAGATGCTTTTAAGGACACAAGAATTGGTTGTTGAAAATGCTGAAACTGCGATCAAAGCTCTTCATCTTTTTTCTAAATCAAAAGCTGATTTTTCAGACTGTTTAATCGAACGACTGGCGCATAAGGCAGGATGTACACATACGGTGACATTTGACGATAAATCTGCTAAAACCGCTGGAATGCAATATCTCAATTAGTATTCGCCAGAAAATTAAGGAATCGACATGTATACACTTGCCGCCGCAAGATTTAGATTGTGGCTAACTCTTGGCGGAGCTGTATGCACGCTATCAATGTCACTGCATGCCCAGACCATACAGAAATGCACCCGACCCGATGGCTCGATACTCTATCAACAAGATGTCTGCCCTCCCGGCACAAACAGTAAAACGGTATCAACCGAATCTTCCGTCTCCAACAGTCTCACCTTGCTTGCCAACAGCAATCATCAATACACCACAACTCTTACCATCAACGGCGTCACCGTTCCAGGTTATGTCGATACTGGCGCCACCTATGTCAGCATGTCGGTGGAAACGGCAAGCAGAATGCATATCAGCCTGAGTGACGTTCAGGGTAGGTACATGCAAACCGCGAATGGCATAGTCGCAACTGGAAACAAAGTGGTCGCTGTGATGAAGGTGGGGAAATTTGAACTGTACAACGTGGAAGTCGCCATCCTTGGCAACACGCCGACGCTCATTGGAATGAGCGCATTGAGCCAGCTCAAATTCTCGAATGAAAACGGCAATATGGTTCTAACCAAAAGATAACTGGATTGACATGACGGTGCCGGTATTTTTTTCAATATCAACATGTGATGTGATCACTATCTCCCCACCCGTAGAATTACTCGCTCGCGACTGCCGCACGGGTCAATGAGGTAATGCTTTCATATTTTTCATTAGTTGATCGGCGGGAGTTATGCCCTGACAATCAGCGCCGAGATAAGTCATTTGCGTGATGGATTGAATGTTGTGCCTTCCTTTTGGATCGGTAATGTCCACGTTCATATCGGTTGAAACAATTTCGCCATTGACCGTGCTGGTACCACTTCCTACCGTGGTGCGGCCGTCTTTGGTGCAGTTAATTTCAAACGTGGTCTGATTGCCGCTATGACTTATTTTGGCTGGTGGACATTGGCTGTCTTTGTCCGTCATCGGTTGATTTTTAGCCGCCATGGCGGGACTAACACATACCTTCATTGTTCCTGACTGACTGAATCCTGCGCCGCCCATCATTGCTTCCATTTTTGCGCGTTGATCCGGGCTCATTTTTGCCATGGCCTCGCGCATTTTTTCCTGGGATGCACTGAGCTGCGCAAGCATATCTTTTCCATCCATTGTTTGTTTAATTGGTTTGAGTTCCCAGAGTCCCGCTTTTTGCCCAGGGAATTGTGATGAAGTTTGTGCAGAAGTTTGAACTGAGGCCAAAGAGCTTAAAACCAATAAAACTGACAAGGTGGATTTGTTCATGACGGTCTCCATGGTGTAGTGTTTTTCATAGGCGTACCAGCAAGTGAACCACCACCCTAACAGACACGAAAACCGATCGCAATGGATCAAGGGTAATCTTTTTAAATAGTCAATTTACAACTAATGGGCGCCATCCAGATCTTTGGGGCTTTTTGCAATAAATACCTGCACGAGATGGTCCAGCATGCCGGGTGGCGCAACTCGATTCAAATCAATTTCCGATAGAGTACTGACGCCATTAAAGCACCAGATAAATGACTCATTGCCAGAAACGAATTTAATCGTATCGAAATGGACGATATTAATTCTGGTTGTCTCGGGAGTGATGACGACAACGCGGGCGGCATAGGATGAAGGGGGAACCGGATCGCCTAACAGGCGCAGATATTTATCGGGCTGAGCTGCAGCTGAACCTAAAAACAGCATTAGTGAGGCAGCAAGTATTAAGTGAATTTTCACGATGTTCTCCAACCAGTTTACAAAAACGCGCGTGCAGGAATAAGTATGCGCGGACAAACATGTTTTAAAAATTAAATATATTTAATAATTCAAATACCCGATAATGCTTCGATCCTTTCAATGCACAGTCGAGGCGCAAAATTCATTCCACCCTACTCTCCATCTTGTTTACCACCGCCATTGCCGGAGTGATCAGCATCAGCGCAGCAGCGATTTTTTCATTTGCCTTGTTGGCTAAAGTCGTCGAACGCATGGTGAGTTTATCGGTCGGGATTATGCTGTCCACGTCGTTTTTGCATGCATTGCCGGAGGCGTTTGAATCCAAAGCGGACAGTCATAGCCTGTTTGCCCTGCTGTTGGCGAGTCTGCTGGGCTTCTTTTTATTGGAAAAATTCGCCATCTTGCGACATTCGCATCACCATGAAGCAGACGGACATCATCATGCACACGGGCACGACGCGCATGAGGCCGGTAAATCAGGCTGGATGATTCTGGTTGGCGACGGATTGCATAACTTCACTGACGGCATCTTGATCGCTGCAGCATTTTTGGCGAATCCGGAACTGGGTATAGTGACCGGACTGGCAATTATTGCGCATGAAATTCCGCAGGAAATCGGTGATTTTATCGTTCTGTTAAACGCCGGATTTACCCGCCGGCGCGCTTATTTATACAACCTGATTTCCAGTGTCATGGCGGTAATAGGCGGCGTTCTGGGTTACTACACGCTGGAAAGCGCGAGCAATTTGATTCCTTATGTGTTGGTGGTTGCGTCGGCTGGATTTATTTATATTGCGGTCAGTGATTTAATGCCGCAAATGCAGCGTCGCGCGACGATGAAGGAAACTATTCCGCAGGTTATCCTGATCGCGCTGGGGGTGTTGATTGTGCTTTATTTGACGCAGCATACGCATTAACAACGTGCGCCAACTAAATTTGACTTGCGATAATCTCTCAATTGCTGGCTTCTAATTCAGCCTTGACAAGGAATTTATATGCTTACCATCGTACTACCTGAACAACTTGAAAATGCCATTACTGCTGCCGCACAGCGCAGCGGACTCTCAATAAATGAATATATGACAGCTGTTTGTACTGATGCACTATCACTGGAAATTGATCGGGCTCGAGTTGATTCATATTTGGAAGGCACGCCTGCAATCTCACACGAAAGAGCGATGGCATGGTTGACAGACTTAGCTAATGGAAAACGTACAGAGTGCCCGCGTTAAGTTGGCATCCGGATGCCCTGGCTGATATTGCCGACTCTACGATTTTCTTGCTCCGTCCAGTCAGATAGCCGCACAACGTTCAGCACTCGTTATCCACGAAGCAGCAGTCAAGATTGCAGAAAATCCAGGAATAGGTACGCCAAGAGCTGACTTCAGAGAATGGCCAGCAAAATTTGGGCGTAGCACTATATATTGCGATACTACTTTGTATCAGAAGACCAAGTATTAATAACTCGAATTTGGCATAGCCGAGAGTTGCGACCAGACTAATTATTAAATCACTCTAGTGTAGTTCAATTAAATCTATGCGCCTTCAAACGTAATAAGCCACCGTAGTCATCACCTTCGCCATCCCAGTCATCAACTTTTTAACCGGTAACGGCAACTCTGTGGCTCCCAACGATTTTGCCGCTTCACCGTGCTGAATTTCGTCGTCGCGCATTTGTAGCACGATAGCCCGCGATTTAACGTCGTCGGCAGGTAAGCTGTCCAGGTGGCTGTTTAGATGGGCTTCAACCTGGCGTTCAGTTTCGACCACAAACCCCAGGCTGGTCGCATCCCCGACTTTGGCGGCAATTGCACCGATGGCAAACGCACCGGCATACCACAGGGGATTCAATAGACTTAAATGCGAACCGAGCTCGTCAATGCGTTGCGCGGTCCAGGCCAGATGATCTTCTTCTTCACGTGCCGCCAGCTTAAATTGCTGTTGCAACTCACTGTTATTGGAAAACAGTGCCTGCGATTGATACAGCGCCTGCGCGCATACTTCGCCGACATGATTCACCCGCATCAATCCGGCGCTATGGCTGCGCTGTTTTTCGTCCATTTGCGTCGCGTCGTGCTGCTCAATAATCTGCTGAGCCGGGTTGGGCCGGCTTTGTGCTGCCACGCCGGTAATCGTTCGCAGCGACTGATCGAACATGGCAATTAATCGGTCTGATGGGCTCAAAAACTCTTTTGTCATAGTAAAAAGATGGCCTAAAGTAACTTGGTTAAAATAGCTTAATTCATGGCATTTAGCTCATTGTAAACATTTCCCATCCCAAATATGAAAAATGTTTAATGAAGGCAATTTTTCCGCGCAGCTATAATTTAAAGCATCACCTACTGGTTTAAGGTAATCCCATGCTTTGGATAGTTCGAATTGCTCTGAAACGCCCGTATACGTTCGTGGTATTGGCATTGCTTATCCTGCTATTTGGCCCGCTGGCCGCGCTGAAATCTCCAACCGATATTTTTCCGGACATCAAAATCCCGGTAATTAGCGCAGTGTGGACTTACACAGGTCTTTCACCTGAAGATATGTCGGGACGGGTGCTGTATTACTACGAAAGACAGTTGAGCTCGACCGTTAACGATATTGAACATATCGAATCACAGTCTCTGCCCGGTTTTGGCATAGTTAAAATATTTTTCCAGCCGAACGTCGATATCCGTACCGCTACGGCACAAGTGACATCGATATCCCAAACGGTGTTGAAGCAAATGCCGCCCGGCATTACCCCACCGCTGATCCTGAATTACAACGCTTCAACCGTGCCGATTCTGCAATTGGCATTATCCAGCGTGGAAGAGACTGAATCGAAATTATTCGATTTCGGCCAAAACTTCATCCGTCCGCAATTGGCCACCGTTGCCGGTACGACGGTGCCATCGCCTTATGGCGGTAAAGTTCGACAGATACAAATCGATTTGAATCAGCAGGCATTACAGGCCAAGAAATTATCAGGGCAAGATATAGAAAATGCATTGGCTGCGCAGAACCAGATTATTCCGGTCGGCACGCAAAAAATCGGGCGTTTTGAATATAACGTGAAGCTCAATAACAGCCCGGACGCGTTTGAGCAGCTCAACGATATTCCAATCAAATATGTGGACGGCTCATTGATTTATCTGCGTGACGTTGCGACTGTGCGCGACGGTAGTCCACCGCAAACCAATATCGTGCGGGTCAATGGCAGTCGCGCCGTGTTAATGACGATACTAAAAAGTGGTGCTGCCTCTACGCTCGATATCGTTAATAACATCAAAAATTTACTGCCGGTTATTAAAGAAACCTTGCCGGCTTCCGTGCATCTGGATGCAATTGGTGATCAGTCGATTTTTGTGAAGGCTGCAATTACCGGTGTCGCACGTGAAGCGGTCATCGCCGCGTTATTGACCAGCTTGATGATTCTGTTATTTTTGGGTAGCTGGCGCTCGACGCTGATTATTACCATCTCGATTCCGCTGGCAATACTTTCCTCACTCATAGGCTTATATATAGTCGGCGAAACGCTTAACATCATGACGCTGGGCGGGTTGGCACTGGCGGTCGGTATCCTCGTCGATGACGCCACAGTGACGATAGAAAATATCAACTGGCATCTGGAACAGGGTAAAGATGTGTATCGCGCGATTATGGATGGCGCGAATCAGATTGTGGTACCGGCGCTGGTTTCTTTGCTGTGTATCTGCATCGTGTTTGTGCCGATGTTTTTCCTGACCGGTATCGCGCATTATTTGTTTGTGCCGATGGCTGAGGCAGTGATATTTGCGATGATTTCTTCGTTTATTCTGTCGCGCACTCTGGTACCGACCATGGCGCAATATTTATTGAAGACGCATAGCATAGACGGACACCCGTCCGGTCATTTGCTGGCAATGGCGCAGCCTGACCATCATACGGCTTCGCGTTCCGGCAATCCGCTGGTCAGATTCCAACAAGGGTTTGAACGCAAATTTTTTAGCTTCCGCAAAACCTACTATTCATTACTGGTTTTGGCGATGGAGAACAGGAGAAAATTTGTCATCGGATTTCTGGCTGTCGTCGTACTGTCGTTTGCTTTAGTACCTTCGCTAGGTCGCAATTTTTTCCCCAGCGTGGACTCGGGGCAAATCAAAATGCATGTACGCACCCAGATCGGCACGCGCATTGAAGAAACGGCCAAATTATTTGATCAGGTTGAACAGCAGATACGCTCTACCATTCCGGCAGATCAGCTTGGCGCGATTGTCGATAACATCGGTATAACCGTCAGCGGTATTAATCAGGTCTATAACAATACCGGCACGATAGGTCCGCAAGACGGCGATATTCTCATTACGCTCAATGAAGATCACAGTCCGACCGACGAATATATTGGCAAGTTGCGGCTGAGCCTTGCAGAAAAATTTCCCGGCACGACATTTTCGTTTTTGCCGGCCGATATGATTAGTCAGATTCTCAATTTCGGCGCACCGGCCCCGATAGATGTGCAAGTCATGGGCCCCAATGGCGAAGCAGATATGGAATACGCCCAACTACTGATGCGTGACATGAACAAGATTGCCGGTATCGCCGATGTGCGCATCCAGCAGGCCAATAACTATCCGCAATTAAGCGTCGACGTGGATCGTTCGCGCGCCGAAGAAGTCGGCATTACGGAACGCGATGTCACGAACAGTCTCGTTGTTTCAATGGCAGGTAGTGGCCAGGTGGCGCCATCGTACTGGTTAAATAAACGCAATGGAGTTTCTTATCCTATCGTTGCCCAAACACCGCAATATCAGATTCAGTCCCTATCCGACCTGAGCAATATTCCGATAGTCGGTGCCAACACCAAAGGCTTGCAGATCTTGGGTGGCATCGCCAATATCGGCCGGAGTAATTCACCGGCCGTCGTTTCGCACTATGCCGTACAGCCTGTGATCGATATTTTTGCAACGACTCAGAATCGCGATCTAGGCGGTGTCGCGACCGATATCACGAAAGTGTTAAGAGAGCATGAAGCAAGCCGACCTAAAGGCTCGGTCATTACTTTGCGCGGACAGGTGCAAACCATGAATAGTGCGTTTGGCAGTTTGCTGTTTGGGCTGTTGGCTGCGGTCGTTTTAATTTACCTGTTGATCGTAGTGAATTTCCAATCGTGGAGCGATCCGTTTGTCATTATTACTGCGCTGCCTGCTGCATTGGCGGGTATAGTCTGGACGCTGTTTATCACTCACACTACCCTTTCAGTGCCTGCTCTGACCGGTGCGATCATGTGTATGGGGGTGGCGACTGCCAATAGTATTTTGGTGATCAGCTTTGCCCGGGAACGATTGCTTCATACGGCCAATGCCACCAAAGCCGCATTGGAAGCAGGATTCACGCGCTTCAGGCCTGTGTTGATGACTGCTTTGGCCATGATTATCGGTATGGCGCCAATGGCTCTTGGACTGGGCGAAGGCGGCGAGCAAAATGCGCCATTGGGCCGCGCCGTTATCGGCGGGCTGTTGGCAGCAACTGTTGCGACATTATTTTTCGTGCCGATTGTATTTAGTATCGTGCATAGAAACCATCAAGCTATTCCACCTTCCGGAGACACGAGTGAGCTCTAACGATATTCAAACACCGGTGCATCACACTGTGCCAGCCAATCTTAAAATCAAAGCTGTGATCGTTTTGATAGTCGCAATTGCTGCCATCGCTGGCGGGCTTATTTATCGCGCGCACAATCAGGCCGCGTTGGTGCTTCTCGCTAAACAGCAGGAACTGCCGATAGTCAAAGTCATTCAACCCACCGGGTCTAACGGATCAGCTGATTTGGTTTTGCCTGGCACGCTGCAGGCTTTTTATTCGGCTTCTGTGTATGCGCGTGTGTCCGGTTATTTGAAACAGTGGTATGTAGATATCGGTGCATCTGTGAAAGCCGGTCAGGTATTGGCGGATATTGAAACGCCGGAACTGGATCAGCAGTTGAAAATGTCTGAAGCCAATCTGGAGACGGCATTGGCGAACGAGCGTCTTACTGAAATCACCAGTAATCGCTGGAAGAATTTATTGAAAACGGATTCGGTTTCAAAACAGGAAGCCGATGAAAAAAATGGCGATTATGAAGCGAAAAAGGCGTTGGTAGCGGCAGCCAAAGCGGATGTCGATCGTTTGCGTGCGCTGGAATCATTCAAACGCATTACTTCGCCGTTTGATGGTGTGGTCACTGCGCGCAATACCGATATCGGTGCGTTGATCAATGCCGGTCACGATGCGGGTCATCAATTATTCACTGTTGACGATGTGCACAAGCTGCGTTTGTATGTCGAGGTTCCGCAAGATTATGCGCATCAGATCAATGCCGGGATGAAGGCGAAATTTGATATACCTGGTTTCCCGGGTCAGCTATTTGACGCGGTACTGACCGGGAATTCAGCCGCTGTTAACGCCAGTTCGGGAACGATGCTAATCGAATTGGAAGTCGATAATGCAGGTCGCAAATTAATGCCTGGTGGTTATGGCAATGTGCATTTCAAATTGCCGCGGGAAAGCAATATCGTTCAGATTCCGGCCACAGCATTAGTATTCCGTAAAGATG
>Ga0207025_1144_pt1 | contig 10983 bp, 14 predicted proteins | sample Alteio_BWMinCont_45_FD_153261 | JGI IMG/M metagenome (GOLD analysis project Ga0207025, IMG submission 153261) | Enriched cells from forest soil in Barre Woods Harvard Forest LTER site, Petersham, Massachusetts, United States -... | ecosystem: Environmental > Terrestrial > Soil > Temperate forest >... | reverse complement strand
CGTAGCACGCGCCGGGCGGCCCGCAGTGGCGCTTCAACATCGCGTCGCTCTGCGCGGTCAGCTTTGACCACTGCTTCCAGGCGTTTGATCTGCGCGCGTAATTCATCTGGTTTTCTAGGCATTTTTGCAATGGTTCCACTTGTGGGACGTTCGTAACGAAATGGTCAAAGCTGGGTTAGGATGCTCATCGACAGTCACCCAAAGGAGTAAATGCAATGGCCTCAGTCACCCTGAATACCAATCAAGTCGCCCTCAAAATGAATCATCAGCAAGCTGGCCGTCTGCTCGATCTGCTGGCCGTCGAAGCCAAGACGGAACAGTGGGCAGAAGAGTTGTTCAACGTGATGGCTGGTGATGGCGCGGACGAGCGCGCAGCCTAGAAGTCCCGCAGTAAACCCGCGGGCACGTTGCAGGATGACTTGAGGTCAAACCACAGCGTGCCCGCGGGGGTGTTCTCTTGAGCCTTACTGCTCGGTGACGAGCATCAGCTCACCAGTCGTTTCAATCCACAGTCGATTGTCCCGGTACTTCGTCAGCGCCCAATCGAACGGGAATCGCTTGATGTCGTAGCAGGCTCGCAGGCTCTTGCCATGGACCTCGAAGGCCAGGTGTGTGTCCGTGGTGTTCTGTTCCTCGTGATGCTCCAACACGATATACGGCGGGATCAGTCGCTTGCCACCTGCGCGGGTGCGCTTCGAGTTCTCAGAGATCGCGTAGGAGTCCGCTAGGATGACCTTGAGAGATCCCTTGGTTAGTTTCAGCTCACTGCTCACGGGCAGCTGCTCGTGTCGTCGGAGGCGTGCTCCGCGGCGTACTCAGCCGAGCAATGTACTTCGCGATGAAGGCGCACTTCGTCTGGGAACGCGGTGTCATAGAACAGGCGCAGAGCTGTGCTCAATGACGGCCTTGAGCGTCTGAGCGTACAGGTGAAGAGCGGCCTTGGTCTGACCCTCGATGTGTAAGGTCAGCGAGGAATCGTTGGTGATGAGTGACATGGGATTGTTCTCTGTGTGTGGTGGTTGTGTAGCAATTATCGTCGGGCCAACTTGTCGGCCTTCGCACGGAGTTGGGCCGCGTTGTACTCACGCTGTGCGCCAGCACGGCCCACAGGCTTACCATCTGGGCCGGGCATCTCTGCCAGCTCACGGAGCGCAGACTCGCGCGCTGCGGCGTCTTCAGCGGTCGGCGCCGCGGGTGTTGCGCCCGCCTGATCTGCGGCACGCGCCTGATTCCAAGCGATGCGGGCCGCGCTGGTAGATTCGATGAGCTGCATGACGTACGTCTGCTCAGTCAAGGCGCGGGACCGCTGTTCCAGCAGCTGCTCACGGTCCTTGCCGGTCACGCGGTGGCCTTCTGCTTGGCCCGTGTGCCTGTTGAACACTTGCGCGTTTAGCTGTTCGTCGATTTGAGTTACGCTCTTGCCGTGCAGCTCAATCTGACTCATGAGTTCGTCAAGCGCGGGGGGTGCTGCAACGTCACCACTGCGAGACATGGCGCTTTGGCCCACAGGCAGTGCTTCGGTCGTGCCGTCTCTGTTCACGCGAACGTTGGCCCCTGGAAGAGTGCCGCCGACAAGACGGTCGATCTCACTGACGACGTTGGAGGGACGGGCCGGTTCTGTGGATGCGATTGGATTGGACATGGCTAATTACCTTCCAGCGTTGGCGCTGGTATTGGAAGACGTGGGGGAGTTGAGTTGTTGGCAGCCTTCGGGCCGAACGAAGATGCCGCCGTCTATGAAGCGATGCGAAACGTATTGGGCCATGTGCTTGAATCTCTGGCCGCAGACGTAGCAAAGACATCCGTCGTCTCGAAGGTGTTGTGCGTCGGGAATCGCGGCGCGCGGTGCATGGAAGCCAGCCATTACGTTGGCTCATTCAAGATGGAGTCTAAGAGCGCGGCATAACAGATCGCGCATGCGACTACGGTTATAAGGATCAATGCAGAAGACAAGTGGATTGCCTTGGATGGACTCTGCCATCTGTTTGAGGTTAGGGAATTTGCCCGATGCGACAGCCTGAAGGATTTAAGGCAATCGCTCGCTGCTGTCGGGCGCGGCAGTCACTTCGATTAGATGATTACGCCACGCTGGCGCGCGACGTATTGAACAGCATCAAGGGCATCGCCCTGACCGCTGTGGATGAAGTAGAGGGCATCCTGCACAATCTCATCGACGCCGTCTGCGAACGCCTCAGGGTCTATCCCAAGGTCATCCGCAACGGCCATCAAGTTTTCGCGCAGGCGCTCGCGATCTGTCAGTCTGGCCATGGGTTACTCCTTCGCACGGTCGACGGCCACGACGCCCGTCTGCTTGGTGTGAAACTTGAACGAATCGAGGTAGGTGGTGACAGCATCAGCCTCACATCCCTCGGCCACGACAATGCAGTCGTGAACCGGTAGAGCTGTGATGCCCTGCTCTTGCAGGCGCAGAAGCGTGTCGACCAGTACTTCGGACTCAGTGAACGTCAGCTCTTGACCGCAGTCACGGTCGAACAGCTCAGCGAGCGCCGGGTGAGCAGCTTTGAGTGACGCGACTACACGCGCCCAAGGTAAGCCAGCGCGATGCTCGCGCATTTCCTCGGGCCATTCCTTCGCGCCGTTCAAGCGAGACGCCACGATTTTCTTCACGACATCCCGAGGTAGAACGCGAGGCGAACCCGCGGTATCGGTGAAGCTGATCGATGAGTACAGGTCGCCGTCTGGCGGCGATGCACCCACATACGCATAGGCGAATCGCAGCACAGCTGCGTTGAGGTCGATGCTGACCACGCGTTGCCCGTCTATGCGAACGTTGGCTAGTCGGTCGGATTTCTTCAGGCGATGCCAAAAGCCTCCCCAAAGTCGACCACCACAGCCCCACGATGAACGGGTAAAGCGACGAACCAGCGCGCGCTCGGTCTCGTCCACCTTGGTGGTTCCACCATACTCGATGCTGGCTCCCTTCAGGTGTGCATTGATCTTGCGGACCTCCGCGCGGCACGCATGCGTATCGTCGGTGTCGTCGTACTCGACAAGGTCAGCGATGCCCGTGCGGTCATCCTTGGTGCCTTTCAGCAACACCACTTCCTGGCCCGGTCGCACGTCAAAGTCAGCGACGGTGACACCTTCAAGCCGCGACACCAACCGCGGTCCCGCCTCGAAGCGAGTCTGCTGGATGACTTCACGCTCACCAGTGAACGGGTTTGTCGATGGACGAGCGCGCACGCCCTTGGTCACCTTGAGGAACGCCATCTCAGGGAGAGACAGCAACTCAAGGATTCTCGGTAGCTGTTTCGAGTAGAGCGGGGAGACATAGCGGCCACGCTTGCCGAGTACTCGCTTGTCCAGCGACAGACGAACCGGGCCGCCACCGCGGATGTGCTCACGTGATGCGTGGCTCAGCAGAGAATCGACAGCGCCTTCAAACACAGTGAGGTCATCAGCTCGACGCGGGCGCTTGCGTGCCAGCTCAGGGCGGCGTGATTCGGCTATGAGCAGCTGGGCTGCCACGTCTGCCACCACGGCGCGCATGCGGGACGCGGTCGCGAATAGCCAGGGGTTCCAAGCGGGGACGTGATCGTCGTCTGGTGGGCGGGCCTCAAGGCCCGTAGGGTTGGCCCGAGGTGCCGGTGTGGGGGACGTTGGGCGCACCTTAAGGCCCGTAGCTTCGTCAGCCTCATCGACGGCTTCTGCCATGCCCTCACAGGAGAGAGCATGTGCAAGGGATTCGAGAGTGGACATGTTGATCCTTCATCAGGGAGTGAGTGAGAGCGGGGAACACCACCCCATCCCTTCAGTGAGGAAGATCCCTGGGAAGTAGGTAGGTAGAAGAACCTTAGGTAAGCCACGGGGGCTCCCATACTAAGGCCCGTAGAAGTCATTGATTCTAAAGGGGAATCTGAGATGGCCACGCTCGGCGGACCCTAAGGCCCGTAGCTCGATGTTAGAAAGGGGGGCCGAGCTTATGCAGCTCGGCCAAATTGAACCTTGATGCCCTCACGCTCAGCCAACCGCTTGACGTTCTGCGGGTACCATCGCCCCCGCCCGGTGATCGTAGGGATTCCAGCTCGGTTGAGAGCATCTGCGACGTAGCTGAGCGCAGCACCCTTCGATGCGAATGTGCGGATCAGCTCAATCGCTGAGGCAATGCCGTCATTGGTAGGACGTAGCGCATCGACCAGCGCGGCGGCATCCGCTTTGGTGTCGTCGTTACTCATGTGTGCTTCCGTTAGAAAAAGGGGAGCTGGCGCGCACTGGCGATCAGCTCAGAGGGTTACCGTGGGGTGGCCCCATGGATGAGAGAGGGTTACCGAGGGTCGGCGTTATCGCTGAGGGTTACCGAGGGGTCCGGTTAATTCCCCCCAACGTATCCGCTGAGGGTTACCGAGGGATGGTGTTAGGCACCACTCAACGCCGCCCGGTGATCAGCTGAGGGTTACCGAGGGCGCGTCTCAGACACCACTCATGGATGGGAGAGGGTTACCGAGGGATGGCTTTAATTCCCCCCAACGTATCCGCTGATGGTTACCGAGGGGGCGTCCTAGGCACCACTCAGCAACGGCGACATCGTGTCGAGATCTCAAGGGAGGTATTACGAGGGTGTGGGCTATCGCGATCTGCGGCGATCTTCGGTGAACCTGCCGGTAAGCCTCAAGAGAGCCTGAGGTGTACCTGAGGTGCCCGCTTGGGACCCATAGGTTAGGAGGGTGGGCCCCATGGAGCATTGCCGGTGCCGCGCGGTGTAGCTGAGGGTTACTGAGGGGTCGTCTTAGGTCCCCCCGCCCGAAGTGGCACCAATCCTTTCTGGGTCTACGAGGGTGCGGGTTATCCGCTCGCCAATGCTTCCGCAGCCTGGTCGAACTGCTTTCGCTGCTCTCGATCCTTGTCCATGCGCATCAACGTCGCCGTGGCGAACTTGCCCACCGCACCGTCGATGATTCCGCCGACGTGTGCCAGCTGCCATGCATTCGAGTTGGCCAGCAACTTCCCATGCTTGAGGCGTAACACCTTACGCGCGAGGAACGCGAGGAACGCCTTAGGCGTCTTGAAGGTGTAACCATCGTCATCCCTTCGGAGTGCATAGCATTCGACCACACGCTGTATCAGCTCCAGCGGAGTGCAACCTCTGTCCCTGAGAGCAGATAAGCGAGCCTCTGCCCACAGCTGTTCGCTGAAGCCTTGCAAGGCAACGTAATTGAACAGCTCACGCTTCACTGTGGCGACCGCCCAGGCAACTGTAGCTGACTTGTGGTGTAGCCGAAGCGTGCGCTCGATTGATTGCCGGTGACGTGCAAGATCACGGTCACTTGGTGTTCGAGCCATGAGTGGGTCTCCATGTCGGTAGGCACGCTGTCGGTGCATGTGGCAATAGTTTGAAGCTGGTCGCTTCGTAGCAATCTTGCGGCAGCCTGCGATGGTGCAGGGCGCGGCGTCTGATCGGCGCACTAGTCGGCGATGAATTCGACTCATATGTGAAGGGTTCCATGATGAATGTTACCGTGTGTAGCACTGCGCGCGAGGTGACGCCAACGCGCAACCAGTCGGTTGCATGTCCGCCGCACGGTCGCTGATGGCCACTACTGTCAAATCAAACAGAACCTCCTAGGACGGTCTGAGACAGGCGCAATCCTCAGGTGACCCAAAGGTAGCGCCTAAGGTCGATCTCAGCTCCTGCGCGCACGCTGCGGGCCAGCATGAGGCTTCCTGCGCTGTGCCAGCGTGGTACAGACTAGGGTCGAGTTGTAGACCTGACACCGCCTGTACCACGGTATTTCGGCGCAAATTGAGGGTTCAGGCGCTTGACTGAGTGCCTTAGCCAGTCCGAGAGATGTAGCATCTAGCGGCGGTGTAGGTGAATCAGTGGGTTAGGCGTGGTACGTGTACCAGGTAGCGGTCTGCCTGGACGGTGCCCGTGGTGCGCGGCGGCAACCCTCCTGGAACAGCGGGTCGCCTAGAGACTGGTTGCCGGTGCCGGGAAGGTCGCCAGATCGCGCCCGCGGAGGGCCGCACGGGGGAACTCCGACCAGCGCAAAGCGCCTACCCTCTCGCAGAATTTTGTGAAATATGGACAGGGGTTCTATAGCCCGCTTCAGGTACGCCTAGGGTCAGTTTAAGGAGCCATTAGGGATTCTTTGGGAGCTATTCGCCGTCGAAGTCGGGCATAGCCGAAGCCAGCGTGTCCGTCCTCGAAGTGACACGCGGGGACGCCTCGGCGGGCGCTGCAGGGTGCGCGGGTACGTCGTCACTGAAGTCCGGCATGGCGCCTGCAAGCGGGTCCTTGGCGTCACGCTCGCGGGCCGGGTTGCGAACGTCGGTAATCTTGAGCTGCTCTTGAGCGGCCCTGAGGAGCGCCGTTGGTACAGGCTCCTTCGACTTCAGCGCGGCGCGCATGTCGCGGGCAATCGCTTTGGTAACCAGGCCGTGCAGCTCGTCCATTTGCGCGGTGCTGCCTCGACCAATTCGTTTAGGCATGGGTGGTGTATTCCTTCAAGTAGTCGGATGGTGATGGGGTGAGTTTGTGTTCTGTGGCGTAACGCTCGGCTGCCTCGTAGGCTTCGCAGAGGGACACCAGAAGGTCTGCATATGCGATTGTCTTGGCATGCGCTGGGTCATTCCTCAGCTCGTTCATGAGCGCGGCCAGGCGCTCCAATCGTCGGTCGGGGAACTTGGTGACATTGGTCATCACTTGCCCCCTGCGGCTGCGGTCGGGTACAGGATGCGTGCGCAGGTTGCTGCCGCTTTCTCACGCGCTGCGTCTGCTTGGTCCGCCCACGTCTCCATGGGTCCCGTGGTCTCCGTGCCCTGCTGAGCTTCAACACACCGACCCATCACAGCGTCCTCAAACTGAGTATGGTCGTGGTGTTGCGCGATCCCTGCGCCGATGAGACCGCCGAACAGCAACCCAATGCACAGCCCGACTCTGGCCATGGTCCCAGGTGATGAATAGTTCATGGGTTCAAATCTCCTTGGTGGTAGTTCGTCGGCGGTGGCTGATGTTGGCGTCCACCTTCACCTTCCCCGCGGCTTCCTTCACGTACGCATCGAGCGGCCCGAAGGTGACCTTAGCCATAGCCTTCGCGAGTTCCGGCACATCGAGACCGGGAGAGTATCCGCCAGACACGTTGCCGTAAGTGAGGGAGGCCTTGCGGCTATGCCCTACCAGCAACTTAGCAGTGGTCTCAGGAACGCCACCGAGTTCGCATCGGTGAATGAAGGCGTTGCGCAGAGTGTGAAAGCAGAGCGCGGGATCAGCGAATCCCTCGGCACGTATGTGGTTCCCAAATCGCTTGCCGAGCAGATGCCCACGTTTGTCATCGAGACCACCGGTCAGCAGGCCAGGGATCAAGAAGCCGTCCTTCGTCTGCTTCGCCAGGCGCGCGACCAGCGGGCGAATCACAGGATGCACAGGCACGGTACGCACAGCGGCGTCAGTCTTTCCCTCGCGGACGGTGAGCGCATTGCCTTGCACATCATCTTTGGTGAGCAGACAAACCTCCTCGCGGCGCATTCCGGTGTACACCGCAAGCGCAGCCAGCGGGAACAGAGGGTCATCCTTCGGTGTCGCCTTCATGAGCTTCAGCAGTTCATCGTCAGTCCACGGGCGGCGAGGTCCTCGGGTTCCCCGCGTGGACTCCGTGACGGTGTGACCGGCCCAGGGATTTGCTACTCCGTTAACTTCAGTGTCGCCTCGACCGTGGAGCCATGCCCAGAAAGCCGAGAGATTCGAGAGCGTATCCATGGTCGTCTTCGGTTTCACGTTGCGCTTTAGTAGGACCTCTTCGAGGTACCGCGCAGCTGTCTTTCGATTCACTGCGGTGACTTCTACATCACGCCCTAGCCACTTTCTAAAGTCAGCTATGGTTCGCCGCTTGTCGAGCATCGTCTGCTTCCGGAGTACCTTTGCTTTTTCGGCGAGGTACGTCTCTGCGCGCGTCGAGAGCAGCGCGACCTCTTCACCGGCGAACACCTTGTGTGCCAGCTGGATCGCACGGACATGACCGTCGGTGATGTTGGGGTCGCCGGTCACGGGGTCTTCGCCGTGCTTCTCGCGTAGCAGGTCGAGGTGCCGTTCAATTGTCACATCAAGACCGCGCTCCGCGTCGCCTTCCTGGGTGATGCCCTTGGTGACCGCGTCGCGCGCCTCGCGTGCCGCTGCCAGAACATAGTCAGCGGATTCCTTGGGAAGCTCGCGGTTCAGCTGAGCAGCGTTCAGCTTTTGGTGAAGCTCGGCAAGGATCGCGTGCTTGGCCCGGTTAGCGGCGACGAGGTCGTGGGTCTTGGTCGTGCGGATCAGTTCGCGGCGCCCTATGGCTTCCTGCAGATGAGGAGGCACAGCAAGGCGCACGAACCATGTCTGTCGTCGCTTCGAGAGATACTCAGTACTGCTCATCGGTGGTCTCTTAGTGCTTTGGACCACGTCTATGTACCACACTGTCGTGCGGAATTGAAGCAAATACTAGTATTATAGGCTTTGATTGCAGGTTAGTGCTTCGTCCTCTCCTGGGCACCATCCGTCGATCTCAACGCACCGGGCACTCTCGGTGCCTCGCCCTTGCGGCTACTGCCGGTTGGCCCGCCTGATGCCGCTGGTGGTCAGGAATTTCTCATCGGCGACGCGTACCAGGTCGCGCCCCTCGTTCTTCGCCACATAGAGAGCGGCGTCCGCTCGCGCAATGAGCTCATCCAGCGAACGGATTTGCTTGTCACGGACGGCAAGCCCGGCGCTCATGCTGACGCGCAATCCCGCGCCTGACGGCGGCAGGTTGATTCCAAATACCAAGGTACGCAGGCGTTCGAGCGTGGCGATGGCCAACTCCGCGGCCGCGTCGGGCATGACCAGCAGAAACTCCTCGCCGCCCCAGCGGCCGAGCGTGTCTTCGACACGCACCGATTCGCGCCCCAAGCGGGCGAATTCCCGCAGCACATAGTCGCCGGTCGCGTGCCCGCAGCGATCGTTGATGAACTTGAAGTGGTCCATGTCGATGATGGCGATGGTCAATGGCTTGTCGGCCTCCGTCATGGCGGCGAGTGCCTCCGTGGCGAGTTCCGCCGTGCGGCGCCGATTCGGCAGGCCGGTCAGGCCATCCTGGCTCGCCAACCGCACCAGCTGCTGACGGAAGCGCAGGTTGGTGACCAAGAAATAAATGAGCAGCGCGATCACCAGCACACCGGACACGGCGGCGATCGCGTTCCAGCGCAGTTGCTGCGCCTGGCGCTGTGATTGTTCATGGGACAGGTCAAGTTCGCGCTTCAGCAGCGCATTGCGCTCGATCTCCCGATCGGTCTCGAAGCGCGCGCGCAACGCCACGGCTTGCTTGGTGCGATCGGCGTCATTGGTCGCGACATACCGGCGCATGTATTCGGACAGGTCATTGTAGGCATCGCGATAGTTATGCAGCGCGGCGTTGGTGCGTGCGCGCCATTGATACAGCGACGCGACGCGCAGCGGCAGCACATCGGTGCCGCTGTGATCGAGCACCTCATTGAGCGTGGCGAGCGCCTTCTCGGGATGGCCCTCGGCCAGATCGATTCGCGCCAGCAAGGCTTCCGTTTCCTTCACCTCGTCGGAGAATCTGGAGGCAATGAAGGTGAACAAGGCGTTCTCGCAGGCGTTGCGTGCCTTGATGAGCTGGCCCAATTCGATGCGCGCCTCACACACGCGCACATCGGCGAAGGCGACGCCTTGGGTATCGTTCAGCATCGCGCTGAGCTTGCGGGCATCGTCGAACTCTTCGATGGCCTGCGCGTACTTCTGCATCAAGATCAGAATTCGCCCGCGCAGGAATCGATCGACGGACAGCGCAAGCGATGCATGCCTGCCGGTGTCCCAGTCAATCGCCTCCTGGTTGAGGGTCAAGGCTTGCTGGTAGTCACCCATGCCGCGCAGCACGGTGGCGAGCACGCCCGCGGCCAGCACATGCGGCTCGGCGAACGCCGGCGTGGTGCTGGACCGATAGGCCTGCGTGAGGCTGCCGATGGCCAGGTCCTCACGATCCTGGCGGTACTGCAACAGGCCGCGCCCGATGAGCAGGCAGATGTCTTCGAGCGAGCCGCGTTTCTGGACCGCTTGCGCCTCTTCGGTGGTCTTGACGGCCGCGGCGATGCCGGCCTGGTCGTACACATTCTCCGCATACAGCGACAGCAACATGATGCGCACCGGATCGGTATTGTCGGGCGCAAATTTCAGTCCCTTGAACACCGCGTCGCGGGCCTTGGATTCCAGCTCGAGGATGCTGTAGGCCTGCGCCTGCACGCTGTAGAGAGAGGCCAGGCGCTGCGGAATGGGGATGGGCGCCGCCAATTCGGTCTTGAGGAGCAGCGCCACTTTCTTCAGCGCCGCATTGGCATCTTCATCCACCAGCGTCTGCAGCGCGCGGATGGACGGGTCGGCATCGGGCAGACAGACGGCGGCGGCCGGCAGCGATCCGAAGGCGCACGCCAGCCACAGCAGGGTGAGAACACCCGCTATTCCCGCTCGGGAAGCACGCCGGCCCGCACACCTGGACTTACACATGATTGTGTGGAATTTAGGGGTTTGCCCGCCTTTGTGCGTTACCTAATGTCACGGTTTTAAACTTCTGAAAAACGGGGAATTGCGCGGCGGACACACGGACTGAAGCGAGTGTGATCTAGGTCGCATGTGTCGCCCCCGCTCTGCGAACGTCAAGCGTGACAAGACCGCGGGGGATGGAGCATATTGCGCATCTCATATATCTTGCCCCGCAACAAACCGAAAAATAGGATAGGGCCCTTATGTCATCCTCGTTTTTAGATCGCCAAAACACGGTTGCAGGCCCCGGGTTCGACCGGTTCATGGTGCCTCCCGCCGCCCTTGCCGTGCATCTGTGCATCGGCCAGGCCTATGCGTTCTCGACGTTCAACTTGCCCCTCACGAAGCTCATCGGCCTCACGCAATCAGCGGCGGGAGACTGGAATTTGAAAGACGTGGGTTGGATATTCTCCATCGCCATCGTCTTCCTCGGTTCCTCGGCCGCGGTTTTCGGG
>Ga0207025_1143_pt1 | contig 11005 bp, 7 predicted proteins | sample Alteio_BWMinCont_45_FD_153261 | JGI IMG/M metagenome (GOLD analysis project Ga0207025, IMG submission 153261) | Enriched cells from forest soil in Barre Woods Harvard Forest LTER site, Petersham, Massachusetts, United States -... | ecosystem: Environmental > Terrestrial > Soil > Temperate forest >... | reverse complement strand
GCTGCAGGCAAGGCCAGTGCACAGGCCAGCGCGGCAGATCTGCAAACGGTGCGTCTCAGTTTGCAGGCGACTTTGGCTGATAGTTACGTGAGGCTGCGCGGGATTGATGCGCAGATTCAAATTTTTAAGGATGCGATTAATGCCTACACTCTCGCGCTTGAGTTAACTCAGCGTCGTCATGAAGGTGGTGTGGCTTCCGGCATTGATGTGGCACGAGCGCAAACCCAATTGAGTTCGATTAAATCTGAAGCATCTGATTTGTTGGCCCAACGCGCAATTGTTGAACATGCCATTGCCAGTCTGATCGGGCAGCCTGCCATGAATTTCAAGCTGCCTGCTGTAGCCCAGAGCATGGCAATACCTGATATTCCAATCAGCCTGCCTTCCGAATTGCTGTTGCGCCGTCCCGATATCGCAGCAGCAGAACGACGGACCGCAGCAGCGAATGCCAACATCGGTGTGGCGCGTGCAGCGTATTATCCGAGTTTGTCATTGGGTGCAGCGTATGGTGTTCAAAATACCGGCTCGGCTGGATTGTTTTCGGTACCGAATACATTTTGGAGCATAGGTCCGAACGCACTGATGAATCTGTTTGATTCCGGCAAACACGATGCGCAATTGGCGCAGGCACGTGCTTCGCTGGAAGAGGCAAGTTCGGAATACCGTTCTGTAGTGCTGACTGCGTTTGAGCAGGTTGAGGATAATTTGTCTCAATTAAAATTCGCTAAACAGAGCGCGTTGGAGCAACAGGACGCAATGGAGGCTTCGGACAGAACGCTTACCCTGGCGTTAAATCGCTATCGGGAGGGAGCGGTCAACTATCTGGAAGTCGTGACATCACAGGAAGCGGCACTGACTGCGTCAAGACGGGCTTTAGATATTCATACGCAACAACTTAAATCCAGTGTAGATTTGATCCGTGCTTTGGGCGGTGGATGGTCGCAGAATTCCAACCAGTCTGAGAAACAATAAACCTGATTGACTTATGACTTCAACAGCTCAACCGATACGCGTACTGACGATAGAGGATGATCAGACTACCGCTGAAGAAATTGCGGCTGAATTGAGCGCGCATGGCTGCTATGTTGAAGTTGTTCATGACGGCGCGTTGGGCTTTGAAAAGGCCTGCTCGGGTCACTACGATGCAATTACGCTGGATCGCATGCTGCCTGGATTAGACGGGTTAACTATCGTCACGCGCATGCGCGCTGCCGGTATTGACACACCGGTCTTGATGATCAGTGCGTTGAGTGATGTCGATGAGCGGGTGCGGGGATTGCGCGCAGGGGGCGATGACTATTTAACGAAACCTTTTGCGTCTGATGAAATGTCGGCGCGATTGGAGGTTTTGTTGCGACGCCGAAAAGCTCCTGATCTGATTGTGACCCTGCAGGTCGCCGATCTCACCATGAATTTGATGGAACGCAGCGTGCATCGCGGCGCCGTTGAAATAGAAATGAAAACCACCGAATTTCGACTGCTTGAGTATATGATGCGCAATTCCGGACAAGTGCTGACTCGCAGCATGATCTTCGAAGCGGTCTGGAACTATCATTTTGATCCCTACACCAACCTGATCGAAGTCCATATGGCGCGATTAAGAAAAAAAATTAATCTACCGGGCGCTCTTCCACTGATACGTACCGTACGTGGGTCGGGCTACGTACTTGGCGAATCATGAAAAATACTTTGCTTGAACATTGGCGCATTTCCACTTTCCGATTGGCCATTCTGTTTGGCGTCTTGTTCACGCTCGGGAACGTTGCCTTACTCAGTTTGATTTATTGGCAAACCTCAAGTTATCTGGTGCATCGCATTGACGACAGCATTTATGGCATGGCGAGCAATTTCAAAAACCTGACTCCAGACAAAGTGGTGCGGGAAGTCGACGAAACGTTGACCTACGATTTACGCAGATCCAATCTGTATGGACTATTCACCGCCGATGGCAAAGTCATTGCCGGCAATATGAAAACTTTTCCCAAAGATTTACCTATCGATGGGAATATCCATCAGTTTGCACAACTTAGCATTTCGCCATACCGCTCTCCCGCCAATACAACACAAACAGTTAATGGGCTGGCACGCGCATTGGTGCAACGACTCGCGAATGGCAATATTTTAATTATTGGAAGAGATTTCACTCAACTGGCTGAAATCAAAACCATCATCCTGAATGCATTAATTGGTAGTGGTGCTGTGATTTTATTTATCGGCCTTCTAAGCGGTTTTGCATTAAGTTTAAGTCCGCTGCGCAGGATCAATGTAATCCGCGCAACCAGTCGCCGCATTATGCAGGGCGAATTGAGTCTGCGCATGCCGCTATCAAGCCGACATGATGAGTTGGATATGTTATCGACGATCGTAAATGCAATGCTGGAAGAAATTGAGCGGCTGCTGACCGAAGTAAAAAGCGTTACTGATACGCTGGCACACGATCTGCGTACGCCACTTACGCGACTGCGCTTAATGTTATATCGGGCTCAGCAGCAATTGGCACCGGATCATCCACAGCAGCCGTTTTTGGAAAATGTGTTGGATGAAACGGATTCTTTGCTTCGTCGATTTCGTGCACTACTGCGTATTTCTGAAATTGAAAATCACCAGAGAAAATCTGGCTTCAGAAGCGTGAATCCAGAGGAGGTGTTAAGGCAATTGATCGAACTATTTGAACCGCTGGCTGAAGATGCCTCGGTGAATTTGATGCTGCAATGTGAAGCCACCTCAACTATAGAAGCCGATCCGGATTTGCTGTTTGAAGCACTGAGCAATTTAGTGGACAACGCCATTAAATTCACGCCTGCCGGTGGCTCTGTATGGATTAAATTGGGGCAGATGAATTTGGTGCCGCGCATAGATATTATTGATACCGGCTGCGGTATTCCGGTGTCAGAAAGAGAAGCGGTATTACTACGTTTTCATCGCAGCAATACCGCCCAAGCACATCATCACAACAAAGAAGGATACGGCCTTGGTTTGAGTATAGTCACAGCTGTAATGCGACTACATGGTTTTAGCTTGCAATTTCAAGACACTGAAATTGGTACGCACTTAACTGTGTTTTGCGCGCGCGAATGACATTAGATTTTGTGGTTGAGTCCAATGGTGAATCCCGATGTCGTTGCCTTGTTAGCCACACCGCCCTGGAATTGAGTCTCATCTCCACCCCATTTGTTGTAGTCAAACTCTAGGTAAGCCAGCGTCTGTTTGGAGAATTTGTATTCTACAAAACCTATCACGCGATCAATCTTCGCATCGGGTTTGACATCTTTGGTCCAACTGCGATCCACATTGTAATAACCCAATGTTAAATCGATCGCCTGTGTCGCTGCATACGTCGCACCGATTGAATAGATATCAGTTTTGATTTGCGTAGTTGCTGTATTGTCCGCGGTATTGCTACCGAAGTTTGCAGCAATTTGCCAATCACCCAGAGTTACGCGACCACCCGCTGTATACGCTGTTAATTTCAGTGTATCTGTGATGTTATTTAAATCTTCATAGCCGGCTGACAAAAGCAGTGGGCCATTTTTATAACTTAATGCAGCTTCTGTACTTGAACCTGCTTCGCTGTCGCCCGCCACACCACCAAACGAATATAACAGGGTGCCGGTTACCGGACCAACTTGTTCAATATACTTGACAGCATTGTCTTGTCTCATCATAGAACCGTTTCCTCCATCGCCGGTTCCGTAATAAGTGGCAGCTGAAGTAACCAGTGAAGGTGAGTTCAACGACGTGAATTGCAGGTTTGGATTGAATGAAGTGAATCGGCCATTGATCGCATCAATATCATCAATGATGTCGCGAATCACACTTTGTTGACGACCAAAAATAAAACTGCCGTATGGCGTAGCCAAACCTACTGATGCTTCGCGTTCGAAGAATTTGTTGGTGGTTGCTGCTGCAATATTTTTGTCGGTACCGATGTTGACATTAGTGCTTCCGGTATTCAAGTACAAATCGCTTTCCAATTTGAACAGTGCCTGATAACCATCACCAAGATCTTCAGTTCCGGAAAACCCGAAACGGCCTGATCTGTCCACGCCATTTGCCAGTCCTGTCGTACTGGTGGCACTGGTAGATGGAGAGGACGTAGCGGTTAGGCCAAGGCCATCAGAATAGCGAACACCGGCATCTAATACGCCGTAGATTGTTGTACCAGTTTGTGCCTGTACGGCAAAGCTTGAAATTAACGCTAATAAGCCAATTGCACTATTTTTATAATTCATTGTTCCCTCATGTAAGAAATAATAAAGACTTCAAAGTTATTTGCATGTGTAACGCATGCATAAGCTTGGTCTTCAACGGAGAACGCAGATTAACATTCACCTTTTTTTTACAGAACGAATCATTTCACGCTTCGATATGCAGAAAATGCATATAGGTAATTAAATAAAAATAGACGTAAAAAAACCGCCCAATTTGCATTGAGCGGTTTATGTATTTCGATGGTTAAGCTATAACCATCCAACTACATCAACAAATTAGAACTTTGTGCGCATACCAACAGCGTAGATTGCGTTGCTAGTGTTGTACACGATTGATGGATATTGATCACCTTTGTATTGTGAATACATTACACCAAAATATGCATCAGTACGTTTGGAGAAATGGTAATCAGCTAACAATGAGTATTCATAGATATTGCCATCTGCCTGGCCTGATTTAACAGAACCATTTGTGTTCGCTGTGTAGTCTGATGATTGTTGTGGAGACAGATCATAGAAACCAACTGCCAGGTTAAATGCTGGAGTGAAGTTGTAATCGCCACCAAGCCAGAATACATGGGTAGTACGGTTTGCATCAGCAAAATTTGAAGCAACGTCAATTGTGTAACCGTAGTAGGTCGAAGTACCCAAAGCGATAAATGGATCAGATGGCGCTTTTAATGTGTAGCTTTCATAACCGCCAGTGATTTTTGCATCGCCAAAAGCATATTTAGCAGCAAGCATGTAGGCAGTAGTGTCGTAGTTAGTTACGTTGACATCACCAGCTAATGGGCTGTTTGTGCCAGTCAATGTATCAGTAGATTGTTGATACGCCAACTGAACGCCAAAACCATACGCTTCGTAACCTGCACCAACACCGTATGAAGAGCCAGCTGAAGAGCTACCTGCTACGCCGCCCAATTTAGCCATTCCGATAACATTGAAATCGCCAAATTTGTTGGTGTACTTGATGCTGTTATCTTGACGTTTGTTTTCTGTCAGACCACCACCAGCGTATGTACCTGAGAAGCCTAATGGTGAAAACAATTGAGCATCTTGAACTGCATCGTAGTTTCTCAAGATTTCGCCCATTGCTGACCATTGACGACCAAATGTCAATGTACCCAGAGTTTCATCCGACAAACCAACCCAAGCCTGGTCATTGAACAATTCACCGTTTAATGAAGACGGAGCTGAAACTGTGCCAGATGTAGCATTTCTGTTGTTTGCCAATGACGCGCCAGCATTGCTCAATGTGCCTGAGTTAATGTTGAAATATGAATCTAAATTGAAGATTGCTTTCAGACCGCCGCCCAAATCTTCAGTACCACGGATACCCCAACGTGATGGAGAGATACCACCGTTAAACATGCCGGTAGTCGATTGATTTACTGCTGTTTTAGTTGCAGTTACTGGGTTAACAGTTGCCGGAAAATTTGGATCTGCTGCTAAAGAATATTCAACATTACCAATAGCTGCATCGATAATTCCGTACAGTTCTACTGAAGAACCGTTAGTTGATTGCGCGTAAGCGCCATTTGCAGCAAAAAGCATAGCAATGCTAATGCCGATGATTTTCTTATTCATTGTTTGTCCTTTGAGGTGTGATGAGAAAGTAATTCGTTATTTTACTTTGGGAAATATTTGCAATCAGAGTTGTTAATTGCCATTTACCCTAAACATATACAGAGTAAAAAAAACTGAAAATAAAATTCGGCAACATGACTAAAGCGAGACTACGTATTGATGATTCGTCCAGCGCATATCTGTTCATTTGGTCATTACAGAATCTAGGCTGAACTATAATAACCAATTATGACAACTACATGACATGTGCGTTGCAACAAAACAACAATATTTAACGCTGCTGTACCTATTACAGTTTCTTTAATACATCCATTTATCCTAGGGGAGAAATGTAAAATATTCGGTTTTTTTTATCAAGAAATTTATGCTTTTACGTAGCGTGTGCGCTGCAACAAAACAACAAACCCTTCAATTAATGCGACATTGTAACAAATTGTTGCTTAGATATTGTTTTCAAACGGAAATACTGGATTATTTAACAATTTCCCGCAGGAATCCGATAAACACCCGTTTATAAATTTCCACACCATAATTTCATTACTGAGTTTTACGTCATAAAACTGCAATAATTGGTCGCATCCCATTTTTCGCCGCAAAACATAGTTATTAATGCAAGTTATTGAAAAGATATGGGTAAAACATTATTAATTTACCCATAAATAATCATTAATGTGCTTTTTCCCAGTTTTCCCCCACGCCAACGTCGGCAATTAAAGGTACATTCAATTTAGCAACATGAGCCATCAATTCGGGAATTTTTTTGTTTCACAATGATCAACTCATTGTCAGGTACTTCTAAAACCAGTTCATCGTGCACCTGCATAATCATCTTGGATTTCAACCCATCAAGCTCCAGCCATTGTTGCACTGCAATCATGGCCAATTTAATCAAATCTGCAGCAGTTCCTTGCATAGGAGCATTAATTGCGGCACGTTCAGCGCCTTGGCGCCGTTGACCATTCGCAGAATTAATTTCAGCTAACCATAGGCGACGTCCAAATACCGTTTCGACATATCCCTGTTGTTTCGCCTTAATTTTAGTTTCAGCCATATAGCGCGCAACGCCGGGATAGCGGCTGAAATATTTATCGATATAACTTTGCGCTGCCGCGCGTTCTATCCCTAAATTGCCTGCTAATCCAAACGCACTCATGCCGTAGATTAGGCCGAAGTTAATCACTTTGGCATAACGACGTTGCTCGCTACTTACATCTGCAGGTGCAATACCAAATATTTCGGCTGCAGTAGCGCGATGCACATCTTCACCTTCAGCGAAAGCGCGCAATAAACTGGCGTCACCGGATATATGCGCCATGATGCGCAATTCGATTTGCGAATAATCCGCCGAAACGATCACGCTTCCCGGAGGCGCGACGAATGCCTCGCGTATCCTGCGCCCTTCTGCGCTACGGATTGGAATATTCTGCAAGTTAGGGTCATTCGACGCTAATCGCCCGGTGACCGCGACAGCCTGGGCATAGTTGGTATGAACCCGCCCAGTGCTGGCATTGACCATTTTGGGTAATTTGTCCGTGTAGGTAGATTTTAATTTTGCCAATCCACGGTACTCCAGCAACACCTTAGGCAAAGGGTAATTCTCCGCCAGCTTTTGTAGCACTTCTTCGTCGGTAGAAGCAGCGCCGGACGGGGTTTTTTTGACTATCGGCAATTGCAGCTTTTCAAAAAAAATCTCGCCCAACTGTTTGGGAGAATTGAGATTGAATGGTTGCCCTGCCAAGTCATAAGCCTGCTGCTCCAAGGCCAGCAAGCGAAGCCCAATTTCATTGGATTGCGTCGCCAATAATTGAGCGTCAATCAGTACGCCATTGCGCTCAATTTTTTGCAGAACCTGCGCGGTGGGAAGCTCGATCGCTTCATAGATGTAACGCAACTTGGGATCATTGTCTACGATAGGAAACATCGCCTGGTGCAATTGCATGGTGATATCTGCATCCTCGGCGGCGTAGTTCGTCGCGAGTGCAATTTCAACCTGATCAAAACCGATCTGATTTGCACCCTTACCGCATACTTCTTCAAAACTGATCGTTTTACGATCTAAATGACGCATCGCCAAACTGTCCATATCATGTGATTTATGCGATTCAAACACGTACGATTGCAGCATGGTGTCATGTGCGACGCCCCGCAATGTGACGCCGTGATTAGCAAAAATATGGCTGTCGTATTTCAAATTTTGTCCTACTTTAAATTTGCCCGTATCTTCCAGCCACGGTTTTAGACGTGCCAACACGGTGTCGCGCGACAACTGTGCGGGCGCATCAGGATATCGATGTGCCACCGGAATATAGGCAGCATGCCCTGCTTCACAACACAGAGATATGCCTACCAATTGAGCGGTCATTGGTTCCAGCGAGGTTGTTTCAGTATCGATAGAAGTTAATGGTGCCTGCTGAATCTTCTCCAGCCATATCGCCAACTCGGCTTCCGTTAATATCGTTTCGTATTTAGTAGGAATTTTTTCCGGGACAACATGAATTGTTTGCGTTGGTTCAATCGTAATTTCGTTTTTAGATTCAGATGACGAAGTTGTATCAGATTGATGGCCCATCGCTTCGCGCAACCAGGTTTTAAATCCATAGCGCGTGAAGAAATCCACCATTGCTGCCGTGTTTTCTGACTGAGCAATTAATGATTCGTTGATCGATTTCATGTGTGCCGACAAATCGCAATCCGTTTTAACAGTAACTAACACGCGTGCTTGCAGCAGCCATTCCAGTGCCTGGCGTAAATTTTCGCCGACCACTCCACCAATATCTTTCGCATTCGTCATGACACCATCTAAAGAGTCATACATGCTTAGCCATTTCACCGCAGTCTTTGGACCGACTTTAGCCACTCCGGGTACGTTATCCACGGTATCGCCAATCAAACTCAGATAATCGACGATACGATTTGGCGGCACGCCGAATTTGGCATTAACACCTGCGATATCCAATTTCTCATTGGTCATCGTGTTGATTAAAGTGACATCCTGATTCACCAATTGAGCCAAATCTTTATCGCCGGTTGAAACGACGCACTGCAATCCTTGCTTCACACAATCTACTGCCAGGGTTCCAATCACATCATCCGCTTCTACTCCCTCAACCATCAGGATCGGCCAACCCATATTGCGCACCACTTCATGAATTGGCTCAATTTGCGCGGCAAGATCTTCCGGCATGGATGGACGTTGCGCTTTATATTCCGCATATAAATCATCACGGAATGTTTTTCCTTTTGCGTCGAATACACAGGCCATATATGCTGCCGGGTAGTCCGCACGAAGACGACGTAGCATGGCGATCATGCCGTAGATAGCACCAGTCGGTTGGTTTGCTGAATTGCGCAAATCCGGCATCGCGTGAAAAGCTCGGTATAAGTAACTCGAACCGTCAACTAATAGTAAAGTTTTTTGCATAAGATTTTTAGATAAAGGTGCCTGATGTGTGAAAACATGGAATTTGCTGGGGATTATGGCAGAATTTACCGAAGCAACCGAGGGTTTATCGGAAGTCAGTTCCGCACCACCTGCGGCAATTTTATAGATATATGTAGTTAGGTACTTTGCTACAATGCAGTATGTTGATATTGAATCGATGCACAAATCCGGCAGTTGCTGCTAAAACCAAAGCGCTCAAATAATCATTATGAAAAAAACATCAGGCCTAGTTTTCACCCTCTTAATCACTGTCCTCGCGAGCACTTTTTTTATATCTGCTCCACTCTACGCTGCTGATCCACCGCCCTCAGATGCGCCGCCCAAAGTAGACCCGCTTGATGACACCGATCCAGCTGTCACCAATCTCCCCAAGCAGAAAGTTAAACAGACTATACAAACTACACAGCAAGGGGAGCAGACAGAAATCAAAGTCACCAATGATGTTGGAACCTATATCGTAAAACCAAATGAAAAAGTGGGTACCTCCCTGCCAGGAGACGCACAAAGTAACAGTAACAATCCGGTTCAATGGGTAGTAAAAAGCTGGGGTGGCAGTAAAAATTCAGACAAGGCCGATGATGCACCACCAACCCTGCAACCGAATCCCAATCCGCCAGCCACAAAATAATAGATAACCCGATAGTGTGCGACGGCACTGACTATAAACTTTAGAATTTTATCCCATGGCAGTATTTACCCCGGTTAGCATGGCTGACCTCAGCGCTTGGATCACTCAATTCCCTCTAGGACAAGTACACGCCATCAAGGGCATTTCATCCGGCATTGAAAACAGTAATTTTTTTATTCACACCGATGCAGGTGAATACGTATTAACGATTTTCGAAAACCTCAGCTTTGAACAATTACCCTTCTATCTGCATTTGATGGATCACCTTGCTCAGCACGACATATTGGTGCCGGCACCAGTCGCAAACAATAACGGGAAATTAGTCACCGTACTGCACGGAAAGCCCGCTGCCATAGTGAGCAAATTAAGTGGGGATAGCGAACTGCATCCGTCGTCATTGCATTGCGCTGAAGTGGGGGAAATGCTGGCCAAAATGCACCTTGCAGGACAGAGTTTCGGGATGCATCAGGAAAATCTGCGTGGCCTATCCTGGTGGAGAGTAACAGCACCCAAAGTGATGAATTTTTTAGATATGAAACAGCAGAAGTTGCTGAAGTCAGAATTGGCGTCTCAAGAATCCTTTGCTGCAAGCGCAAGTTATCAGCAACTTCCACGTGGCCCAATTCACGCTGACCTGTTCCGTAACAACGTCATGTTTGATCAAAATAGACTGACCGGTTTTTTTGATTTTTATTTCGCTGGCTGGGATACCTTGATTTTTGATTTAGCCGTTACGTGCAATGACTGGTGCATAGATTTATCCAGCGGTGAACCAGATGCCGAGCTGACCAATGCATTATTAGATGCCTATCAAAAAATTCGGCCGCTAACATCGGCGGAAGAAAGTGCGTGGCCTGTCATGCTACGCGCCGCAGCATTACGCTTTTGGTTATCGCGTTTATTTGATTTTTATCAGCCAAGAGAAGCACATGTGCTGACCCCGCATGATCCTACCCAATTTGAACGAATTTTACGCAAGCGCTGCACACAATGAACAATCTTCCCGCCAACACCGGCTGGCTCTGGGTTAAACAGGGTTATCAGTATTTCAAACAGCAGCCGATGGAGTTTTCCACGCTATTTTTAGCCTATCTGTTTTTCATGCTGGTGTTAGGATTTATTCCCTTTGTGGGACAG
>Ga0207025_1142_pt1 | contig 11091 bp, 14 predicted proteins | sample Alteio_BWMinCont_45_FD_153261 | JGI IMG/M metagenome (GOLD analysis project Ga0207025, IMG submission 153261) | Enriched cells from forest soil in Barre Woods Harvard Forest LTER site, Petersham, Massachusetts, United States -... | ecosystem: Environmental > Terrestrial > Soil > Temperate forest >... | reverse complement strand
TGATGATGATGTCCGGTCGCAACTCCCCGGCCATGCGGAGAGCTTCATGTCCATTGAGAGCCTCACCGCAGACTTCCCACTGCGGTCGAGCCTCCAGGACCATTCGTATGCCGTGCCGCACGACTTCGTGGTCGTCAGCGATCAAGATACGCATCAATCAGCTTTCTCCGAGACTCAGTTTAGATCGTAGCCGCGCGGATGTCTCTCGGTACGCTACGGTACGTATTTAGGATCGGCACGCAAGCGTACATCTTTGACGGTACGTTATTTTCTGGGGTTCGGCGGTGAAACCGCAGAAGCGTGTATGGAACATGGTGTCGGCACACGGCAGCAGTCTGAGACCATGTCCGACTGCGGGTGGCTCTTGCGAGGATAGGATTGGCTCCGAGCCTCACGAGAATCGTACTCAAGCCGTTGGTTGATTCGAAGGCGACTCAGATCTGACCCTGAATCGCTTTGCCACTGCGCGGGCGAAGTCCCGAGCTCGGGTATTCGTCAGACGGAAAACGCGAATCGCCTTACAACAATTTTGTGAATCTCCGAGGTCCCATTGGATCGGTCCCGCGCCGAAAGCAAGCGGGAAAATGGCCTTGAATTCATCTTCGGAAAGCTTGTCGAAGCCAATATCCCAATGCGCGGTTTCCGGGTTGAGTTCCAAATTGAACCGATTCTTTAGCGTGGACTTGGCGAGCACTGCCACGATCGCATCGCGAAGATTACGTGATTCGTGCCCCGCCTTTCTCATGACTTTAGCTTCCGTCCGTTGTCTTCCGAATAGTTGCCGGTCTCAGCCATTCTTCGAGGACGGTCCGATCGGTGGGCTCGATTCGGATGAATTCAATCCCCATACCTTCGCTAGTGATGTTGGTCACTTTACCCATCGCAGCGAAATCCGCTCCTGAGTGTCTGATTTTCACGCGGACTGGCGTGCCATTAGGAAAGGCCATCGTTGTTTTCACAAAGCAACCCAGTAAACTTAGGTCACGAGTAAGTGAAACCACTTCGTTCAGTTGTCCTAGGTCGATTACTTCGGCGATTGCTCCGAAGTTATAGCGAGTTGCGCGTCGCCGTTCGCTTTCCATTTTCTCCGGTGGTCCCTACCGCGATGCCCGATCCTCACGATTCATCGATCTCGGGCGAAATCGATTCCGGCGACCCACACCAGGGGAAAAGCGACGTGCCAAAACTGCGGAACGAGTGTTACGAATTCAATGCCGAGTGGCTTTGTCTTTTGGAAAGAATTCACCGTCAACGACTCGGCAACTCGGTTCCTCGCCCCCTGAACAATTTTCTCGCACCTTGTAAGAGGGTTAATGGCTCAGGTCAAGCCGGTATAAATCCGTAGGGGATTTCCCGATAGGCGCTGAGGCCCAACGATGTTATATAATTGACACTACCCGGTATCAGATACAACGTGGTTCGATCCCGGGTCATCAGTCTGGTCTGGTGGTCGAACGCTGTCCGTCACTGGGCCCTGGCGAGGAGCGGTTGGTTCGCGAGGCTTTTTCGCCAGTAGTAGTAATCGCTGCGGCGCCAGCGGACGACAGGCGGCGCTGCACTCCTGAATTGAGCAGGAACCCCTAAATCACGGCACGTTCGGTTCAAGACCGCTCTGCGTAACCCCTGATACCCCGATGCCATTGCAGAACTCCTATGCGAACCCGAACTAAGCGTCTCGGCCGGGCCTTGCCGAAGTCGCCTTTCAGGCTTTCCATGTGGTTGCTGAACACGCTGAATGGCTCGAAGATCGGCTTCGCCATATATGACAAGGGCTTCCGTTATGTGGGCGTCAATTTCGCTATCGCTGCAATGAACGGCGTGCCGCCGGAAGAACACCTGGGACAAACACCACGCGACGTGGTTGGGCGAACGTCGAGAATCATCGAACCTCGGATTGATCGCGTATTCCTGACCGGCGAACCGGTCTATCACCATGAATTTTCCGCGAAGCTGCCCAAGAGAACTGACGTTGGGTACTGGATTCAGGATTATTTCCCCATAAGCGATGACCGAGACCGAATTAGTCACGTTGGTATCTTCGTTGTAGAAGTAACCGAGCAGCAGAGACTGCGTGCCCTTATCCAGCCGGCCCAGCCGCAGCAGGGCGCGCGTGTCCGGCGCAACCTGCCTGCAGGAGTACTTTTTGACTCGCCCTCCTCAATGGAGTTTCCGACGGACGTACTGTCGGCCCGTGAGCTTGAGGTTCTCAGCCTCTTGGCGCAGGGCAAATCCAACAAGGAAGTGGGCTCGGCCTTGACGATTAGTGAGAAAACTGTGGAGACCTACAGATCCAGGATTAAGCTCAAACTGGGGCTGAAATCACTCGTGGAACTGGTCCATTACGCTATTCAGCGCGGGATTGTGAAACCATAGGACGTAAGAAGTGAGCGCCTGCAGCAATTTCTCAATTTACTTGCCGCCCCCCTCTTTCTGACGCGCGGCCCAAAGCGTAGGTTTAGCTATTTTTCCGGGGTGGAAAGGACATTCTCAAGTAGCTTGTTGTAGTTTGCTATCCCGGATGGTGAGCACACAGACTCTTCGATGTCGAAGTTGTCCGGCAAACGGTGAAGCACGAACTTGTTGAGAGCCTGCCACCGTTGCCTGTAATACTCGGGGTCATCAATTGTGACGGTGAGCTCCAAGGTGTCATAGTCCGCGAGATGGTATCGTTCCTCTACCCGCATATTCGTGGTGTGGGGGCGGCCGGCGTTATCGAGCCAAGTTCTGTCATCCACCCCCATCGTCTGGACCACGAACGTGTAATCGTCCACCCATCTGCCAACAGAATACCCATTCCACCTTGGTTCGGCGCTTTTGGCATCCGGGAGCGCCCGGCCATCGGTCCAGATGACGCGCCAGGTGTCAGAAAACTGATATAGGGCGAGCACCTGGTTCTCCGCCTGGGCGAACTCGACTACCTTTAGTCGAAGAAGGTCGAGTTGCGGAAATCCCACTGGGTCACAGATGTCTACCGGATTATTTTGACGGTCGGGGCCAACTGCTCTGACTCCGGCCGTCGGCTTGTTAGCCTGGAGCGCTGCCAACCCCGCAGGTGTGTAAGGTATAGGACGCGCAATATTCTTCTCGTCCGCTTGCCCTCCGCGTTCCTTCGCCGGCTGCCCAGCGGCTACTGCTGGATGTTCTAATGCACCATCGTTCTGGACTCCCCCCTCCGCTTGCCCGTTCCAAATACCGGACAAATCGCGGCGTGGAGGGGGTCGCTTCACGGTCCCGGCGTATGCGGCCTTCCCCGGCGGGGCATCATTCCACGGCGGCATCCCTTTAGTTTCTGCATTTTTAGCCGGAGCGGTTTGCGCGCGCAGAACGGGCGAGAAGGTCAAGAGTGCAAGCAGTGCTATCGCTGTGATCACGAAGCGCTTTGGCATTTCCCCGGAGCTCCTTCCGGAAGCTAATTCCAGGTCGCCGTTCGTTTCCGAGCACGGCCCTGAGTGGGAATTCGCGTTAGCTATTTCTCTTGGGGATTAATAGGGTCACCAACAAATTCGTTATACCGCTGGATTTCGGACGGCGAACAGAATATCTCCCGGATATCGAAATCTGGGGGCTGACGGCGAAGAATGAGTTTATTGTGAGCCATCCACGGTTCCGTATACATCACCGGGTCGTTAATGATCTCTGTGTGTTCCATGGTGTCATGGTCCACGAGGTGAAATATTTCCGTCACCCGCAACTCTTTACTGTGTGGGCGGCCGGCATGATCGATCCAGGATTTCTCATTCATCCCCATGGTTTCGGCAACGAACGTGTAATCGTCCTGCCAGTGACCAACGGAGTAGCCGTTCCACCGTGGCGGGGGGTCTTTGGGGAGTTCTCGCCCGTCGGTCCAGATAATGCGCCATTTATGATGATATTGACCCAAGAAAATCACCTGGTTCTTCGTCTGAACGAGTTCGTTTGTCCTAAATTCAAAATTTTCCATGTACGGGAAGCCCAGGGGATCGCACTTGTTCCCCGGATCGTTTCCAAGCACCGAAGGAACCGCTCGCACACTTTGTCCCGTGGGCCTATTGGCTTTGAGGGCTGCTTCCCCTAAGGGGGTATAAGGGAGGGGATTTACAACACCCTTCTCATCGGGTTGCCCCCCTCGGAAACGCTTAGCCTCAGCCTCCGAGCCGGGTGTATCTCCTGGGTAGACAGCGGGGTGTTCAGCCACGCCGGCTGGCTCGACGCCGCCCGTCGCTGTCGCATCCCAAATACCCGATAAGTCGCGGCGCGGAGCGGGGCCTGCCTTCTGGCCGGCATCGAGGGACCGGTTAATCCGGTTTCCAGTCGGATCATTGTTCCAATTTCTTTTCGTCTCGTCTGTCTGTTTTGGCGTTTCGGTTTGAGCACGCATACTCCATGAAAATGTCAAAAGTCCGAGCGCAGCCATCGTCCCAGCGATGAAGGGCTTTAGCATTCGGGAATCCTTTTTATAATTCGGAATCCAATTTGCGGCCAAACCTGCACATCTCACGATTCAGGCACTCACCCACAGTGCGGCGCCTCACGGCTTGAACACGTGACCATTGATTACGACACGCCCTTTGAAACGTCCGACCGTTTTGCCGGTGGCCGTAAGGTTCTTGCCCGGCGTCACGTCAACCACGACTTCATCTCCCGGCTTGAACATATTCTTGGTCCAGCCTGCGGGGGAAATGTTCACGGGAGCTGCATTCTCTATAACCCAGTGTGCCGTGTTATCAGCGTCGTCCTTTGCGTCGACGAGTAGCCAGCAATGGGGGTTGGCCCAAACCCATTCGGTCACCGTTCCCTTCACCGTAATCGTTTTATCGGTGTCGTATACTGCGCTCCCGTGGTGCCCAAAGAGCGGAACGGAAACCGCCATGAGGCCAAAAGCTACGAGAGCACTGATCGCAAGCTTGGTTCTCACAGCAACCCTCCTTATTTATTTTGTTCTCTGCGGGGAACGGAATTTGTATGCTCCATGGCAGGCGCGGTTCTAAACAAAATTTCCTTTTTGGCTTGCAAGCTGCGCAGAGTCTACACCTTTGGTCGCGGTGTCGGCAATACTGCGGTGCCTGCCTCTGCTGAATCTGGTCGGCCGCCAGCGGAGAATCGTTACCCCTCGGGAGGAACTTTGAAATGCTCTACCAACACCTTTCATATTGATACACGATTTCACCAACTCCCCCGACCAGGGGTGTAGCACTTTTGCCGCCGTCTTACACTAACGCCGTCCTTTCCTTGACACCCTCTCTCGCCTGCCAGTAGACTCAAAACGCGCACATTTTCAAGCGGAGTTTGATCGACTATGTTGTTGTCACGGGATTACGTCGGCTATATGGCCACCGAGGTGGTCAAACGGCTGCTTTCCAACAATATGATCGAAGCCGGCAATCCCGCCGTGCTTACCGAGCGCGTCCGCGCGAAAATGGCCGAGGAGATTGGCCTCGAGGATCGCCTGAATGAAGAAGTCCGCGAAATCCTCAACAAGCATGCCGATGAGATGCGCCGCACCGGCGCCTCTTATCAGGAGATGTACAAAAAAGTGAAAGGTGAACTGGCGCGCCAGCGTAAATTGATTCTGCGTTGACGCCGTAGCCGCGTGAGTCTTGCGCTATCTTGGCGGCCGACTTCGCGCCCTGTCTATGCGCCGCCATCTATGCGCCCCTGACCTATGAGATTGAGCCGCGAAAAAACCGTACGCTTGTCACACTTAATTACCGACGTCCTGGTTGCGGGAGAGGACGTGGAATTCATCGAAGATCGAGCTACCATTCGCCAGAATGTCGTGGAGATCCTGCTGGCTTTGCTGAAGGACGAAGAGCAGATGGACGCACAGGTGCGCCAGAAAATCGCCTCGCAGAAAAAAGAGATCGCCGAAGGCACCGAAGAATGGGAAGTGCTCTATCGCAAATATTATGCGGAAGAGATGCGCAGGATGGGCATCACCCACCAGCCCAGCAGCCCTCAGTAGCGCGACCGCGCGTTAAAAAAGTAGCGCCGAAGAGAAGACCCCAGAGTTTTAAGGTTGTCGGGCGGCGCACTAAAAGAAGAAAGGCGCTCGCCAAAGCGAGCGCCTCTTTAATTTAATCTCAGCCTGGGAATCTTATTGGTTGTTTGAATCTTCCGGCCGCTTCTTCAGCGTTGGCCGGTCGGGATCTTCGGAAGGATCGCCGCTTTGCGTGCTGGGCTGTTGCTGTCCGCCCGCACCGGTTTGCGGCTGCCGTTCTGTACGCGTTCGCAGCGTCGGTCTGTCTTTATTCGTTTTGTCGTCCTGCAGTTTGTTGCGGTTCTCGATCCGCCGCAGTCGCGCCTTCACGGTGTCGAATTCCGACGTCGTGACGATGTACTGGTCCCGCGACGGCAGCACGTTGCCGATCTCTTTTTGAATCGACACCACGCGTTCCGGCGTGGGCGGGTGCGTCGAGAAAAACTTCGGCACGGTCCCCGGCTGCCGCTTCTCCTCTGCCTCGACCTTCTCAAAGAAGGTCACGAACGCGTTCGGGTCATAGCCCGCCGCGTACATGTACTGCAAGCCGAGGTAGTCCGCCTCGTACTCCGCGTCGCGCGAAAACTTCAGGAACGACATGGGAATGGCGAAGTTCAGTCCCTCGTAAAGTCCGTAGCCAGCCCACCCGCCCGGTCCGAGCAGAATCAGCGGGATCGTGGCCATCTGCGCGATCTCGCCCTTGGTGGCGTTCTTCGTGCCGTGTCGCGCGGCCACGTGAGCAATTTCATGTGCCATCACGCCTGCGAGTTCTGCTTCCGAATCGGCGCGCAGGATCAGTCCGCTATGCACGTAGAAAAATCCACCCGGCAGGGCGAACGCGTTGACCACATCCGAATCAATCACTTTAATGGTAAAAGGAACCTTGGCATCCGAGTTGCGCACCAGATTCTGTCCTACGCGGTTCACGTATTCGCTCACCACCGGATCATCGATCAACTTCGACGAGCGCTCCACTTCCTGCGCCAGGCTCTTGCCCAGTGCCATCTCGCGCTCGAGTGAGTAGAAGTTGACCCCTTTGCCTACTCCCCGGTTTCCGATCGCATCCACATCCTGCTTCGACCCCGCCTTGACGTCGGGCTTGTCCTTTTGCGGTATTGGGGCTTTTTCTTGCGAATCTTTCGGCTGCGATGGCTGAGCCTCGCTCTTTGAGGGAGAAGACGGTGGCGGAGCCGGCTGCTGCGGAGCGGGATCTTGCGTCGGCGCAGTTTGAGGCGTCGGATTCGCGGGAGGCGGCGCCGGCTGCGATGGTGCCTGCGGCGCTGCCAGAATGGGGAAGGCGAGTACCGCCGACAAAGCCAGCCCCAAAAGGCTCCGGCTAGCAAAGGCCCCGAAACGAACTGCAATAGGTGACTGTCTCATGTTTTGCTCCGCCCGGTCTGCTCAGTGCAAGTATACATCTACGCGGGCTCCCCGAAGATTAAAGATAGTAGGCCATGCTTCTCTGATCTTTCCTTTTGATGACCCCTCGGTGGCCAGGGTTTCCTGCCTTTCCTACAATCGCCACAAATTACGCTCGATCCGGTCCGCGCGGTACCCGCACGGCTGAAACCCTAACGGTTCTGGGCTAAACCTCACCTAGCCGCCTGCCTTCTCCAGCCGAGAGATGGATTGCGGAGTGCACCTCAAGGTAAAACCTGTACCTTGGGTCAGGTTGACACTGGCTCGTGCGTACCCCAAAATTCTAGTGAATAACCGATGCTGCGCTGAAATTGGCCTAAAAGGAGTTGAGCGCCAGGTACCCACAGGATCCCTCGCGCGGCAAAAATGTCCGTCCCCAAAATACAGGTTGGCCAGGTTTGGAAGAAAGCCGGTAGCGAGGAGAGCTTTCTCGTTACGCGCCTCTATAGTGAAGCCCTGGCTACGTTTGCCGTCCTCCGCCCGACCGGCAACGAAGCCACCGCCGTCCTCCGCATCAAAGTGCAGCGCAAGGGCACGAGCCAGGCGCTTCCTGGCTTCTCCATGGCCCAGGATTCCGACGAATTCTAGACCCCGCGCCGAGCGCACCCTAAATCGAGCGCACCGGCAAATCCACCACGTCCTCCACCTGCATTACTTCTTTCGCCAAAAAAGGCTCCGCGTGTTCTACCCCGATCATCTCCCCATAAAACCGTGCCACCAGATGAACCTCGTGCACCAGCCGGTCGAGCGGTAAGTACACCTTCGAACGCCGCTCGCGACCCTTCGGCCGGAACTGCGAGCCGTAGGCTAGGATGGCCCGCGTCCGTCGCTCAAATTCGCGCGAGATGTCCACTACAAAAGAAGGCCGCACGCTGCGGTCGTACGTCGTTGAGTACAGCACCTTGAACGGGCGATAAGCCTCGCCTTCCAGGTTCAGCCGTTTCAGCCCCGCCAGAAAGCAGCCCTCGTAGCCCAACCGTGACGCCGTGTAATGGTCCGGATGGCGCCCCTCCCAGTAGGGCAGTATCACCGTGCGCGGGCGCAGCGCCCGGATTCGGCGCGCGATCGCCAGCTTGTATTCCATGCGCATCTCCAGATGCGCGTCCGGGAGTTCCAGGTTCTCGCGATGGGCCACGCCCAGGATCCGGGCCGCCGCCGCAGCTTCCTTGCGGCGCGTCTCCACGGTCCCCCGCGTGCCCATCTCTCCCCCTGTCAAATCGAGTATTCCTACCGCATATCCGCGCCGCGCCATCTTGATCAGCGTGCCGCCGCAGGTCAATTCAACGTCATCGGGGTGTGCGGCCATCGCCAGCAGGTCCAGCTTCATCATGCCTCCTGAGTGTGAGCCGTCCGGATTGTGGCAGCCCCCAGGCCACAAGGGAAGCCGGCGCCTCAAAGCCACCCGAGGTTCTGCTTCTCTGTGTTAAATTCCTCGCTCGACGTGAAACCACTCCAGGGACAGGTCGCTTTGGTGACCGGCGCGGGACGCCGCATCGGCCGCGCCATCGCTTTGCGCCTGGCCGCCGACGGCGCTCGCACCGTTGTGCACTATCGCCGCTCGCAGGCAGAAGCCGAAGCGGTCGCCGCAGAAATCGTCCGTGAGGGAGGCGAAGCCATTTGCATTCAGGCCGAACTCGCCCGCATCGCCGAGATCGATCGCCTGTTCAAACAGGTGGAGCACAGCTTCGGGCGCTTGGACATCCTTGTGAACAACGCCGCCGTGTTTTCCCCTACCCCCGTCGGCGAGACCCGCGAAGCGCAGTGGGACGCCATCGTGGATACCAATCTGAAAGCGCAGTTCTTCTGTGCGCAGGCCGCCGCGCCCCTGCTGGCTCAAAGCGGCCGGGGCCGAATCATCAATTTCGCTTCGCTCGGCGGCTTGCTCGCTTGGCCTAAATACACCGCCTATAGCGTTTCGAAAGCGGGCGTGCTGATGCTGACGCGCTGCCTGGCGCTCGCTCTGGCCCCGGCCATCACCGTAAACGCCATCGCCCCTGGAACGATCTCGTTCCCTGACGACGCGCCTGACATCGCCGAGCGCGCCATCCAGAGCGCCCCCTTGCGCCGCGCAGGCACCGCCGAAGAGATCGCCGGCGCCGTCACCTACCTGATCGGCGCCTCGTACCTCACCGGACAAGTCCTCGTTGTCGACGGCGGCTGGTCCATCCCATCGTGATTTCTAGTGGGCCCGTCCTGACTTAATGGGCTGTTTGGCTGGCTTTTGGCGGCGTCCGTTCGAGGGCGTCGCGATCCCAATGGGCTAGGGTCGCTCCCGCTTCGTAGGTGCTTTGGCAGAACTCCAGCAGCGCCTGATCTGGCGACTCGCCTGTGCGCATGTCGTCGTATTTGAAGATGAACTCCCCTAATTGATTGTCGAAGTGTGCCGCCTGTGGCTCGATGCTCCGTTTGTCGAGACCCGCCGGGCTTGGAGCGGTGTAGGAATAAAAGGCCGCATTCTTGAACCTGCGATCGCCTGGCCAGAATCCGCAGCTGCTCACTTCGTGTGAATATCCCTCGCGAGTCATCGCATCGGCGCCCTCCCGTTGCGGTGCGCGTCGGCCCGAAAAACGGCTCACGGCCAGATCGAAAGAACCCCAGAAAAAATGCACTGGACTGCACTTGCCAATAAACCGCGACCTGAAAACCTTGAAGATCCGATCGGAATTCATCAGGATCCGCCGGAAGCTCTCCACATGTTTGACGTCATAGGAGGCGTGGTGCGTATCCTCATCGAACGGCGTGGTGTCATCGAACTCGTCGGGCATACGATGGATGCTCACCTCGATCCCCAGCGAGCGCAGGTCGGCCATGTACTCGCTGTAGAAATCCGCCACCGAGCGCGGAATCAGCGCAATATTTCGTTCCTTGCCTTCGCTTGTTCGAATCGCGAGCTTGTGCGCGATAAAGTCGAACTCCACGTCGAAGCTTTCGTGGCGAAACGGAATCGCCGAAGTGCTCAGCCCGCGCGGGGTGACGTAAAGCGTCACGTTCCACCAGTGATTCTCAAGTGGAGTCAGCGCCAAACGCGTCTTTCCCACGATCTGCGTCCACATATGCAATGTGTCGCAGGTGCCCTCCCAATCTGAAAACGTCAGTGCCGGCCAATCAGGCGAAGTCAAGTTCCACCTCGTCGATGTAGCACCAGCCCCAGTTTTCGCCCGGTTCCAGGGACTTCATGATCGGGTGCTTGACGGAGTGGAAATGCTTCGTCGCGTGCTTGTTCTTCGACGAATCGCAGCAACCCACGTGGCCGCAGATCATGCATAGTCTCAGGTGCACCCAAGTGTCGCCCATTTTCAAACATTCTTCACAACCATGCGTTCGAGGTTTCACGTCCCGAATCTCGTCTGTGTGACTGCATTCGCTCATTTTTCCCTCCTGCCGGCCCCCTATCGCGAGAAGACACTTACAGGATGTGCTCGCGCGGCAAAAAAGTCGAGCGCGGGATCAGGCCGGCACCGACCATCCAGCGGCTAATCTCGCCCCGCACGAGGCGTGCTATCACTCGGCGATCCGCAGCCAGAAAATCGTACCGCGATAAATCCGCGCGCCGCGCCCACACCAGACGCTCGAACACGATCCTGCTCGGGAGGCCAACTCCAGGCGCGCTAACCAAGCTCCTGATTCTCCCTGCATCCAAAGAGGCCGTTAAGAAAACGATCTCTACCGCATCCCGCATCTCCGCATACCGATGCCGCACCACATCCACCACATCA
>Ga0207025_1140_pt1 | contig 11180 bp, 16 predicted proteins | sample Alteio_BWMinCont_45_FD_153261 | JGI IMG/M metagenome (GOLD analysis project Ga0207025, IMG submission 153261) | Enriched cells from forest soil in Barre Woods Harvard Forest LTER site, Petersham, Massachusetts, United States -... | ecosystem: Environmental > Terrestrial > Soil > Temperate forest >... | reverse complement strand
GGATGCATAAGATTGGTAATCGCAACTATTTCAAGGATGCTTGCGAGAAAGTACAAAAAACTATGAACGAGATCTGTCGGCCAATCAATAAAACTTACCGCATGAATAATCGCACCTGACCAGAAAATGAGAATGAATAGAAACGCAACAGCAATATACGGCCATACAGCTACCTGCATTGCTATCATCGGACCAACAGCTGATGTTGCGAGCGTAACAAGAGCAACTCCTTGAATAACACTGATAAGAAGGAATTCGACGTCCAATGCAATATGATCCAGATGCTCTTTCCTATGTCTTAGCTGAGTGGAATCTTTTTTCATTGATGAGATTATAACAGAAGTGTATTTCAAAGCTATTTTTATCAACTTTGTTGAGGATTGTATTTACCTTCATTCCACCTCACCCGTGCTTGAATTAACTTTTTAATTAATGCCTTAGGTAGTTCTTTCATAAGAGGAAGATGAACAGCAGATTTAGTAGTTCCATAGGCTTGTAAATCAATTTTATAATGCTCAATAATCGGAGGCGGAATATACAGCCCGATATGATTTTTCATTAAGGCAAAATAAACTAATCGTCCTTTATAGTCATAATATGGCATGCCATAGCTGATTCGCTCTTCAGCTTGAGGAACTATATCCTTAATAAATTTGCGAAGTTCTTTCAGCTTTTCTTGCATTTCCTTAGGAGCACCAGAGATATATTCATCAACGGTCTTTGGCTTCATAAATTTCCAGGATGATTTTAAAAATACTTATGAATGTTGCATTCGAAGAGCTGCATCCATTCTCTCTACTAACGTTTGTGGAGTAATTTTAGCTTTTACGAAGTATCCATTGGCTCCTCCATCCATAACTTTTTTAATAAATACCGCTTCATCCAGATTTGTTAAAGCAAAAATTAATAATTTTTTTGCAGGGGACTTCTCCGATCTGCACCAATTAATAATTTCGGTACCAGAAACTTTCGGAAGCATAATATCCAGAAGCATAACATCGTACGTGGAAGCTTTCAATTTTTCGAGTGTCTTTTCTCCATCTTGTGCTGTATCAACTTCATAACCAGCCGTAGAAAAAGCGGATTTATAAATATCTAAAACGTAGAAATCGTCTTCAGCGATAAGTATTTTTTTCACCTTAGTTACCACTACTATAGAAGGGCAGCTATTCTTTGTCAAGCTTTGACTACGATATTTCAGCCTTCTTTTGCATAGCAAGTGTTAACCATAAAACCCCAACGACTGCCGTTGTTATCGCTGCAAACCATAAAGATAATGAAAGATAGACAATAACAAAACAAAAAAGGACAATACCATTCAGTACACTTGTTGAAAAAGGCGGCTTATGTTTATGCTTAACTGCAGGAATCAACGCAATAATAAAGATTATTTGTCCAATCGTAAGAACAATATCTTGCCAATGCATGAAATTAGTATAGCAAAATATCAGTCAGTTATTTTCAAAATAGTTTTTTCTGATCATGCACACCGGTGTGCGATTACAACTTCTTTTTCCCTACGGAAAATTTAACTCTCACTTAAGAAGCCTGCCACTTCATTAAGGTTGTTTTGAAAATCTTTTACCTCTTCAGGAAAAAGAATAAAAGAATTATATTTTCTTTCTTTTCCCTCTCCCTGAAATTGCGATTCAGTAATCCGAAGATACTTTTTATCACTGCCTGATTTTTGATTCACATCAAAAAAATATGTTCTTCTGCCGAATCTAACGTGTGAAGATTTAACTGTATTACTCTTACCCATGCTCTACTCACCCCCTCTCCTAATAGCTCTTCCCAAATCTGTTTCGAAGATTTAAAGTAAACTCAACAATAATAAAAATTATACGAATTGTCAACTAATACAAAAGAGGTCAATTTTTAAAACCTTATTCTGTTTCCTGCATTATCTTGATCGTGATCTGTTTGAACATCCCAAAGCAACTGCTATTTTTTCATCTAAAGATACCTCTGCCAACTTAACTCTTCTTTCTATCAATTTGCGTGCTTGCTTTCTGGCAATTGCCACTTCTCTTTTAGAGATGCTGTCTCCATTTGCTGCTTCAATCAGAATAGTACCATAACCTATTGCTACGCTTGGCACATATCTCGCATGTTCACCAGATGCTCGTGTGCTAAGTGCAGTATACAATTGACTTGCCAAACGTAAGGTATCTCTTCGAAATGGATCCGCTGCAATCTCAGTTTCTAATGTGTTTACTTTCCCCAATACAATTTGTAATTCTGCGGCACTTCTTTTATGAGTAGGAACATAGTTCCAGGGCCGTTCCGAACCTTTTCTGCTCATAAAAATGGATTATGGATATAACACAAATATAACGAAATCAATTCACATCTTTTGATTGACAAAGATAAGATATAACTTATAATACTCTCTATGATGGAAAACATACAAGAAGGAGCGTCAGTTCAAGATACGCCAGGTTACTGGGCAGAAGTGCACAGGGCGGTAGGTCGGGGTACCTTTAGTATCTTACTTGGAACCTCAAATAGAGCACTAGCACTAAGATTTTCTGAAATAAGAACTGCAAGCGGAGGTAAAAAAGGTGCAACACTAGATATATCTGCTGCACGTTCAACTGCCCCCCGCAGGAGAAGATGGAGAAGATAGTTAGTTTAAAAGAAACGGTAAGATGCTATGAGAGTAGATAAAAATACTTCCCCAACAGAGAAGTCTCCATCTCAAGAAATAAACGATATAATCAAAAAATCAAACGCTTGGCGGGGTGAGAAATTGGCACAACTGCGTGCCTTAATAAAACAAGCTGATCTAGAGGTGATCGAAGAAGTGAAGTGGAAAAAACCCTCCAAACCAGAGGGAGTCCCTGTCTGGTCTCATGATGGAATACTTTGCATAGCAGACACTCTGAAAAACGCCGTGCGGTTGACCTTTCCTAAAGGTACTCAGATAAAAGATCCACAGAAGCTCTTTAACACGAGGCTGGACAGCAAGACAGTTCGCGCGATTGATTTTTATGAAGATACTGTTATAGTTGAATCAGCGCTAAAGGGACTTATTCTTGAAACAGTGCGAATAAACACTTTAAAAGCACAAACTAAAAGTTAATTAAATTTCTCCGCACCGTAGACGACATTAGAACCATTTTACAAAAATGAAGGTTATAGTTTATTTCCCCTTAGTTGCACGCATTGCAATATACATTACCAGCATTCCTATAAGATAACCCTTACAAGTAGCAACTGTTTCATTGAATTGCGTCTGATTATCTGTAAACAATGAAACAGCCAACAAAATAACCCAAACAAACAGGACTACTAGTACAAATGGCCATAAAGGATATTTCCTTTTCGGAAATCCCATTCGCCACCATCTAATTAGACTTAAGAGCCCAAGGACAACAAAAATTAAGGCGACAGTTTCTGTGGGAGTCATAATTAAAATATATACCTCTTAGGAAATTAAACACAATGAGCAAAATCACACTACTGATTAGAAAAACTTAATTATGCTTGGTTTGAGTCCTTGTGAGGTTATTAAAAAATTGAGGCTGCGAAAAATGATGGTTCGATGCTAAATTCAAATGCTTCGCCGTATTCACATACTTCGAACACATTTTCTTGAGACTGAAGATAATTTTGAGCCTATTTTTATATAAAAACCTACCATGGAGGTTTATTTATATATTATAATACATCAGTTATGCTCTTTAACTCTCTTCAATTTTTGATTTTTTTCCCTATAACCGTAATTCTTTACTTCTTTCTCCCTCTAAGATTTCGCCTTTTCTTCCTATTTTTAGCAAGTTGTATATTTTACCTGGCGGGTACTCCATGGTACATCGCAGTCATATTTTTATCTATTCTCGTAGACTATATCGCCGCTCTTATAATTACCAATTCGAAGGGGAGAAAGAGAACAACATTTCTTTTCATCAGTCTTTTAACAAATATTGGACTGCTTATGTTCTTCAAATATTTTAATTTTGTTAATCAAAATATTTCACTGATTGCGTTACTCTTTGGAATCCATATAAACCCACTTGTTGTGACTATTGGACTGCCTTTAGGATTATCTTTCCATACGTTTCAAGGTATGAGTTATGTTATTGAAGTATATAAAAAGAGATATAAACCAGAAAAAAATATTCTCAGATATGCATTATTTGTCATGTTTTTCCCGCAAATTGCATCAGGCCCGATCGAGAGACCCCAACAGTTATTGAAGCAGTTTTCCGAAATAGTTACTTTTGATTATACGCAGGCAAAAAATGGTATTCGATTGATGCTCTGGGGAATGCTAAAGAAAGTCGCAGTAGCAGACAGGATTGCAATTTTTGTTGATCCTATTTTTGCACATCCATCGGGTTATAGCAGTTTATCGTTAATTATGGCAACTGTATTATTTGCCTTTCAGATATATTATGACTTCTCAGGATATATAGATATAGCACGTGGAGCAGCAGCTGTATTAGGCTATCGTCTTGAATTAAATTTTAATAATCCATATACATCTACTTCTGTTCAAGATTTTTGGAGAAGATGGAATATAACATTATCTCTGTGGTTTCGTGACTATGTGTATATTCCTCTGGGAGGTAATCGTGGCTCACTTCTTCAAACGATAAAAAATTTATTTATTACATTTCTTCTGTGTGGTTTGTGGCATGGAGCTGCCTGGCACTATGTTTTTTGGGGCGCGCTCAATGGGTTATATCTTTCAATTTGCCACATCAAATCAAGTATAAGTAGACTAAAAAATATAGTATTCCCAAATTATATTTCTATTCCTTTCACTTTTATCTGTGTCTGTATCGGATGGATTTTTTTTCGAGCGCAATCAATCAATGATGCGTTAAATATGATCAAAACTATTTTTTCACCCACTCACTCTCACACACCGATTGGAAGTATTTTATCATCAATTATTCTAACACAAAGTAAAACTGAGTTTTTCCTTGTCCTCATTTTTATCCTTATAGTTGAATATATACAAATTCATAAAAATAAAATAATGCAGATATTTATTCGTACACCACTAATATTCAGGTGGGCAATTTACTCTTTGCTTTTGTGGATTATAATCTTAGCTGGTGAATTTGGAAATACATCATTTATCTATTATTCATTCTAGTATGCTACGATTTTATCGAAACATTGCTTTATTATCACTTCTCAATATTGGAATCTTTTTCGTTATACTTTTTGTGATTCATTTATTTTTTGTTCAAAAACATTGGCAAAGCGATTATGATGTCTTTACTATTCCTAATAATCAAACTTATCAATTTATCATCTTAGGAACCTCTCACTCACAGAATTTTACGAGGTTTAATAATCAACATATTGTAGAGAAAATACTAGGAGAACACTTTTATAACCTTTCTCAACCAAATGCAGGACCACTTATGGAAAAAATCTATTTGCAATACTTTTTGAATAAAGGTAACAGAACCAATACAGTTATCTACTTTATTGATCCCCAAGTATTATATACAGATCTGGATAATGAAAACTACAATGTACTCCCTTTATATGGTGAAGTTGATTTTCCGTTAGAATTACTTTTGATTCAAAATCACATTAGTTTTGAAACTCAATTAAGTTATTTTAAGGCTTATCTGTCACTGAAATGGTTTATTAAACATCCTCGCCCTAACGAACCTGATACGGACATTTATAAACCCAATGCAACATTTGATAAAGCAAGATTATCAATGATGTATCCTTCCGGTACCAACGAGACAACATTCAATCACTACGCACAGACCCTCAACGATTTAGTACTACTTTGCCACAATAATCATTTGAAACTCATTTTTATATTACCCCCAACATTTATTAAAAATTATCCAGGAATGGATAACTTAAAATTACTTTTGGAACAATATAAGAAAAAGCAAGGAATACCATATTATGATTACTCGCAAGTTTTGAGGGATACACATCTATATAGCAACATCGACCACTTAAATACTGCAGGGATAACAGTATTCGCTCAAAAATACATGAAACGGTTAACAGAATATAAAAACAGTCTTTATAATTTTTCAGGTACAAACTATTTATGAAATTTGCTATTGAGATTTCTATATTTGGTTAGATATACCTCGTTCAAACCTCACTATTCACAAATTTATTGTAATCTCTTCTACTGTGCAGTTATAGAAAATGAGGCTAACTCCGGTGCTCCCTCTGGTTAACTATGTGGATAAATATTATACTACCTCTATAGCATTTGTTTAGAGATGGTATTAAAATCTTTTTCAGATATTTCAAATAAACCAAAACGAAACATAAGTCCCCAGTGTTTTTTATCTTTTATAAATTCCAAATGATCAATAAGAGGTAGTATTGATATTTCTTTTGCTTTTTTAAAGTTTACTTTTCTTCTATATGGCTTGAATGTTGATGATATTTCATATTGATAAATAGTATCGTCTGCTAATTGACCAATAGCCGTAAATGCTTGCAGCTTTTCCTGTCCTTCGAGTGATTGTTTTGGAGAATAAAAAATAATCCAATCTTCTTTTTTCATTCTCTTAAGAGGAGCTTCTTTACCATGCCCTGACTGAGTTATGCCTAGATTAATTCCAAGGAGCACATGTTCTTTGGAAATAACATTGATCCAATATTTATGCATGATTCTAGTATATCAGAGGCATCTTTTTGAATCTGAATTTTTGTTCAGCCTGCTGGACAATGTCAGAAACTGTTTGGTATACTCACAAGTATGAATTATAAACAATCAATTACACTGAAAGACGGCTCTAAATGTAAGGTTATTGGTGGCACTCATGCTGGCAAAACTGGTGTGGTAAGAGATATTAAAACTAGCAAAACTGGTTATATCACTATTACCGTTGTGCAAAATAATGGAGTGAAATTTAAAACACTTGCCAAAAACGTTACCATTGTTGAGTAGGAAATCTCCAAATTATTGAGCTGATGGACTCCTCTAGGCTACAAATAAAATCCCTTTGGTCTAACTTTTGCTCCCTCTGGTTGACTATGTGGGGAACTGGTATTCTAAGCTAATTTGACAAATTACTTAGTTAATCATTACTATACCGAAATGCCAGAAAGACGTACTAATATTCCTAAAGATGCATTGCTCAAAGAATTAATTACGCCATTCATGCTTAAACCTGAGGTTGCAAAAGCATCTCTACTGCGTTTCCACGCGCAAATACATGCTACTCCTAATTTCTCTAATATTGCTCAAAGAATAGTGTCATATATGGATGCTATACCTGACGTAGATCCACTTGATTTCACTGCAACTCTTATAGCTTCACGAGAAGCACATAAAGGGATAATTGATGGAATACCCTTAGAACAACTAGGTTACATGCTTGATATGGCAGCAGAACGTTCTATTACGATCTTAACACGTGACTTAACTGCTGCAGATATAGAAATTCGTTGGAGTCAGACAACCCCGACAACACGAGGTGTCCGATCTGTAGTGTGGCAAAGAGACGAGATAAAACCAAACGATCCAGTTCAACGTGAAAAACTCGAAGCTGAAATTACACGAAGAAAAGCTTTTCAGGACGAATTACAAAGATTACGAGAAGGCTAACACAACCGTCAGTTCCTACATCGTCAACTTGGCATGTTCCAACAGTACGGAATTTGCACCCCAACGTTCACACACTTCGAATGCATTTTTCAGAAAATTGAGGAAAAATACGATCAAATGATTTTATAACTGCTTGCTCTCATCAACTTAATTAGAATTTTTTCGTAACCGGAAGGATATAATAATCAGAATCTTCTTAAAATACTTACGACAGCTCATGATATTCATTTCATGAAAGTGTATGATATAATCACCTTGTTATGGGTATTCGTGAAAGGCAACCACGAGTAAATGAAAAAGTAGCAGAAGGATCTCCTCTTAGGACAAGTATAAGGAAATATCTTAGTGCTTGTAAAGAAGCTCGTCTTTTAGCTGGAAATATAAACAATACTCAAGGGAGAGCTGCACGTGTAGCTTATGGCTCAAGAGGCCCTGTTGTCTTAGAAAGAACAGTAAGGAATTTTCAAGTTCATTAAAAACAATTAGCTTTTTTTATCTTCATACTTTACTCTCAATTCACCATATTAATTAAGAATAGCTATAAGTATTCTTATTGTTGAGCTTGCTCCCTCTGGTTAACTTTGTGAGAACTTTTTATGCAAGGTTTTAGATCACCGAGGATTAGACACTATTTGAGACTTTTACCCTCAAAGTTATTACTCTATTTAATTCCAAACCTTTTCACTGCTCTGGCATGTGCCCGTTCTGCTTCTTTTGCACGGTCGCGTGGCTGCGCATCTGTTGTTAGCGACTGTAATAAATTTTGCGCATCTTCTGTAATTTTCTCTACTGCAAGATTAAATGCCACCTCGTTGATTTTTGAAGGATTATAAAAACCGGAGAGCTTTCTTACGAATTGTATCGAAGCATTTTTTATCTCATCATTGGTTGCAGGAGGATCAAAATTAAATAAAATTTTAATATTTCGACACATAGATTTAAGTCGATTATACCAGATGTTCAAAAATGATCTTAGATGCTCCGCGACTAGGACTCGAACCTAGAACCTCGAAGTTAACAGCTTCTTGCTCTACCATTGAGCTATCGCGGAATCTAGCCGAAATCTATTTTGCTAAAATGCAGAATATTTTCAGTAAAAGCTATTCTATCATCAACTTCAAAAGAAATCCAGCCTCTATTTTGATCTCTTGACGAATTAAAGCTCATCTGTTACATTGTTATTGCTGAGCTTATTTATGAAATATTCTTCTGCCATAACCTTCCTTCTCATTGTTATCGGGAGTTTATTTTTTGTAACACAAATAAGCTCAGCACAAACTCTTTCACCACAATTCTTCCCTCAACAAATACAAACTATTGACCCATCTATAGCTCAAGAAGCAAACAAACATTCCCGATCCATTGACCTATGTCCGCCAACAAATAATTCACTCATAATGAGGTGTTTTGGCAAGGTTATCGTCCAAGACACTCTTGTTCCATTTACTTCTTCCAAACCTGCAGGTTTTGGTCCAGCTGAATTTCGGAAAGCCTACAACGTCAGCGGAAAAGCAACGGGAACTCCGATTGTTGCAATTGTTGATGCATATGATCAGCCAAACATACTCTCAGATTTACAAACATACAGTACAACTTTTAATCTGCCGCAATTACCAAACTGCTCCGGAGTTATTGCCAATTCATCAGTTCCTTGCTTTAAAAAAGTAAGCCAAACAGGCACCACAAAATATCCCAAGACTGATGCAGGATGGGCACTTGAGATATCTCTTGATATCGAAGCTGTCCATGCTATGTGTGATAATTGCAGCATTTTGCTTATTGAAGCAACATCACCGACAAATACTAATCTATTAAAAGCTGTGGATACGGCAATAAGCCTCGGCGCAACAGTTATTTCAAATTCTTATGGTGGTAGTGAGACTTCTACTGAGAAGACATCTTATGACACACATTTTAATCGACCGGGTATCGGCATTTTTGCAAGCTCAGGAGATAATGGATATGGCGTTAGTTATCCAGCAGCATCCAGATATGTTATCGCAGTTGGTGGAACTAAATTAACATTGACATCCACAGGCGCTTATTCTTCAGAAACTGCCTGGACAGACGGGGGCAGTGGATGTAGCAAATACGAAATCAAACCCACCTGGCAAAATGACTCAGGTTGTGCAAAACGAACTGTGGCTGATGTCGCTGCAGATGCTGATCCGACTTCAGGCGCAGCTGTATACGACAGCGTGACGTACCAAGGACAAAAAGGATGGTTTAAAATTGGCGGGACAAGTCTTTCTTCTCCCTTGGTTGCGGGAATTTTTGCAACAGGCAATCAGTTAACAAATAATGAGCAAGCAGGAACTTTTTTCTACGGACTTTCAGCAAGCCATTTCCATGATATAACAGCAGGAAGCAATGGTATCTGCTCGCCTAGCTATCTTTGTAAAGCGAGAACGGGTTATGACGGACCTACAGGACTCGGCAGCCCCAATGGAGCATTCTAAAATATTTTTCTTCGTCTCTCTGTTATTATATAAATATAACCATGAAACAGTTTTTAGTTATTTTACGTGGTGCTCCAGCAAGTGGAAAGACCACAATTGCAAAACGATTACGCAACTTTGACAAAAAAATTGTATGGCTTAAAGAAGATAATTTCAAAGATTTCTTTGGTGAAGATACAGAAGAACAGTTCTTATATGCTTATAAAGCTTCAATTCCAGTGTTGAGTTACTTATTGGACAACGGATTTAGTGTTGTTATGGATGGGATATTCCGTGATCTCCATCTTGATATTCTTAAACAAGTAGTCCATGAAGCAGAAAAACGGCAAGTCCCCGCGAAAGTATTTCAATTGACTTGTCCTTTACTAACACTTTTGGAGCGAGACAGAAAACGTGTAGAAGAAACAAAAGGCGTAAGAAAACCAATTGGAGATGACATACTTACAAGGATTTATGAAAATATAAAAAATAGTCCTTTTCCCAACGCTCAAACCATCGATACAAAAAATCATTCAATTGAAGAATGCATTACAATTATAGAAAAAATAATTCCCGAAGATTAAACGAGGTAATCCCGAAGCTTATTTCCTCGTGATGGATGCCGCAGTTTACGAAGCGCTTTTGCTTCAATTTGTCGAATGCGTTCACGAGTAACAGCAAACATTCTTCCAACTTCTTCAAGTGTCTTTGGCCGACCATCATCAAGACCAAATCGTTCTTTCAAGACACGCCGCTCTCGATCGGATAAAGTTCCGAGTACTTGATCAACCTGTTCTTTCAAAAGTTCTCTCGATGCAGAATCAAATAATGTTGGAGCTGATACATCATGAATGAAATCACCAAGTCTGCTGTCTTCTTCGTCTCCCACCGGTGCTTCAAGACTTGCTGGATTTTGGGAAATTTTAATAATCTCAAGTGCTTTATCAGGCTCAATACCCAAAACGTTTGCTACTTCTTCAGGAGTTGGTTCGCGTCCGAGTTCCTGCATGAGTCTTCGCTGTGAACGAAGGAAACGATTTATATTTTCAACCATGTGAACTGGGATACGGATTGTTCTCGCCTGATCTGCAATCGCGCGGGTTACGGACTGACGGATCCACCAAGTAGCATAGGTGGAAAACTTGTAACCGCGGCGCCAATCATATTTTTCAACAGCGCGA
>Ga0207025_1130_pt2 | contig 11237 bp, 11 predicted proteins | sample Alteio_BWMinCont_45_FD_153261 | JGI IMG/M metagenome (GOLD analysis project Ga0207025, IMG submission 153261) | Enriched cells from forest soil in Barre Woods Harvard Forest LTER site, Petersham, Massachusetts, United States -... | ecosystem: Environmental > Terrestrial > Soil > Temperate forest >... | reverse complement strand
ATGCCGTCAGCCACGACGCGCCGGTTTGGTCTGAGGTCTACAACAACTTCAAAGACAACGAACCGACCATCACTTTGGCAAAAGCGGTTTACCAACCCGACCATAGCCTGGCTGGAGTCGTGGCGACTGACCTTACCTTAAAAAAACTATCTGATTATTTGCGCAGTATAAATATCAGCGCTCATAGCGTGGCGTTTATTGTTGATGCCAACGGCTACATGATTGCCAGCTCCAGTAACGAGGCTCCCTATAACCTGGGCAACGAACATCCCGAACGCAAATTGGCTGAGAGTATGTCAAATCGCTTAATACAGCAGTCCTATCTCAATGTAGTCAAGCAGCAGCTTTCAACTTCCAATATCCCTTTTGAGTCCAGTAAAACCTTCGATTTCAATAACGAAAAGGTGGATGTCGCCTACGCAGCACTGGGTAGCAAATTTGGATTGAAATGGATTTCTGTTGTCGCAGTTCCCCGTTCCGATTTTATGGGTGGCATTAACCACAGCCTGTTCCAAAGTCTCATCATCATGGTGCTCTTTATCGTACTGGCATTGATCATCGGCTTGGCGGTCATCGAGCATATGTTGCGCGATATACGGCAACTCACAACTGCGGCACAAAAAATAGGAAACGGTGAACCATTACCCCGGTTACACATTCATCGCAAGGATGAAATCGGTCATCTGGTTAAGACATTTGTTGAGATGGAAAATAAGTTGCGCATAGACCGCTTAACGCAAGTCAACAATCGTGATTTCATCATTGCGCAAATCGAATTCTTGGAACGCCACGCGCTTCAACATCCCGCCGAGAAAGTGAATTTCACTTTACTATTTTTAGACCTGGATAAATTCAAAGCAATTAATGATAGTTACGGCCATGCAGCGGGAGATCAATTATTGATTGTGATTGCCGCGCGGCTAAAAGCAGCCGTTCGAGACACCGACACGGTTGCGCGTTTTGGAGGCGACGAATTTGTGATTCTGCTAAACGGCACCAGTAATACGATAGATATTCAAGCTACCGTCGATAAAATTCACGCGCTGGTTGAACAGCCGATAGCACTTTCTGATCAGGTTGTTTCGGTTCGGGTGTCGGTAGGCTGGGCAATTTTTCCGACTGAAGCGTTGACTTATTCAAGCTTGATTGACATCGCAGATGCACGCATGTTTTCTACCAAAAAAGAACGCAACGATGTGCATTTGCGGTTGGTTGATTAACTATTGTTGCGCGGCGAGCCATGCGACAAATTCTTCGGCAGGAATAGGTTTATTGATGTAATTACCCTGCACCTGGTCACAATGCATCTCCGTCAGCAATTGCATCGCAGCCAAGCCTTCCACACCTTCGGCAACCACTCTCATACCCATATTGTGTCCAAGATCTATGGTCGACTTCACGATAGTTCTATCGTCATCATCGCGACTCATTTGCATGACGAACGATTTATCGATTTTTAATTCATTTACCGGCAAACGTTTTAAATAGGCCAGCGAAGAATATCCAGTGCCAAAATCATCGATAGAAAGCTCCAGCCCCATTGCACTTAATCGTTCTAAGGTAATCTGAGCGCGCAGCGGATCATTCATGATCGCGCTTTCTGTAATCTCCAAACATATAGCCGATGACCTGATGCTATAGCGATGTAAGATCTCTGCAAATTTAACCGGCAAATCAGGATCTAATAAATCGTGCGTAGAGACATTGACTGAAATTTTTAAATCGATACACTGATCGGATAATTTATTACAAAATTCGACAGACTTTTCTAACACCCATTTCGTCAGCAAGCGAATAATGCCGGTCTGTTCGGCGAACAGGATGAAATTATCCGGAACCAGAAAGCCGCGCGTCGGATGTATCCAGCGTACCAATGCTTCAACGCCTACTACTTTTTTTTCATGCAAACACCATTTCGGCTGTACGTATAAACGCAATTGATTTTCCAGGATTGCGCTGCGCAATTCACTGATCAAGGAAAGGTTTTCCTGACTGCCGTGATCAATTTCAGGACAATACACAATGAAATTACTACCCACATTGCGCTTTGCTGCATACATCGCCACTTCAGCGTGGCTTAGTAAAGTTTCGGCATTGTCACCGTGTCCGGGGTAACCCGCTATACCAATTCCTGCGCCCAAATCTACGGCCTGATCGTCGATAGTGATCGGCTGTTCAAGCAGCATTAAAATATTTCGCGCTGCATTGCAGGCTGATTCCAACGTTGAATTGGGCAGCAATAATGCGAATTCGTCGCCACCCAGCCGGGCCAACTGCGATCCCGGTAAAGCTTCACGCAAACGATCCGCTACACGCTTCAAGATTAAATCGCCGAAGCTATGCCCCATGATGTCATTGACCAGCTTGAACCGATCTAAATCCATCATGAGAACAAAACAGGAGTTGGGTTGCACGTCGGGTATGTGTTGGGCTTGTCTGTCATCTGCGACAATAGCTTGCCGCAACAACGAGGTGAATTGAATACGGTTAGGCAGTTCAGTTAACAAATCCCAGTACGCCAAACGTTTAATTTCATTTTCACGACGAGCGATGCCGTCACGCATGATGGCAAATACATGCGCTACATTTTTAAATTCTTCTTCGCTATTTTCAGTCAACTGCATATGGATGTTACGACGGTGTTGTTTGCTTGGTTTCTTGATGACATGTTTTGAAAAATTTTCAGGGAAAACATGCTCTTATGAATTAATATTGCTAGCGCTCAAGCCGGAAATCGGTGTAGCTACTGAACCGGCAATTTTATAGCAAATTTGCTATCGACTTGTTAATTATAGTAACAAGACAGGGTCTGTTAACAAAAGGAAGCGCATGACTGAAATTTTGTTTGATTACATTGTGATTGGCGGAGGTTCAGGTGCCTGTGCAACGGCCGGACGACTCAGTGAAAACGCGTCGCAATCGGTGCTGGTTTTAGAAGCCGGTGGTAATGGACAAGATGTTGCGATCAGGACACCGGCCGGTGCAATTGCAATGCTTCCCACCAAATATAACAATTGGGCATTTCAAACCGTACCGCAACACGGTTTGCATGGCCGACGTGGGTACCAGCCGCGAGGCAAAGCGCTGGGTGGTTCTTCGGCGATCAACGCCATGGTGTATATCCGTGGCAATCCCAGCGACTACGACCACTGGCAAGAATTGGGTAATGACGGCTGGTCGTACGCCGATTTACTACCGTACTTCAAGCGCTCAGAAAACAATGCTGATATTCGCAATGAATACCATGGCAATGATGGGCCACTGCACGTCGGTAAGTTACGCTCCGACAATCCTTTCCAGCAGATTTTTTTGGAGGCCGCGCAGCAAGTTGGCTTTCCGATCAATACTGATTTTAACGGACCAACTCAGGAAGGCGCAGGAATTTACCAGGTCACCCAATTCAACGGTGAACGCTGGAGCGCCTCACGCGCTTATCTGGAACCGTATCGCGCGCCACATCGTACCGAGCGTTCCAATTTACACGTTATGACCGGTGCCTACGTGACGCAAATATTGTTTGAAACTGATGGCGATCAAAAGCGCGCAGTGCGGGTCAAGTTTAAACACAACGGCATCAATAAAATTGCGCGCGCGCGCTGTGAAATTATTTTAGCTGCGGGCGCTTTGCAATCACCGCAACTTTTAATGCTGTCCGGAGTTGGCGACAGCGCTGAATTGGCCGCTTTAGGAATTCCCGTGGTACACCATCTACCTGGGGTAGGAAAAAATTTGCAAGATCATCCGGACATGGTGCTCAATTACACTTCCGACAGCCTGGATTTAATGGGATTTTCGTTACCAGGCAGTGTGCGGATCGCTCGCGAATTCTGGCGTTATATAACGCGTCGACACGGCATGCTCAGCAGTAATTACGCTGAAGCTGGCGCGTTTCTGAAAACCTCATCGGAAGTCCATGCGCCTGATGTGCAATTGCATTTTGTGATCGGTGTGGTTGACGACCATGCACGCAAACTGCATTGGGGGCATGGTTACTCGTGCCATGTCTGTGTATTGCGTCCCAAGAGCCGCGGCAGTGTTCGTTTAGCCACGACCAATCCCCATGACGCGCCACTCATCGATCCGAATTTTTTTGATGATCCTGATGATCTCGACACCATGCTGAAAGGCGTAAGACTAACGCGTCAATTAATGGATGCACCAGCGTTAAAAAAAATTCCGCAAAACCGCTATGACCGACGCCAATCTGAACAGCGATGATGAGTTACGTAAGTTGATTCGGCAGCGTGCAGACACGGTTTACCACCCGGTAGGAACCTGCAAAATGGGATTGGATGCGATGTCGGTGGTTGATTCAAAATTACGCGTAAGCGGTATTAAAGGATTACGCATTGCAGATGCATCCATCATGCCGACACTAATCAGCGGCAACACCAACGCAATCAGTATGGTGATCGGTGAGCGTGCCGCTGAATTTATTCAAACTAAGGCATGACGGGTGGAAGATAAGTCAGCGTCCCGGCCAGCACCCACAATAATAAAATTACCAGCGGCACATGCACGATAAATTGCACAAACGTATACCCGACGATATCGCGGGCACGCAGCCGCAAAATACCAAGTAGCGGCAACATCCAGAACGGATTGATCAAATTCGGCAGCGCTTCAGCTGCGTTATAGACGGTCACCGCCCAACCAAGATGTACCTTTAGATCAATGGCAGCCTGCATCACATACGGCGCTTCGATTATCCATTTACCGCCTCCCGATGGCACAAAAAATCCCAGTATTGCAGAGTAAATGCCAATAACCCCAGGGAAGCTTTCGTGAGAAGAAATCGCCACGAAAAACTGCGCAATCAAATGCGACAGGGTGTGTCCATCTAATGACGTTGCCTTGGTCAATATAAATGCTATTGCGCCATACAAGGGAAATTGAATTAATACTCCCGCCGTGCTGGGCACCGATTTAGTCACCGCATGTAAAAACCGGTGAGGCCGCCAATTGCACAGCATGCCTAACAACAACAGCACAAAGTTATAGGTATTTAAATTTGTCATGGCGACCAGAGGATTTTTACTGGTGAATTCATGCCATATCCATAAACCGCCCAACGCCACGACCAATACTGTTAACAACGGACTGCGTTCCAACCATTCACCCGGACGTTTCGTCACAACTACTTCAGGTGTGGCATCTTCTAACACCACGTCCAGATCACCAGCGGTAGTTGCACTCGCATCGCGCGGCGCAGAAAAATACGCAATGGATACCGAAACTATCACCAGGATCAACGCCAACAACATCGACTGCGGTAAAAAAATAGTTTGTGAAAACGGAATCACGCCGGTAATCGCCAACAACGCGGGTGGCAGACTCGCCGGATTCGCCTGCAGTTGCGCGGCCGATGAGCTGAACCCCAAAGCCCAGGTTGCCCCCAATCCTAAATAAGCTGCTGCACCCGCTGCGCGATAATCCATACGCAAATCCGAACGCCGCGCCAGAGCGCGCACCAACAATCCGCCAAAAACCAGACTGATAGCCCAACTCAGAAACGAAGCGAGAATCGTGATGAAGGCGACCAGCGCAACTGCAGAACGACCATTGCGAGGAATTTTAGCCAGCTTCACAATCAACGCAGCAGCCGGTGGAGAAACCGCCAATACATAACCAGAAATTACCACCATCGCCATTTGCATGGTGAAGGGTATCAGGCTCCAGTACCCATCACCAAAAGCAATACCGATCTGCTGCACAGGTGCACCCATCAGCAATGCGCCAACGGCCACGACCACCACCGCAATCGCGGCAAAAATATATGCATCAGGAAACCACTTTTCCGCCCACTGCGTTACCGCCTGCGCAGTGCGTTCGAGCGCACTACCTTTTATTGTTGTCATGGCTTTCGTCTCCTTTTTCGTTTTAATGATGGAACTTTCTGCGAACTGGCTTTCTAACGTTGCGTTGGCTCGATTTGATTATTCAAAATGCCCTAAATAGGGCATAGCCACTGCCAACAATATCTTATAGCATCCAAAGTCAAAAGCGGTCATTCGCATTGTTTTAATTTAGAAACAAATCAGCCTACTTAATCTATTAAGCAACACACGGAGAAGTCAAATTGAGAGTTACAAATAAATCTAACGGCAGACAGGAAGTCTGGAACAAAGGGCAAACCATAGGCCAAAAACGACCTTTGACCAAAAAAGAAATTCGCGCGATCAGCAGCAAACTAAAATCGAATTCAAGCATGCGCGATTTGATTTTGTTTAATCTGGCAATAGACAGCAGTCTGGGTGCTAGCGATCTGGTCAGATTGCAGTTAAAAGACGTTGCGTATAAAGGTGAAATCGCCAGCAAGGCGTCGGTTATTTCCAGACAAACCAATAATGAAGTTCAATTTGAAATTAGTGAAGAAACCCGTGAGCTGATTGCTGCATGGGTGGAAGAAAAAAAACTCAAGCCCGGCAACTATCTGTTTGCCAGCCGCATCAGCGATTCACCTCATATCTCAGCGCGCCAGTATTCCAGAATGGTGGCTGACTGGATGAGTTTGATAGGACTCGATCCCAAAGACTATAGCGCGCAATCACTGCGCAGAACCAAACCCATGCTTATTTACGGCAAAACCAAAGACTTGGGCGCAGCGATGTCGCAACTGGGACATGCCCGACTCAGGAGTACCATACGATTTCTGGGTATTGAATAGCACAGGAGTGTGAATTGATTAATCAACTGCCAGATTCGGATAAGCTGCACAAATTAAGTGGACAATGTCATTGTGGGAACATCAATCTCGACATGAGATTGTCCTTGCCATCTTCGTCTATTCAAGTGCGGGTCTGCGACTGTGATTTTTGTCGAAAACATGGCGCAGGTTTCATCTCTGATGTACATGGATCGTTGCTGATCAGAACAAAAGACGCAAGCCAATTAGGTAAGTATCAGCAGGGGAACAGCGTCGCTGATTTTTTATTTTGCAAAAAATGTGGAGTATTTGTAGCTGTTACGTATCAGTCCGACGGCCACCTGTATTCGGCAGTCAACTTCAAAACAATCAGCGAAGACGTGATTTTTGGCGATGCAATTCCGGTATCACCCAAACTTTTGTCAGTTTCGGAGAAAATTGATAGGTGGAAGAATAATTGGTTTTGTGATGTAAGTATTCAATAATGTAAGAACTCAAAATTCTGAGTAGTAACCAGGACAGGTGCGGCGCGAACTGAAAAAATTTCGCAGTCACTAAAATGAACTGTGGCTATTAACGCTGTCGTAAAGGAGACTCGCCTTGGCACGCGATAAAGGACTGGAAGCACTCATTTTCGATGAACTTCACTCAACTCAAGGCATCACGGACAAGGCGATGTTCGGTGGCTGGGCATGGGTGTTGCGCGGCAATTTGCTCTGCGGCGCACGCGATGACGGCATGCTTGTCCGGTTGGGCAAGGGCAATGATGCGTGGGCTCTCGCCGTCGCTGGTATCGAGACCATGGTTTCTCGGGGGCGGCCGATGAGCGGATGGGTGCGCGCGGATGCGAGCGTCTATGGTGACGATGAACTTCGTCGCAAGCTAATGGCTTCGGCGGTTCAGTTCGTTGGATCTTTGCCGGGAAAGTAGCGCTGCTAGTTCTTAATGGATGTTTTCTGTAGTAAAAAGGTGAGTACAGATTTATGCAGTCAAACGAAAGGCGTTCGTTTGCACAAATCTGTTCCTAACCCTATGGCCTGAACCGACAGAAATGAATCACATTTTTTGGCACGAAGCTTTACGTTGGCACGCTTTTAAACACGCCTGGAAAGCTCAGCAACCACCGCCGCCAATTTGTCGAGTATCTGGATCATGCCAATATCTTCTCCCTCATCCCAGTGGCTACGTTTGAAAACCATCTTCGTCTGACCATTTCCAAGGTCCTCGAACGTCACAACGTCACGTACTGTCACATCATTCTTGTCCGCGGGTTCGACTCTTCCATTCTGGTCTGCATAGAACAGAACCGAGGCGATTTTTTCTTGAGAGATGATCTCGGTGTATTCGCCGCCGCTCCAGCCCTCCCAGCCATCAGGTGTTCGCATACAATAAAGGTACTGGCCTCCGACGCGGAAATCGATTTTGCAGGCTGGCGATGTAAAACCGTTGGGTCCCCACCATCGCATCACAATTTCAGGATCCGTCCACGCCTTCCAAACGAGCTCGCGTGGTGCGTCAAATATTCTCGTAATTTCAAGGTTTTCAAGCAGATTTGTTGTGCGTTCAGTCATCACTTGCCTCCGTCCTTTTCATTTCAATCAAAACTGCATCCAATTTGTCGAAACGTTCTTCCCAGAATCGACGATATTCAAGCGCCCAATCACTAACTACCTTGATGGCTTCCGGTTTCAACGTACACACACTTTCCCGGCCACGCTTCGTTTTCACCACAATGTTTGCGCGGATTAGATAGGCAATATGCTTTGAGACCATCTGCTGCGAGACCGCAAAGGGCTCGGCCAATCCATTGACCGTCGCAGGACCTTGGGTCAGCCGCTCAATGATTGCCCGCCTGGTTGGGTCGGACAATGCCAAAAATATAGTTCCTAAAATATCCACAACCATATTGTTGTGGATATTTTGACGCTTGTCAATAGGCACATGGCAATTATCGAAAGTGGCTCATTGATTGTGCCGATTGAGGTCCCGACCGAGTCAAAAAGTTACCAATTCCCATCCAGGTATGCGGTACAACACATGAACTAAAGGGAATAGTTGGCGCTTTTCAGGGCTTAAATATCACCACACAATCAGATAATGTTACGAATTGGTGGTTCCGTCGAACTCATCGGATGATTGCGTGATTCGCCCGTGAGTATGTATCTCAGATATGGCATGAGATCCAAGAATTTATTACTCCTGCTGCCGACGCGTGATTATTGGCGCTCAATTGACAAAAATCTCTTTAGGAAAAAAACCATGTTGACTGAAAGCGAAGCAGAACACTGTTATCTGGGCCAATTCATTCCGCTGCAATACCATCACAGCATGCTGATGGATGCCAATCGCATGGAAAATTTCAAGGCTGCGATAGATCATGTCGTCTTTCCAGGAGCAAAAGTACTGGAGCTGGGCGGCGGGACTGGCGTTCTGTCCTGGTTCGCTGCAGCAAAGGCTGCCAAAGTGTGGTGCGTCGAAATGAATCCGGAGTTGGTCACTGAATCACGCAAACTGCTGGCGAAAAATCCGAATGGTCACAAGGTCGAAGTGGTACACGCGAATGCATTTGACTACCTTCCTCCCGAACCAGTCGATGTGATGATATGCGAAATGATACATGTCGCGATGCTGCGCGAAAAACAGATCGAAATGGTTGAGTCGTTCAAGCGCAGATACCTTGCGCGTTTTGGCGGCCCGCTACCGATTATGGTTCCAACCGCTGTGTTAATGGCAGTGCAACCGTTACAGCAAAAATACGATTTTTGCGGATACGAAGCGCCAATTATTCAGGTGCAGGAGCTGTCAGGAAATTTACCTGGCACTGTCGAAATGGCTCCTCCCGCCTTGTATAGCACCATGGACTTTACCCGACCGAATTCGCTAGCTATCGCATGGGAAGGAACATTCATGATCCATCGGGAAGGCACCGTCAATTCCCTGCGTTTCATTACGAAAAATATACTTGCGATGCTGGAAGAAGAAAAGTCGAGCATCAATTGGCTTAACCGCTATATGGCATTCCCGCTTGCCGATCCGGTCAGCGTGCGGGTCGGCGATGTGCTTCGTGCGCGCTTTCATTACCAGGCTGGTGGCCTGCTTTCTTCACTGTCGGATACCTTGCAGGTTGAGGTGGTGCGACGTGCTGACATCATTTCAATCAGAGCGCCGATGGATCGAACTCGTTTTCAGCGGGATCGCGCTGCAATAAATTCAGGCAATGATTCCAGAATACATGCCTCGGTGTCGTCAATATGGTGATACGGAAAATCGGGCTACGCCAGTGTGAACACTGGCTGCCCGATAGTTTGAATTCTTAGTTCAGGTTATTCAAAAAAGTCGTCGTATATCCAAGCGGATCTACATTAGGAACGCCACTGCACGTCGGCGATGGGTAAGTATAGGAACAGCTGATGTCGCGATCAAATGACCAATAATGCAAACCACCCAGTCCTCTATTTTTGGCATATTGTGCGACCACAATCGCATCATTGATCGTAAACACTTCATCAACAGTATCGTTTAATCCTATCATCGGCGTGAGCTCAAGATGGCTTGGCAATACCAGATCATTTCCGCCCGTGCCATTGAACGTCGCTAGAAAATTCTCGGCCGCCTGAATCGCACTGTGCCCCATATCACACCGGCCATTCATAACGACACAATTGCTTGGAATAGCGCTGCCATAATCCATCACCATCAGATTGATCGTGTAATCAGTGAGTCCGGCAGTCCGGATCGCTGCCATCACTGCTGCACCAACGCTGTTAATACTTGCTCCTGCGGTTCCTGATAATGCTGTCGTGTCGGCTAATGTTTGAAGGGTAAAGCTAACTCTCAAACCAGGATACTTGCCGCTGGCTTTGGCAGCCGCAACAGAATTGACCAGACCAGATATCGCTGCATTGCTCCAGGCACCACCTTCAATATCAAAATCGAGTCCGATCATCTTCGGCGACATATATCGATCTATAAATGCCTGCATCTGTGTTCCATTACTGCAGCTAAATGTTCCGGCTGCGCCACCAATAGCAATGATGTAATTCACATCGGCAGCTTCGAATGCGCTGACATTAGCGGCAATCAATGCGGCAGGCGAAATACCTCCCCAGTTTTCATTAGCACAATCGCCAGACGCAAAAGCCCAAGTCACTGTGTTCACGTCCGGAGGTAGGACACTGAGCAAGGGAGCTATTCCTTGCGAGCCTGCGTTGATCGCAGTCGATATATCAAAGGTATTCCAGTTCGCTGAAATCGACACGTCCTTATATGGACCAAATACAAACGACTGTGATGTCGCAGAGTTCGCCTTTGCGTGCATTACGTTTGGACTGATCGTCGTCGCATTGCCGGACGAAGAATCTTTAGTTCCTCCGCCACAGGATGCCAATATAAAAATCAAGGCCGTAGCAATGAGTGACTTTAGCTTATTGGTTTTCAACATTCGAGTATTTCCTTTTTTTCTTTAAGTAAAAAAAAGCGCTACTACAAAGTAACGCTCGCCGGGCTCATACTATTTTTTCCGTGATGGCATTCATACACTACGAACACATGAAACATGACGGTACTCTGCCTATCATCGGCGTGAATACAT
>Ga0207025_1139_pt1 | contig 11263 bp, 13 predicted proteins | sample Alteio_BWMinCont_45_FD_153261 | JGI IMG/M metagenome (GOLD analysis project Ga0207025, IMG submission 153261) | Enriched cells from forest soil in Barre Woods Harvard Forest LTER site, Petersham, Massachusetts, United States -... | ecosystem: Environmental > Terrestrial > Soil > Temperate forest >... | reverse complement strand
AATAGTCACCACACGTCCGGCATTTAACGCGGCATGATCTGCGCCAAATAATAAATGCTGAACTGCAGTTCTGAAATTTGCGGCACCTTCCATCGGTAAGTAAGGGCGCGCTCCCGCCTCGGCAACCACTTTCAGTTCCGCTGCACGAACAGATGGCAACATCGGGATTTTGCCGGCATCGTCAAAATAGATGCCAATAGAAAGGTTGATTTTATCGGTACGCGGATCTTTTCCAAATGCTTCGTTTAAGGTCAAAATCGGATCGCCAGCATAAGGTTCTACATGATGAAACATAAAATCTCCAGTTCAAAAAGTCAGCCAGCATGTTACACCACATTAAACAGGCCTTAGGAAATCTGCCATATGCATAACCATTTAAATGCAATTAAAACAATAACTGATTATTTACAACAATACTGTTTATTTTCACAGTTACTGTTTGCATATACAGTATTTTTGAATTAGTATTACTTCACGGCACTTAACTAATTTTGTTAAGCTAACTTTGGAGATTGTCATGGCTTACCTGGATACTACGTTTCAAACTCAACCAACAATGTTGTGCAATTCGTTCCTGGTCCGGATTGGCCAGCGCGAAATGAGCGTCAGCAAAGATTTTCGTAAGCGGTTTTATAAAACCAATCCACTTATAGAATGCCGCGCTGGCGTCAACGCCGGACATGTTGAAGTTTTATTGCTCAGAAACTGGCTCGTGGTCTTCTCTAAAGCCCAGCACTAATTGATGACGCTCAAAAACGCATCTAATTCAACTTTCATTAATTCATGTAAGTGTTCACTTTTTTCTTCATCAAGTTCTAATTTGGACACGACTGCTGGAAGCTCTTCCCAACTTAATTTTCTATGGGAGCGTTCATCAAAATGAGCATCCAGCAGATCTGCGGCAAAAATGACATCGGTTAAATCAAATGCACCGCGATGCACATATTCCAAATTGCCGAAATTTTGCACTGCATCACGTATACCTTCTGAAATCGTCCAGTTTTCTAAAATTGCGGCGCCAATGTTGGAGTGCCAGGCATCGACTACGTTCCACAGCGCGCGCTGTGAAGTAAATAATGATTGATAGTGATTAGCCCGATTCAAAATATAAAACTTGCCGACATCATGTAATAGCCCAGCCAGCATGGCATCTTCTGCGTTGACCTTAGTGTGATTTTTTGCAAGCACGTAAGAGAATGCAGCTACACGCACACTACGGCTCCATAATCCCTCCATCAATAATGCAATATCTTTGTTAAGCTCTTTGTGCTCGGTCAGCTGTTTCATGCCCACTGCAATAGTCAAATTTCTTACCTTGATATAACCAAGCCGCATCGTTGCGGTACGTAATTCGGTATTCATTTTGCCGGAGGGATTAAATGCAGCGGAGTTACTTAATTTTAAAATTTGAGCGGATAATACGGGTTCGGTACCAATAATACGTGCGAGAGTGTCATTAGAAATATTATCCTGGATAATGGCACGCCTGATATTCATAGTCGTGCTTAGAGAGGTGGGGAAAATCAACACTGGCGCAGAAAGATCTGCAGTCAATCCCTGAATAAATTCAAATTCATTGTTATGACCAGTTGTTTCCATAAAACGAAGTCCTTGTCGCCAAGTGAATATTGCTGGCTAAATGTCGAATCTTTTTCGTGTCGCTGGATGAAGTAACGGTTTAATCAGTTTAGACGATGGATGCATCAGATACAGCAAATTGATTGGCAATCACGAATTTATAAACATTTCAAAAAGACAAGGTTGAAAAATATCCAGTTTTTATCTTGCTTGCGATTGGTGATTTTAGCACCATATAGTTTTGCAGCTTTAGCCGAATAGGCGAAATTCGCCATTAACTCTCAAAGGAAAATCATGACTATTACTATGTATAACGCGTCTGTTCCCGTTTTCAAACAAATGCTCAATAGTTTGAGCCATGTCTTAAACAAAGCAGAAATTCACGCGAAAGAAAAAAAGATAGAACCTGAGGCTTTTTTGCAGGCACGTCTTTATCCAGACATGTTTTCGTTGGTACGCCAAGTACAAATTGCAGCCGACTTCGCGAAAGGCGTCTGCGCAAGATTGGCTGATGTGGAAGTACCGGCCTATGACGACAATGAAGTCAGTTTTGCTGATTTACAGGCACGTATCAAAAAAACATTGGCATTTATTGATACGCTGAATCAAACTCAATTCAATGACGCTGCCACACGTGAGATTGTGACTCGTCCAGGAACGCCTAAAGAAAAAAGATTTACCGGATTATCGTATCTGTTGAGCTATGGCTTACCGCAGTTTTTCTTTCATGCCACCACCACTTACGCCATTTTGCGCCACAACGGTGTAGAAGTCGGCAAAGGTGACTATATGGGTCTTCAATAAGATTTACTTGCGACGTCACATTACAATATTGTGACGTCGGTTTGGTTCTCCTATCAAGATCCTACCAATCCTGCCGCGATGTTAATTGAAAGTCCTAGTATCGCCATATTGAACCAAAAGCTCAAAACAGATTGCGCTAATGCTGCTTTTCTCATCGTGCGCGAGGACATTGCGACATCAGAAGTTTGGGCGGCGACTGCGATCGTGAATGAAAAATAAAGGAAATCCCAATAATTCGGCTGCAAATTTGCATCTGGAAATTGCAGTGCGCGATGGTGCGGTGGCGAATGGTAATACATCTTTGCATAATGAAATGTAAAGATCGTCGCAATGAAAAACCATGATCCTAGTACCGTCGCGGCGGTGACAGCATAATGTATTAATTTATGGGAAGGAGTTAGCTCCCTCAGTGTCGATAATTCAAGAACAATTGCTGCTAAACTCGCTGTCGCTGCAATTGACATGATGGCGACGATCGCTAAATCTGCGGTATCTTCCTGTTCAGCCAATTGGGCTACTTTTGCCGACGTCGCCTTCGTCATGAGCCACAGCATGAGCAACAAATAAAACCAGACAGCCACATTCCAACCGAGTAAAAAACGGGACAGTAAACTCCATTGTGAAAATGGCATTAAACCGACTACTGCACCGAGTAGAAATGACAAAAACAATCTGGCTCTACTTTTGATAAGTTGCAGGAACATTATTTATCTTTTTGAAATTAAAACGCTGTTAAGGATATAAAACTCTTGATGTTCGATGAATTCATTTTTTACTATTCGTCTTATGATGAGTTCAACTCTATTTAACTTTAGATTTGATAATTTAAGATTTGCGGAATTGCCTTCAATGAATTTTTGCCAGCTTCAAAGTTCAAACCGAGGCAATTGTTAACACACTATTTGATTGAATTGAGGTTGCAGTGGAATTACTCAATATTTTTGCTCACTCCGAGTACCGGGCTCGTAATCTACAGCTGTTCCACGACATTGACGAAAACGACTTTACCGCCATAAATAAATTAATTTCATCATGTTCAGTGATGAAGGTCAAAGCAAATCACGCAGTCATTGCTGCACACACTACAGATAATCGACTTTACGTTGTGTTAAAAGGTACGCTCGAAGTACAGTCACATGAAAACATCGGTGCAGGCGCATCCTCGATGAACAATCTGCAGTTTATGGCCGGCGAATGTGTAGGCGAGCTGTCTGTATTGGACGACGAAGATCAACCATATACGATTAACGCCGTTTGCGATAGCGAACTGTTAGTCATTGAAGCGAGCACGTTATGGCAGCTCATCGATGAATCGAACGGGGTAGCCCGTAATTTATTAAGGTTGCTTTCATTTAGAATTCGAACGACCAGCGCGCTACTGAGACGTCGCCATAAGGTAGGCGAATTTTATCGTCAGATGTCGATGATCGATGGGTTAACCGGCATACACAATCGTGCCTGGCTGCACAATCAATTACCGCAAATGATAGAGCGTTCTCATGCTACCAGCAGCCCTTTGTCTATCATCATGGCGGATCTGGATCATTTTAAACTCTTCAATGACACGCACGGTCATATCATCGGTGATGACGCCATCCAATGTGCGGCAAAGATATTAAATTCAGCACTACGTCCTACTGATTTTGCGGTACGTTTTGGTGGTGAGGAATTATTGATTATCTTGCCAGACACATCCAAAGAAGCATGTTTTATAGTAGCGCAAAGATTGTGTACCAAATTTGCTCAGTCCGCTGTTTTTAAAGATAATCGTTTGCCGTTGCCACATATTACAGCATCATTTGGAATTGCTACGCTAGTCGAAAGTCAGGATATTTTTACGTTTATCGCCGCTGCCGATGCAGCGCTTTATCGGGCTAAAAATGCAGGTCGAAATCAGGTCTCCCGCTAATAAAAAAACCGTTCATAAATTGAACGGTTTTTTCTACATCTACCCGACTATTAGAAGCGATATCCGAGTGATATCTGACTTACAACCGGATTCAAAGTCGTATCAACATACTGACCAGTCGATAAAGTAGTAGTTGTTTTTACTATTGACTTATTGATCGACACATCTAGATACCATTGCTTGTTAATAGTAGAAGTAAAACCAATTTGCGGTGTAATTCCCCAGGCATTTTTAACATTAAATGTTGTTGGCGGGCCGCCAGGATTAGTAACTGCAGTTAGTACTGCCGAACCCTCTTCATCTTCAAAACGAACATAGGTAATGCCCAATCCTACGTAAGGGCGGAAACCTGTATTGGCGTCAAAGAAACGATACTGCCCAAACAGCGTTGGTGGTAATTGCTTAACTGCGCCGATTTCACCTGCCCCTTGAATTGCGCCGGCTGCATACATTTTATGCTTCACCGGAACACCACCATAAAGTTCGGCAGAAAAATGGTCGGTAATCATATACGTTCCTGTGATGATTATCGTATCAGCAGTTCCAACATCTACTTTTGTACCTGGCAAACTCGGTGCGCTTAAATTTCCGCTACCCACGATAGGATCAAAATACGCATACCCTGCTTTGACCATCATCGTACCTGCCTCTTGCGCCATGACGCCAGCACTGATCGAAAGTATCAGTGCACATCCCAACAATTTGACTATTTTTTCCATTTTATTTCCGATTCTTTTAGTTAAGCTTGAAGTCAATAGCGATTCAGCCCTTGGTCACCAACTTTTAGAGCCAGCCTTTGATTGCCATTTGGCTCGCTACATAGCGTGCAAGGAGAATATTGCCATAGGGAGTTGGGTGCACCTGATCAGCGAATTCATAGTGACTTATGTCTCCAGGGTTCAAATTTGATGCATTGCAAACCAGAGAAGTACCTGAATTCGGTGAACCTTGGGTGGCTAGTGGGTTAGCAGGATAATTTAGATTACAGGCAGTACCAGTTACATTGGTCAAACCGTATGCAGCCGGATTGGCAATTTGATCGGCAGACACAGTATGCACGTCAACATACAGTACATTCGGGCTAGTTAAACCAGTTTGCAATTGATTATTAAAAGTCGTAACCATGGTATTAACTAAAGCCTGAGTACCTGGCAGTAAGGCTTCAACTTCGTTGCCAAATGGTGTGGTGCTTAAGTCTGGCAAATTCAATACAACCACATATTTGGCACCCTTGGCGACAACCAGCTGGTTGATATAACCTGCCAATTGAGCACCTGCGAGACCCAATGCCTGAACCGCTGCAGTGCCGGCAGCTGGAGCAACCGAAGCTCCGCCCGCTTGCACAGTTCCTAAAAACAGTGCAGTTTGAAAAATCGCGTCATTACCGCCGGCCAAAACAAACACAACTTCATTACCTGTATATGCCCCGCCGTGCGCAGCCAAATGATTTGTCATTTGAGTCACGATCGGTACCGTCAACTGACCCAACACTGCGCTTCCATCAACAGGATTGGCAGTTGTATTTGAATTTCCCGGACCATACAGATTGGTAACCATTGCACCGCCTTGGCCGTATGCCGTACATCCGGGAGTGTGCATCACCGGAGTTACAGCAAAACTAATTTGAGGTGAAATCGCTATGCCATCGAGCCCTGTTTCGGCAGGGCAAGGAGCGGACTGCCTTAGCTGAGCAGCCATTAGTTCTGTCCAGTTTGTTGGGGCTGGAGCGCCATTGGCCAAACTGGAGTTAACTGTATAGCGACCACCACCCAGCACCAATATACCGCCAACCGCATAACTACCTACGTCACTCAAACTGTCACCGAATGAAACCTGTGATGAGAATTGAATTTTTGGCGTTTGATTGCCAGCGCCATTTCCACCCCCGCCGCAACCTGCAACTGCAACCGCTGCAAAAGTAGCAGCGATTATCAATGAAAATTTATTTTGAAACATTGTGAACTCCGATTTAAGTTGCCTAGAAAGAACATTCATTTGGACTGAACAGTCGAACATTAAACAACATGGAAATCGTAGTGTAAGTTGGTGGATTTACCAATTGAACCTGCGTTTAGCGTTATCCATCAAGGCTTTTCAAATAAATAATTTTTGCCGGACAAACTCAGATGTTGTATTTCAATATTTAACAAACAATTCATTTTTAAAGTGTTTTTAATTCTATATAATTTGACACTTATTGTTGTAATGAAAAATAATCGTCATGACCCATCCCACGCTTTCAACGCACAATCTTTCCGGATTCACCTTAATTGAGGTTTTAATTTCCATCCTAATCTTGTCGATCGGAATTATTGGTGCAATAAAAATGCAACTGATTTCAATTCAAACAACGCAGCAATCTAATTACTTCAGCATTGCAGTGGAATTGGCAACTGAGATGGCGGATAAAATGCGCTGCAATGGCGATCAAATGCGGTCAACATCGAATCCCTTCCTAAAAGTTAATTTCTCGGCCAGCAAAGATAAAATTGAATACCCCACCACGTGTTTCGACGTGAATTGCACGCCGGATCAATTAGCGTCATCTGATATATCGGAATGGTTACAAAGTATCAAAGCATCACTTCCTAACTCACGAGCGGTCATCTGTCGTGATGACTCACCATGGGACGACAGCAAGAACAGTCTTGCCTGGGATTGCACTGATTCAGGTAACAAATCCAGCGTAGTCATTAAATTAGGTTGGACGGACAAAAACGAAGTGTCCCCAAACGCCTCACAAATCTCGCCACCTCAACTGGCCATACCAGTAATTCCTTACATCAATTAGTGATAATTCATGAGGACGATTCTTCCCAATAGTCGTACTGGCCGTTGGCAACCAGGAATTGCAATGGTTGAATTAATGATCGCACTAGTGCTTGGAATGCTAGTTGTGCTTGCCGTTACTACTGTCGTGCTCACCAGTAAATCGGCACAATCAACCCAAATTGACGCGTCCAATACTCAAGATACCGCCTGGTACGCGCTCAATAATATTGCGCGATCTGTCAGGCAGGCCGGATTTGTCAATTACGATAAAAATGACGGACCGTACACCAATACAGAATTCATGACGTCAAGTATTACCGGCGTCGACGCAAGATCGTTAAAAGCAACCTCAACCGGCATAGAGTCCCCCGTAGCGAGCGCAAATAATTCCAGCGATATATTGGCAATTCGTTTTTTTGGATCGGGCACTGGTGTGCCGGATAACACCGTTCTAAGCTGTTCTGGATTTGGCGTCAGTGCACCGTCGACGTCTGAAGAAGATGAACGTAGATGGAGTATCTATTACGTCGCCAATGATAGTAACGGAGAACCGAATTTATATTGCAAATACAAAGACCGCACTGATAGAAATTTTGCGACGGTATCAATTGCACAAGGTGTCGAATCATTTCAAGTCTTGTATGGCATCGACACCAGCAGTCCGGCCAATGGCATCGCTAACCAATTTCTTAATGCAACCGAAATTGATGCGCTCGATATCGACATATCTGCCGCAGAATTAAATAAAAAAACGCATTGGAAAAAAATTACCGCGATAAAAGTGGCACTGCTAATTCGAGGGACAGAAAATTCAAGTTTTGATACGACTGCCACAACCTTTAACTTATTTGGAGAGGAATACTCTAAATCAAGAAGTGGTGCTGACAAAGGCATTCAATTTATTGGCGCTGATTTTCCAGCAACTCATAAAAATCGATTAAGAAAATCGTATAGCACGACAATACAAATTAGAAATCCCCTGAATTAAATGAAATCAACATCTCAACGTTGGCCTTACGAGCAAGGCGCATCGCTAGTAATAACTTTAGTCATGCTGTTGATTGTACTTATATTGGCTACTTCATCGTCCAATATGGCGTTGATGGGCGAAAGAGCCGCGCGAAATGAACGGGACAGGGCCATTGCATTACATGCCGCAGAATCTGCGTTGGCAGATGCAGAATTGGATATTGAAAATTCCACAGCAGCCACATCGCGAAGCGCTATTTTTTCTCCACTTTCCATCGAAGGTTTTACAGATGGCTGCAGCACTGGTGATGACAATATTTATCAAGGTTTATGCAACAACGTTGGCGATATCAAAACAGCGCCTTGGCTCACAGTTGATATAGCAAACACTAATGCAAATTCCTCATCCGTTCAATTCGGTCATTTTACCGGGCAAACCATGCCTCATGATGGCGGCCCGCTTCCTGGCCAGTTACCGCGTTACATCATCGAATTAATGATCGATAACACGCCGGGTCAATCAGCTAACGCAAATTATATGTATCGCATCACAGCGATTGGATTTGGCTCCGACATTAGCACGCAAGCCGTTGTCCAATCGTTTTATCGAAAATCAATTAATAAGGAATAGTAGCGATGAAGTTACTAAGGTTTACCGTAAAACTAATTACATTTACATTCATTTCCTGGGTTTCTCCAATCTTACTGGCGTCACCAGAAATAGGCCTCGCAAAATTGCCGCTCTATTTTTGTCAAAACTATCCATCGAATAATTTCCAAACTAATGTTTCGTTGGGCCCTATGACTATGACCGACAGCTCAGATGCATACCAGGCCGGATTCAACAGTTCAACATGGTCTGGAATTCTTAGGGAATTTTCTGTTAATAAAAATGCAGATGGAAGCGCCAATATTTCAACGCAGTTTCAATGGGATGCAGGGAAAATTTTAAATAACATGTCACCCAACCAGCGCAAAATCACAACGTACAACGCTGCAACCAAGACAACGACTGCATTTGAATTTAATAGTTTGCCTGTTGAGGCGCAAACCATTTTTAATTTATCCCCAAGTACGGGAGTAAAAGATGATTTAGGTATCCAGCGAATAAACTATCTTTACGGTGATCGTACGTTGGAACAACTCGGCAATACAAATCAAACTCTGCAATTCAGAGTGCGTGACAGCATCTTGGGCGACATAGTAAATAGCGTGCCCATCTATGTTGGCGGCGCGAAAAAAAATATTGTCGGCCCCAATTATCAGGCGTTTTTTGAGCAGTTTAAAAATCGCCCCGGAACCATCTATGTGAGTGCGAACGACGGTATGTTGCACGCTTTTTCTGCAAATACCGGATTCGAATTATTTGCGTATATATTCAGTCCATTACTCACAAAATTGCCAAATTTAACAGCATCATCTTATCAACATGATTCCTACATGGATGGCAATATTCACGTCAGTGAAGCGCAAGTCTCAAGTAGCTGGAGAACTGTTTTAACCGCAGGCATGGGAAGCGGTGCAAAAGGTATTTTTGCATTAGATGTCACCTCCCCCAATGAATTCATGAAGGGCCGCGGTGTTTTATTTGAATTTACAGATAAGGACGATGCAGATATTGGATACATCACATCTACGCCATTAATTGCAAAAATAAGTATCGGTAAAAATTCCGACGGATCTGCAAATTATCAATATTTTGTTATCGTACCAAGTGGATACAACGCCTCCAATGCCAGCGGCGACAATTTTCTGTTCCTATTGTCCTTAAACAAGGATCCCAATTCTCCATGGCGCGTCAATAACAATTACTACAAATTAAAAACCAGCGGTAACAACTCCTTGCCCAACGCACTTTCCACACCCGGCCTTGTCTTAAATGCACAAGGAGCGGCGATTTATGCATACGCTGGGGATTTACAGGGACACGTGTGGCGCTTTGATTTTTCTAAAGAGAACGTTCCATCCTCCCAAACACCGATCACTGTTTTTACTGCAGCAGATGCGGAAAACCAGCCCCAACCCATCACAACGCAACCGGCGATATCTTTTGCGCCAGGCGGCGGGTATCTGGTTTCGTTTGGCACTGGAAAATATATCGAACATGCAGATACGATTCCGGCTAATTTCAAATCAAATACCTTTTACACGATTCGAGATACTTTAGCGGATGAAAAAAATAACCACATCATTAACGATAGGAGTGAATTAGCACGCCGCATATTAGTCGACGATTCAACTGGATTTGAGGTGGCAGGCGCTGATTTCACTTATGGTAACGGTCAACAAAGCGCGACCAAAAAAGGATGGTATGTTGATTTCCTACACGCCGATCTAACAGGAGAACGAAGTATTTCCAAGCCGGTTATCGCATATGGAAATGTTGTCTTCAACACGCTGATTCCCAACACTGCCACTTGCAATAATAGCGGCACGAGTAAATCTTATATGTTTGATTTACTGACAGGAAAAACTGCTAATCCTAAAACCATCACCGGAATCACATCTCAAATTGGAGTTCTCGGTTCGCCCTTCATCGTGCTGACCAGAGCCGAATTGGGTGAACGCGATTCGATTGGTCAGCGCAACAATATTCAATATTATTCAATACTCAATTTTGGCTCTGGAGAAGTTGGAACTCCCTCTGTCATTTCTGAGTCTGGTAAAACGTCAGTAAAAGCAGGCAGGCTAAGTTGGCGTGAGATTCAGAATTGGCAGGATTTAAAATAGTTATCACATCATGATTGTGAATTTTTTATGATCTACTCAAAATTTCAACCTGGATTTTCATATATAGAATTAGTCGTTGCATTAGTTATTTTCGTTGTGTTGGCAACTGTGGCATATCCAAGCTATCAAGACTCAATTCTAAGAATACGTCGAGCCGAAGCCAGGTCAGCGCTACATTCTGTATTGCTACAACAAGAACGCTATTACACAGCGCACAATACCTATTTTGCATTTTCTGCAGATACGAATAATTCACCTTTTAAATGGTGGTCGGGCGATTCCCCATCTGGCAGCTACTACGAAATTCAGGCGACACCATGTGCAAACAAATTATTGGTTCAATGCGTATTATTGACGGCTACGCCAGGAACAGAAAATGTACGGCGAGGTGACGACCCGGAATGTGGCAATTTAATGCTTGATAGCGCCAGCAAAAAAACCTATTCCGCCGACACGGTTCCCAATTCTTCCTGCTGGTGAATACATGAAAATTTTTTCTAC
>Ga0207025_1136_pt1 | contig 11437 bp, 14 predicted proteins | sample Alteio_BWMinCont_45_FD_153261 | JGI IMG/M metagenome (GOLD analysis project Ga0207025, IMG submission 153261) | Enriched cells from forest soil in Barre Woods Harvard Forest LTER site, Petersham, Massachusetts, United States -... | ecosystem: Environmental > Terrestrial > Soil > Temperate forest >... | reverse complement strand
CATGGTTTTGTTGGATCGCTTGATGGTAAACAAATTTTTAAAGACTCATTGGATGGAAATGGAAACCCAGAAAAATTAGGAGAAGAACTTGCAAATAAATTTATGGATAAAGGATTTTTCGGATTTGAAAAACCAAAATTTGTTGTTATTACCCGTCCTCAAAACGCAAGTATTAAAATGCAAAAGCAAATTGAAGAGTTTGGATTTTTAACATATTTTTATCCAAGTATTTCTATTGCAAAGAGTAAACTTTCAAGGAAATCTATTACTGAGCTTTCAGATATAAAATCTTATGATTGGATTATTTTTACAAGTCAAAATGGTGTGCGCTTTTTTCTGACTGCACTTAATGAATTAGGTGTTTCTTTAACAAAATTAAAAAATAAAAAAATCGCGGTTGTCGGAAAAAAGACTGCAGAGGCGGTTAAAAAATACGGCCTGTCTGTAGATTTTGTTCCATCAAAGTTTACGACAGAAGCATTAGCGAATGAATTACAAAATATTAAAGGAAAAAAAATTCTAATGGCTCGTGCAAATCTTGCAACACCACTATTGAATAAAAAATTGCAGGAAAAAGGTGCAGTTATAACAGATATACCAATTTATAAAACTTCATTTATTGAGAATGATAATCCTGAGTTTGAAAATCTCTTAAGCAATCAGCAAATATACTGTCTGACTTTTACCAGCCCATCAACAGTCACTGGATTTATGAATAATATTAAACATTCACCTTTTAAGGATAAAATTTTTTCTCTTCCTGTATTTTCAATCGGCCCGGTGACGACAAAGGCTCTTGGGAAAAATGGATTCAAAAATATTTATACTGCAGATAAATATACAATTAATGGTATGATCTCCAAGTTAAAAGAAAATATATTATAATAATAGAATGACTTATCATAGTTATCAGTTTTTTTCTGTTAAATCTTCATTTCATAAATTAACCAAATCAAAACAGGAAAGGTATAAAAAAGAATTTTTAAAGGTATTGCAAAAAGAAAAAAAAGTAATTTTCTATACCTATGCAACGCTTGGTTTGAAAACAAATACCATCTTTCTTTCATGGCTTCAAGCAGATACTATTGAAGAAATCCAGGATTATCTTAACGAACTTATTCATACAAATTTGGGAAATTATTTAAAAATTAGCTATAGCTTGACAGGTGTGATACGTAAATCTCAATATTCGACATCAGAACAGTCTGAAACAAGAAGAAAAGGCGGGGCTTACCTAATAATTTATCCATTCACAAAAACACATGAGTGGTATATGCTGACTTTTGAACAAAGAAAAGAATTGATGAAAGGCCACATAAATGTGGGGAGAAAATATCCTCAGATTACTCAATTGCTACTGTATTCCTACGGCATTGATGACAATGAATTTATTGTTTCGTACGAAACAGATAATCTTTCTGATTTTCAAAGTCTAGTTATGGAATTACGTTCTGATGCTGTAAGAGCATATACATTAAAAGATACGCCGATATTTACGTGTATTTATAAATCACTTGGAGAAATTCTTAAGTTTATATAATAATAAAGAATTTTTAATTTTTAATTTACAATTTTTATTAAATTTTTAATAATCCAATGTTTGAAAATTGAAACATTGTGATTTGATTGAAAATTAAAAATTCCGAATTGGAAATTTTATGAAAACCACTTTTTTAGATACCTGTTTTAGTAAAAAAACTTCATATACACCTGTCTGGTATATGCGTCAGGCTGGGAGGTATCTACCGCAATACAAAAAAATAAAAGAGAATAAAAATATATTAGATGTTGTCAGAAATCCAGAGTTGGCCGCAAAGATTTCTTTACAGCCAGTTGATATTCTTGGAGTTGATGCCTCAGTTCTATATGCTGATATTATGATTCCACTTTTGGGAATTGGTGTTGATCTGGAAATTGTTGAAAGTATCGGTCCTGTTATTAAAAGTCCAATTCAGAGTCTGAAAGATATAAAAAAACTGCGTAATTTAGAACCCGACGAAGACATTCCTTATCTTTTCAAAACAATTAGAATACTCAAAAAAGAATTGAAAGTGCCGCTTATTGGTTTCTCCGCTGCTCCTTTTACTCTTGCTAGTTATTTAATTGAAGGGAAGCCATCAAGAGATTTTGTTAAAACTAAAACATTTATGTATGCCCAACCAAAAGCATGGAGTTTGCTTATGGAAAAATTAACCAGTTTAATTATTATATATTTACAATCACAAATTGATGCAGGCGTACAGGTTATTCAACTTTTTGATAGTTGGGTTGGGTGTTTGAGTGAAGAGGATTATGCGCAGTTAGTTTTGCCGTATAGTAAAAAAATATTTCAAGATTTAAAAACGTCAATACGGGAAAGAAAAAAGAAACAATCTAATAAAAAAGAGATTGCCGCGCCATCTTCGATGACCCACAATGATGTTCCTTTCATTCATTTTGGAACCAATACAGCAGGAATGTTGGGGCCTTTTTCTTCAGTCGATTGTGATGTCGTAAGTATTGATTGGAGAATGCCTATTCCAAAGGCTTGGAAAGCGATTGGTTATGATAAAGCAATTCAAGGTAATTTGGATCCGGCAATTCTCCTTGGTGATTTTTCTTTGATTAAGAAAAAAGTCGATGAACTATTCGATTCTCTTCCAAAAAGAGATGGATATATCTTTAATCTTGGTCATGGAGTATTGCCAACAACACCAATGGAAAATATTATTAAGTTAACTGAATACGTTCATAGTAAATAATATGTTCATGATTGTCAGAAAATCTCAAGATATTGTTGAAAAATATTCTTATGAGAAACAATCACTTGATCAAATTATCGCAAAAGAGCTAAGAATTTCCGTTGATGTTGCTGATGTTGTTAAACATTATGAAAAAATAAAAACCGATTATAATAGAATTTATTATGTGTCAGACGGACTGATGCAGTTGCATATCAATAATCAAGATTTACTTCTCCACAAAGGGGATGCATGTTTTATAGAAAAGGGAATGATTGTTGAAATACAAGGAACATTTGCTGTTATAATTGTGAGCACCCCTACGCTATATCTAGTGAAATAGCTTGCTATTCCCTGCTATAATACAAAACAGTGAGCCCAACAAAACTTAAATATGTTATTAGACTTGTTGTAATTTTTGCAATATATTTTGCAACCGCAAAATTTGGTCTAAGTCTTCAAGCAGTCAGCAGATTTGCAACTCTTGTCTGGATACCAACTGGTTTTTCAATAGCAGTTTTACTTCTTTTTAACTATCGGTGCTGGCCAGCAATTGCGCTTGGTGCTTTTTTTGTGAATTTACTAAATGGTGCGCCTATTTTAGTTGCAATAGGAATCGGAACAGGGAATACTTTAGAAGCTGTTATCGGAGTTTTTATTTTACGAACTTTTTTTGGATTTATTAATTCGATGAGCAGGCTAAAAGATGTTCTAGCGCTTATTCTTGCTGCTGCTCCTCTTGCAGCCGCAGTAAGTGCAACATTTGGCGTTACCAGCCTTTTATTCGGCGGAACTATTACTTCCTCAGAATATATTAAAACCTGGGTGCCTTGGTGGGTTGGTGATGTAATCAGTGTATTGATCATTACGCCATTTTTGCTTCTTTGGTCTTTTGGTATTAGTTTTGATAGAAAATACGGTCGCATTGCTGAATTTATTTTTTTATTTTTAGTTGTTACAGCTGTTGGGCTTTTTATTTTTAGTGGAACTTTTAGATTGCCTATCAATAATTCTTCAATAATATATTTGGTTTATCCTCCGATTATTTGGGCTGCACTGCGTTTTGGTCAACGCGAAGTAGCAGCAATTTTATTGGTTTTTTCTGGACTTGCTATTTGGGATACCATGCTTGGGTTTGGTCCTTTTGCAAGTAAAGATATCAATATTAGTTTACTATATTTACAGTTCTTTATGATTATAACTTCCTTGACTTCTCTCATTTTAGCTGTAGTAGTTTCTGAGAGGCGTCGACTTGAAGGACGTAAAGATGATTTTATTTCGATGGCAAGTCATGAATTGCGGACACCGGTTACGAGTATTAAATTATACTCGCAAATTGTTAAAACCAAACTCGATGAAAAAAAATATGTTGCCACTAAAAAATATATAAGAAAGCTTGACGACCAATTATATAAATTAACCGCTTTGGTTTTGGATCTTTTGGATATTTCACGTATGCAATCAGGTGAAATTCAAATTGAAAAAGCTCCTTTCAATTTAAATCATCTCGTTACTGAAATTGTGGAGTCTTTACAAAGGACGACAAAAAATCATACATTGTCAATAAATGGCAAGATTACAAAAGACGTGATAGCAGATAGAGATAGAATTTATCAAGTTATTGTAAATTTAATAAATAACGCAATAAAATATTCACCTGATGGGGGTAAAGTTATTATTCATTGCAAAAATACTAAAGATTATGTTCAAATTAGTGTAGAAGATAGAGGTCTTGGAATTGATAAAAACCATATGCAACGAATTTTTGAAAAACTTTATAGAGCTCCTTTGGTGAAAAAGAATGCAGCTGTACCAGGATTGGGAATTGGCCTTTATGTAAGTTCGGAAATTATCAAAATACACAATGGGAAAATTTGGGTAGAAAACAATAAAAAAAGAAAAGGCACTACTTTTTACTTCACACTACCAATAGTTGCAAATAATTAATCTTGCCAAGATTTGCTGTTTATAAAAGTATTAGGCAGAAGAGAATAATGTATAGCATTGCATTTAGTTTGTTTTTATGTGATGATCAGGTAAGTATGGTAGAGAAAGATAGCAGTAAAGAAAATAAGTGGAAAAAACATGTTACCGTTTATAAAGGCGGTTCCGGTGCTTTATATGGATTCGGATTTATAGGCGCAGCTGTTTATTACATCCAGCATGCGACAAGTTTTTTTGATTGGAATAGTAGGAATTATTAAAGCCTTTTTTTGGCCGGCAATACTCATTTACTATGTTTTCGATAAATTAAGATTATAATCTCATTAAATTTTCTGTGATGAATCAAAAAAGTTTTGCTTTTTTTCTTTTGCGAGCAGCCATTGCGATTGTGTTTGCATATGCTGCAATTGCTTCTTATATTACTCCTGGAAATTGGCTTGGGTACTTTCCACTTTTTCTGCGCAATCTAGTGCCGCAAACTATTTTACTAACCGGTTTTTCCATTTATGAGTTGCTATTGGCAGTTTGGTTACTTTCTGGAAAATTTACTTTTTACGCCGCAGTAGTAGCACTTTTGACTTTGTGCGGAATTGTTCTTTCTAATTTATATGCTCTTGATATTCTTTTCCGTGACTTTGCAATAATTCTTTCTGCAGCATCGCTTGCAGTATTTACTTATAAAAATAAGCATATTTAAAGTTTGGTTCAGTATAATTTTGTTATGGAAAAGATGATTGAACTTACCAGTAAAAAAGTCTTTCCAACCTTCCTCATGACTCCAGATGATAAAAAGAAATATCCAGGTCTTATTGTCATCGAAGAAATTTGGGGACTCAATGATCACATTAAAGATGTCGCAAAACGATTTGCAAAGGAAGGCTATATAGTTTTATCACCAGAACTTCTTTCTGAAACTGGAATTACTGAAAAAGCTGATCAATCACTTCTGGAACAGGTAAAAAATCCGGCAACGCGTGATGAGGCACAAAAAAAACTCCGCGTTCTTTTTGCTCCACTTCAATCACCTGAATTTGCAGAATCTGCAATTGCAAAACTTAAAGTATGTGTTGATTATTTGTTTGCTCACAAACAAGTGAATAGCAATGTCGGAGTTTTAGGTTTCTGTTTTGGAGGAACATATGCTTATGCTCTTGCAGCTGTTGATTCTCGGATAAAAGCTGCAGTACCTTTTTATGGGCATGCTCCAGAACCGCATGAAGAAATAAAAGGAATACAGTGCCCGGTTTTAGCATTCTACGGAGAGCAAGACGAGGGTTTGATGTCGACACTTCCTGAGGTTAAAAAAGCAATGAAAAAGTATGGTAAAGATTTTGAAGCGGTTGTTTATTCAAATACAGGTCATGCATTTTTTAATGACACCAATCCAAATCGGTATAACAAAAAGGCGACTGAAGATGCGTGGAAGAAATCCCTCAAATTCCTTTCAGGAAATTTGAATAAGTAAATTTAGTTTCTCCAAAACACTGGCTTGCGTTAAAGCATCTGTAATTATGCATATTATTTGAAACCATATCTTAAGAGTAAAATAGTTAGAAATACTACTGCTGGCAGCACAACTAATAAAATAGATAATAGCCAAACTTTTATTTGTATCCTCTTAAGCGCCGGTATTTCTTTATTTTTTGCCCAAATCGAACGGAGAGGAGGTGAGCAAATTTTTATTAAATTTGCCTTCTCAATGAGGGCCTCTCTTATTTGAAGATAATTAGGGAGATATATATGCTGATTGGCATTAGCAATGTTAAAATTTAATGACTTATCATTGCAATATACATTAAGTGTTCTACTACCGTATATTCCCAGTATTGTCGTGTCGGTAATGATCTGAATATGATTATATCCAATAAGAGTTTCTTTTCCTGATTGCGAAACATGTATGCCTGAATCTTCAATTGCAACGGATTGTACTGCTGAGGAAAGTTCCTTCCTGGTAGATTGCTCGAGTTTTTTAAAGATGTAAATTAGTACGATAACTGTAAATACTACTAAAAGCAAATCCATAATAAATATATTCTTAATTAAAATATTACAGAAGCATAGTAATACAGTCAACGACCAAAGGAAAATCATTTTTCATCTTTACATCACAACTTTGGGATACATATAAGCACTAAGAAGAGAAATGAGAAAGGTTGCAATAGTAAGAAAAAAAATATCAAAAGGAAGACTTGCGTATGAGTTTAGTACCAATATTGATCGGAGACCATCGACCATGTATGTGAGAGGATTGATTGTTGCGACAAATTGAAGCCATGCCGGCATAATGGCAATAGGATAAATTGCATTGGATGCAAAAAAGAGCGGCAAAGTGATGAGCTGTCCAATTCCCATAAATCGCTCACGCGTTTTGACAAGGGCAGCAATAATCATTGAAAGTCCCGTAAAAAATCCAGCACCCAAAACAACGATAAGAACCGCACCGATGAATGCAAAAATTGTGAAATTTAATTTTATTCCTAACAGTAAGGAGATAATAAAAATTACAATAATTTGACTTATGCCACGAATTCCAGCAGATGCCATCTTGCCCCAGACAAGTGCAAGCAGGGGAGTAGGGGTGACAAGAAATTTCTGCAAAATTCCTGAGTCGCGTTCCCAGAGCGTTGAGAGTCCATAAAAAATTGCAATAAATACTACTGATTGTGTCAGAATTCCCGGAGTAATAAATTGTAAGTAGGTAAGTCCGTGAGTTGGAATTGCCCGGACTTTGCTCAATGCTTCTCCAAAAATGCCGAGCCAAAGAATTGGTTGTATTGTCCTTGTGATAAGTTCTGTTGGATCATGGAGAAGTTTGCGTGTCTCCATCTCAGCCATGTAGTATGATTTGGTAAAGATTTGTTTTAAGTAATACATACTAGTTCAGACTCAAATCTCAAATCTGAATGTCAAATTTAATATTCCTCGTCATTCCTGCGTAAGCAGGAATCTATATTAGTAATATTATGGATCCCGGATCAAGTCCGGGATGACGAAACAATGTAAATTTGCGATTTGATTTTTGATATTTGAGATTTATTTATCCAAGTCTTCCAGCTGTCTGGCGCATGCGTTTTATTTCCTTGAGATTTCCAGTCTCTTGAATTGTTGAACCTGTGAAATAAATAAAAGCATCTTCAAGTGTCGCTTTTTTCTTTTTGGTTTGTTTTATTAATTCATCAACTGTTCCCATTGTTGCAAGTTTTCCCCTATGCATTATTGCGACACGATCCGCTACTTCTTCAGCTTCTTCCATATAATGTGTAGAGAAAAAAATTGTCATGCCAAATTGCTCGCGAAGTTTGAGAAGGTGTTTCCAGACATTTCTTCTTGCAACCGGATCAAGTCCTTGCGTTGGCTCATCGAGAAATAATACATGCGGGTGATGCATAATCGCCTGGCCGATTTCGAGTTTTCTTATCATTCCACCAGAGAACGTTTTTACCAGCGCATTTCTCACTTGTTTGAGATCGAGAAAGTCCAGAACTTCATCAATTCGTTTTCCTCTTATTTCTTTTGGAATATCGTAGAGTTTGGCTAACAGCAGCAAGTTTTCATACGCTGACAGGGAACCGTCTACAGAAATCATCTGTGGGACGTAGCCAATTGCTCGGCGCACGTTGTCTGCGTCATGTATGAGATCATGTTTGTCAATAAAAACTTCACCTGTAGTTGGTTGTATTAGCGTAATAAGCATTTTGATCGTAGTAGATTTGCCTGCACCATTGGGTCCGACAAATGCAAAAACTTCACCTTTGTTAACACTAAAAGAAATATCATTCACTGCAGTGAATGAATTGAAGCGTTTGACTAATTGATCAACAGTAATAACTGATTTATTATTGATTTGCATTTTGTTGATTACTAAGAAGTTGGATTTTGAACAACAACTTTTATTATACCAAAAAAAAACTTAAGATTTGTTTAAGGCCTCGTCTAAAAATATTAAGTGATTTTGTTAAACTTATTTCCGGACGAGGTCTAATTTCCCATTTGCTATTAGATAATAAGTTTATATAATAGTTCACAGTGAAAACTTTTTTGTTGTTTCTCGTTTTTTTCTTTATAGGTTTTGCAATTATATTGAGTTATCAATATTGGAATCCGCAAAAATTGCCAATTGGCATTATAAAGCCTGCAATTACGACTCAATTTTCCCTGAAAAATGCACCGATCGAATCATTGCAAGGAAAAATCGCGACTATATCAGGAACTGTCAACTGGCTTTCACGGATAGCCAGCAAGCCAGTTCATCCTAAATTATTACAATCAGTTCAACAGGGAGAAGAAATCAGCACGGGAGCAAATGGTAAGACTGTTATCAACATCCAAAATGAAGCCTCACTTTTTTTGCAGTCCAATACCCATGTGGGCATCGTACAACTACTGCCACAAAATTTTGTATTTGTACAAGATAAAGGATGGGTGCGTTATGCGAATACTATTAAAGTACCAGTGAGTGTTAAAAGTTTTGATCTCGTAACTCTTTTAACGAGTGGGATTATGACCAGTACAGTAGATGAGAAAAATCAAACAGTTACCATTGCTGTTGTGAAGGGAAATGTTCATGAAGCATATGAGGATTCTCAAAATAATAGTAACGTCCTAATGGTAAATTCCGGACAAACGTTTGTTTTTGATGAAGTAAATAAGGTTGGAACTATTCAGTGACTAGTGATTAGGAAAAGTAATTATTATTTATAATTAGCAAGTGGGGAAAGTATCGTATTTCCTTCATATCCCAAAGCCCAAAGGGCAAGGCCTGCTAGACTTTCTTTATTGGCAAAAACGAGTTTTGCATGTATAGATTGTTGATCGGGAAAGGAAATTTGATGATATGTTCCGGTTGTTGGATCAGAGTATTCTGCAAAAGCTTCAGCAGATTCATTATCAAAAAATGCACTGCAGGATGCACACTCTGAAAGTAAAGCTTCAGCACGATTGTTACTTGCAATAACGCCGCTTCCCGGTATAACTGCAGAACGGACTGCCGTATTAAGTGTTTCCCATTCGTATCCATATAGCGGCATTCCCAAAAGTAATTTATTCGGAGGAACATTTTGTAAAGTCCTTTCAACAGCAGTCGTTACATCATATTCAGAATCTTTCCCTGCACCGTTAAGCGGTGCGACAGGACCAGTAACAACAGAATCAGGAGAATGAAAATCATAAGCCATAAGAACGATGTCATCAGCATAAGGTTCGATCCCGGAAATATTAATCAAATTATACTTGACAGTATCAGCACTACTAATTTCCAGGGTTAGTGTTCCAAGTTTTTCTTTAGCAAGTAACTGTTTGACAATTTTTATAAATTGTGTGAAGTGTGCTTGCGCTGATCCTGACGCCGGTGTGGTATCTTCAATATCAAGATTGAGATCAGTGAAATGATATTGTTTCATTATCGGGGCAACGTCATTAATAAGGGTATTTGCATGCTGGGTAGGTTTCTCTACCAATTGATTGATTGCATTTGCATCACCACTTGAAATCAGCAACGAAAGTTTTATATTATTTTTTTTAGCATTTTCTATAATACTTCTCAGTTTGTCAGAGTGTAATTCATACCAGCCAGGTTCTTCCTGTTGCTCATTAATAAGTTTTACAACGTTTCCATTTCCATCTACGTTAAGTGCAAAGTACGTAAGAGTCGTGAGATATTTTTCTTCGTTTTGATTTGCTTTATCAAGCTGCCAGTATGGAAGAAAACCGATTACTTGTTTGGGAGCAGGGGTTTTTATATGAAAAGGGATTGCGGACTCAGAATTGATTATCAAAATGCCGGCAACAATTCCTATAATTAAGCCAAAAACGGAGACGATAATAAATTTTGCCATACAAAGTATCTGTATAGTAGCATATTTATATTTGATTAAAAATTACTTGCTATTTTTTTGTTTCTTTTTTAGCTTCTTAATAAAAAAAATAAGGATACACGAAATAAGATAGATAAAAAAGAAATCGAATACAAACGAAAGAATTGTGGCAATATTACCAACTGTTTGATTAAAATCAAGTCTACTACATATCGTTAACGGATATCCGAACACCAGAATGATAAATTCAATTATGGTCAAAATCGTATTTGATTCAACAGCTGTTTGACCAGGTAGATTTGGATAGGTAAGTTTAACAAGACTGCACCCAAAATATGAAGTAAACTGTGCTACAAATATAAACCAAATAAGAAATAATATAACGCAAAGTAGTATTTTCCATCGTGTTGGTTTGAAAAAAGTCATACTTTAACTATGAATTTTTGTTTCGTTGCTGTCAATATCTAGCTATGAGTTTTTACATTTTATGAGTTGACATTATAGGAATTCTATAGCACAATAGACCTGATGAATAAAACCCTGGTCATTATTGCAATCATTTTGGGACTTTTGTTAATCGTTTCTTCTGTGGTATATTTTATGACTCCGGCGCGTTATTTGCCAATTTATCTTCCAGGGTATGACAGAGCCTCAATGGTTCATCACTACAAACATGGCATTGGAGCATTTTTTCTCGGGGTCGGCTGTTTTATCTTTGCATGGTTTCAAAGCGGTAAAAAGAAAACCGCTGATTCAGTAAAAGAAGAAGAGAAAAGTTAATACTGCTCCAACAATACAGCAATAAACCGCAAAGGGAATCAGCGTTTTTGTCTCAAAATACTTCATAAGAAATTTTATTGAAAAGTACGCCGCAATACCTGCTGTAACTGCTCCGATAATTATTTGAAAAAAGACCGATTTATCAGCTGTCCCAACAAGGTCAGGAAGTTTCAAAATTGC
>Ga0207025_1075_pt3 | contig 11491 bp, 12 predicted proteins | sample Alteio_BWMinCont_45_FD_153261 | JGI IMG/M metagenome (GOLD analysis project Ga0207025, IMG submission 153261) | Enriched cells from forest soil in Barre Woods Harvard Forest LTER site, Petersham, Massachusetts, United States -... | ecosystem: Environmental > Terrestrial > Soil > Temperate forest >... | reverse complement strand
CCATACACATCCCCGCGAGCGACGCGGCATCGTTCATTGACAAAGCGTTGGCGACAAAACAGACCCAGCTTGCCTCGACGTCCGAGTATAACTTGCAGGTCCTCCGCCGTACTGAGGCTGGCACCCCGGAGGAGCATCTCAAGCGGACGCACGTGTTCTTCATCTACGAGGGCGAGGCCACGCTTGTGATGGGTGGCTCGTTCGTAGGGCAACACGAGATATCGCCGGGTGAACTGCGGGGAACTTCCATCGCGAACGGCAGGACCGTGCAGCTCCGGAAAGGCGATGTCGTTGTCGTCCCAGCCGGGACTCCGCATTGGTTCCGCGAGGTGCGGCCGCAGATCACCTATTACAGCGTCAACATCGAACAGCCCTGACCAGTGATATAAGCGTATGTACACATGTGCACCGGCGTTCCAGGTGCGGTGCTCTGTCCCTTCGCGCGCACCGCTGTGAAGAAGGTTCCGGAGACCAAACCCAGGATGATTCCCAAAGCTACGCTGTGCCGTGTCATCGCATCACCTCAACAAACTGTCCTACGATCGTTAGATGCTCAAACACCCAGCTGTCCTCGCCGTACTTAGGTAAGTCGAATGCGATAAGGAAGACACCAGACGGATTCACCATACACGCGCCCACATAGCATATCGAGGAGGACATCATGCAGAAACACATACGCTCCGCAGTTTTTGGTGTTGCGCTCGCCGCTATTGCCGTCATCATCGTCGTCGTCACCTGGGCCCCCGGATCAGCCCGCGCGCAGCAGCAGCCCCAGGGCGTGGAGCGCAAGATACTCAGGCGGCAGGATCTCCCCATGCCGGGATGGGAGGCGGTGATGATCCAGACTACCGTGCAACCCGGCGGAACCGAAGGATGGCACACGCACCCCGGCACGCTGCTGGAATACGTAATACAGGGCCCTTGGACAATGGAGCGGCGGGGCAAGTCGACGGCCACCTACCAGACCGGCGAGACCTTCTCGATAGTGCAGGGGGAAGTCCACCAAGCGATTAATCCTGGCAAGACCGCCGTCCGAGGGTTGGCCATACTTATCGTCGACAAGAGCAAGCCGATGACGACCCAGGTGCAGTAGCCCGCCCGGCTGGCCTTCCGCCTGGGCCAGATTCCGAGAAGAGGGCTTGTCAGGCCCTATCCGAACGATGCGGACGGCTGGCCCGAGGATAAGTTCCGGTCTGCCGACGAATGGGAACCTAGGAAATTGCGAATCTTCTGGGAAAAAGGATGCTATGGCGTCGCAAACAAAACCAGCGGGAGCGGTGCGATGGTCGAGTTATCGATCGCAGAAGGAAAGCTGATGCTGTGTGTAATCGGCGCTGACAAGCTCTGGGCTTTGAAGAGCAGCCTCGAAATACCGCTTGTTCATATCGCGGGCGTTCGGGCAGACGCAGAGGTCGCACGCGGCTGCTGGCACGGAATCAGGCTGCCCGGAACCAATGTGCCCGGGGTGATCACGGCGGGAACTTTTTATCAGGACGGCAAGCGAGTTTTTTGGGATGTTCATCATCCCGAAAGAACCATCGTCATTGACCTGCACGACGAGCACTACAATCAATTGATTATAGAGGTGGCTGACCCACAGGCAGCAATCAACCTGATTCAAACCGCATTGTGAACTTCCGGGGCGATGCGAATCCTTTTATCAGCGAAGACGACGTCGACCGGTTTATGACAGTGCATATAGAATGCGGGGAGGCTCAACTGGCGTGGGCCGAAGGCGATTAGCCCTTCATGCGAGAATGGGCCATCCCAACGCTTGGGTCGCGAGACCTCATTTGAATTCGATCGGAGGACTGAATGAAGTATCTGTTTTGCGCCTTGCTTGCCAGCTTGAACCTCGCCCCTCTGATGGAGGCATCCCCGCAACAACAAGCCCCGGTAATGGGACCTGGCTGGGCTTTCCCGGTGGCGGATAAGGTGCAACCTCCTCGAGGAGATCCATCGGCCCCCGTAAAAGTGGCGGGCAGTGCCAAGAGTTATACCGAGGCGCAAGTGGATGACCTCATGAATCCCCCGGATTGGTTTCCCGAGGAACATCCCGCGATGCCGTCAATCGTCAGGAAAGGCGAGGGCGATGTGCGCGCGTGCGACTCCTGCCATTTGACGAATGGAATGGGCCACCCGGAATCCGCCACGCTCGCCGGTTTCACGGCAACATACATCGTGCGCCAGATTGCCGAGATGAAGAGCGGCGCCAGAAAAACCGGCGGCAGCATGGATCCGATCGCCAAGGCCATCTCGGATGAAGACGCGCGGCAGGCGGCCGAGTATTTCGCGTCCCTTAAACCGTTCCCGTACATCAAGGTGGCGGAAGCGGCGACAGTGACGAAGAGCTACGTGGCCCAAGGGAACATGCGCCTTCCTCTTCCGTCCGGCGGTCAGGAACCGCTGGGGCAGCGCATCATCGTTCTGCCGGAAGATCCAGAGCGAATCATGGCCCGCGATCCGCATGGCTCGGCGACCATTGCTTATGTGCCGCCAGGAAGCATTGCGAGAGGGAAGGAATTGGTCACCACTGGAGCGGCGGGCAAGACCATCTCTTGCACCGCCTGCCATGGAGAGTCGCTCAAAGGGTCCGCGCTGGGTGACGTGCCACGAATCGCCGGGCTTCAACCGATCTACATCTTCCGCCAGATGTATGGCATTCAACATTGGACTCGCACGGGGGAGTCCGTTGAGCTGATGAGGGCTCCCATGATGAATTTGTCGGAAGACGATATGATTGCGATCTCCGCTTTCGTGGGTTCGCTTGCTCCGTAGGAACTGCCGGGGATTTTGCTACTTCCCCGGGGCGAGGGCTCCGCGCAAGCCGACGAAGCCGGGCTCGCAGCGGGTACCTAGCGGTCATACCGCCGACTTATCAGGGCCTAGCCGGGCCGTAGATAAGTTTCCTAATCTCCCTTCGGATGGACGCGCTGTTCTGTTATATGCCCCCACTGATGCGGTCATCCTGCAAGAGCGCTTACCAACTGCGATTGAGGTCGTTTCCAAGCGCAGCCCAAAAGAACGAACTGAATTTCTTCCGAAACCCAGCCAACTCTCGATAAACGGCCTTGTCGGAATGTGGGAAAAGCCAGTTTTCGAGAAGAGGACTTATCAGGAGTCGGCCCAAAGGTCGCCGTGTCGATGAACTTGTGCCGCTCACAAAAGTAGAGATAGACTGCCACCCATGAAGAAGGCAAGGGCCTTGTTTTATTGGTCTTTGTGGCTGTCGACTCAACCACCGACCCAGCGCCGGTGAGAAACGGAAAGGCAAGGAGCGAAAATATGTGCGATCGAGATCATTCTGCGGAAGATCAGGAACGGTACGAAGCCAGCGGTCTAATCACGCGAAAGCAGTTCGGCGTCCTGCTGGCAGCAGGCATCGCCATGCTGCTGCCTGGAGTAGCCAACGCCGTCACGGTCACTGAATCAGACGTGACCGTGAAGACGCCGGACGGCACGGCGGATTGCTACTTCGTCCATCCATCTGCTGGCGCCGCGCCCGGCGTATTGGTGTGGCCGGATATCTTCGGGCTGCGGCCGGCATTGCGCCAGATGGGTAAGAGGCTCGCCGAGTCGGGCTATTCGGTGTTAGTCGTGAATCCGTTCTACCGGACCCAGAAAGCTCCGACCGCCGCCCAGGGCGCGGCGACTCCGATCCAGCAGGTGCTGCCGCTCGCGCAAACCCTGAACGCGACCACGCACGTGACGGATGCGAAGGCATTCATCGGATGGCTAGACCAACAGGCCTCCGTTGCCAAGAATCGCAAGATCGGGACGCAGGGTTATTGCATGGGAGGGGCGATGGCCTTTCGTACCGCTTATGCCGTGCCGGACCGCGTCGGAGCCGTGGCCTCATTCCACGGCGGCAACGGGCTGGTGACCACTAACCCGGACAGTCCGCATCTTCAGGCCGCGACCACCAAGGCGCAGTTCCTGGTCGCAATTGCGCAAAACGACGATATGCAAGCCCCCACCGAGAAGACTGTGATGAAGGATACCTTCGCCAAGGCGGGCTTGCCCGCGGAAGTCGAAGTATACCCGGCCATGCACGGCTGGTGTCCGCCGGATTCGGGCGTCTACAGCGAGCCGTCCGCCGAGAAGGCATGGAGCCGTCTGCTGGCACTGTACGGCAAGGCTCTCGCGTAACCTATTTCTGATTGTTGGGTGCGGCGCCCCCGGGTTTGCCCGACGCGGCCCTGGCCACCGCGCCCAACTACCCAAGTCCTGATAGTGTGCTAGCGTAAGCAGAGGCAAACACTTAAGTGCGGGTGAAAATTGATCTGTACTTGTCCCAGTAGGCGTACCCCAAATAAGCGGTCAGCACAAAGACAACTGCACCAATCCATAGGAATGAGGGCATCAAGCGGGCGTTGACGATAACAATTCCTACAACATCGGGCGCAAGGAATAATGTTGCTAAAGCTGGGAAGATACCAACCAGCAGCATGAACCCCGCTACGATCTCAGTAACCTTGACCATCTGAAAGATGCCTGAAGCCCAGAATACCTGAGTGAATGCGACCATCTTCGCCGGGACGCCTTGCGCTGAGTTTCCCATCAGCAGCCCGCTGATTCCGCTCGCGAGCATGATGAGGCCAAGCAATATTCGGATAGCGATCACCACATAACGGTTGCGCAAATTCATAGTCCCTCGCACCATCGACGCTTTCGGGCAATTCTTCGCCCCAGAAACGTGGAGGCAGGTCTCCTGCCAATCTGGCAGGATTTCTCACGCTCGCTGGATCACATTGACTCAATGCGAGATGCGAGCACAACTATGTTTTTTATCACTATCGTTCTCGCGGTGGAGTCTAACAAGTTAGCAGCGACGGGGCTTGCAGGATCAACGGTTACCTGGTTCGGTAGCTGATGAAGGCAGCTCGTTAGGCGAGCTGCTGCTTAAGCCACTCGCTCTCCATTTGCCCAACCGCCCCTCTCTCCTTGCTTTCGCGGCCCATGTGCTTTCCGTCCGCCATTACACGGACCGTTTTTGGTTGACCCGTCGAGTACAGCAAGGGGATCTCCTCGGGCGAGATCCAGGGATCTTTGGCGCCGTTGACGATAAGCATCGGGGCATTCGGTTTGCTTAACCAGCCTTGCTCCTGTAGCGACATGGCCGGAGCGGTGCGAATGAGTTCATCGAAACTCTTGAGGTTATTCGCATAGATCATGGAATCCGGGAACGGCCAGAAATATTCCTTCTCGTCGGTGCGCAAATACTGCAGCCACTTTTCTTGCCATGTGTAGTGAATCGGGCCGCCGGCTTGGATGCAGGCCTTCAGGCGTTTTGGCTCGACGTAGGCCATCTTGGCGCCCCAGTAGCCACCGTAGCTGCCGCCGACGAAACCGATGCGGCGACCGTCGAGATCCGAACGCTTGGTCAAATAATCGATGACGGCCACGTAGAACTTTTCGGAATCAGGCTTATTGAACACGGGGCATTCGCCTGCTCCGGGCATGTCGACTTCAAAGCCCGCACAGCCGATATTTAGATTTTCGGCTAGGTTGCGTCCTTCCTTGTAGCCGTCTACGCCGCCGGTGCGGATGATCACGGCAGGCTTGTCTACACCCTTGGGCTTGCGCAGATGGCCATAGATTGTTTTTCCTTCAAATGGGATCTCGACGTTTTCCATGGGCGGATCAAATGTGCGAATGGCTTTGCGCCAATTCTCGACGGACTTGCGATAAGCGGCGACTTTGGCCGGGTGATTTATCACCGGGAATCGCGCGACTCCGTAAAGACTCGAGGCTCTCTCATAGGCTTTATTCGCCTCGACCATCTTGCCCTGCGACTCAAGCTCGGCGCCCTTTTGTTCGTACGGCACGGCAAGCTTAGTCCACTCGGCGACCCAGGGTTCGGGATCGAAACTCGTCATCTTGGCGAAGATTGCGCGTCCTGCCTCGGCCTCGGCCCTGTTGGCACCGCCGACAAACTGCTGCAGGCGCTGGCGTGCGCCTTCGGCGTATGCTGGATCCTGGAATGGGTTGACCTTGATCGTCTGATAAAGGTAAGAAGCGGAAGTCGAAGACGATGAAGATGGCGCTGGCGATGCAGGGCTCTGCGCCATGGCAAGATCTGTGAGCCGGATTGCTCCTGCGATCGTCGCCGCGCCGGCGACAGCGGCACCGCGCAACAGGTCCCGCCGGGAGGGCTGGTTTTTGCGGACCTCTGGCGAAGACGAGGATGGATTTGCGATCGATTCTTGGGCGTTTCGGAGTTCACGTGCGTTTTTCATTTATGTATAACCCTGACGGAGCGTGGCGACCTCTCGGGATGAGACGATGCGCACGCAGAATATCAAGGCGAGGTTTAACCTAATTTCACGGCTTCCGTCAAGGATTGGCGCAACTTAGGTTGAGGAGAGTTTGTGTAGCCGTCATTGCGGCAAGAAGGCCATAACGATCATTATCCACATCAACGGAAACCTCGCAGACCTAGAAGGAACAGCTTCCACGAAGCCCGGTCTCAACCAGTCCCACGACATGTTTTGACGTAGAGGTGCGATAGCCTCCAGTGAGTAAGGGGAACGACTAGCTGGAGCAAGGCTTTGGTAACCGGGCTGCACAACTTCTACTGGCTTATGGACATCGGGAGTTGGCTCTGCCCATGCCGGGGGGATGCGCAGAACTCCAGGTCAAAAACGACATCCGTACGCGATCTTCATCGCCTTGTGCCATTGCAGACGGTGGCGTTGTTACAATGTGGGGTATGCGTTTTGGGAACTTAAGAAGCAGCAGATGTGACCGGTAGCAACTTACCGCAGCGAGAGTGACGGAAGAAATGCCGCTCGAATACAAGAAAACGTTCAATCCCGGCGAGAATCTGTGGCCAGTGGCTGTGAAGCTAAGCCAGAGCGACGTCGCCCAACGACCGAATACGGAAATCGTTTCGTGTAAAGAATGTGGCGAACAATTTGGCATCCAAAACGCTATCGCTGCGATAAGACCCATGCAGCAGTTGAAGGAACAACTGGAACAGTGGCTGACAAGGGATCACAATAATGAGAAGCGGCACGAGGAGCGCTACGAGTTTCGTTTTTGACCCGGCTTCTGTTCCGAATCGCATTCGCTTCCCAGTCAGCCCCGCCGCGCTGCGTCAATAGTGGCGATGTCGATCTTCTTCATCGGCATCATCGCCTCGAATGTACGCTTTGCCTCACCGCCACCAGCCGCAAGAGCCTCGGTTAGAGTGCGCGGTGTGATCTGCCAAGAGAGGCCACAGCGGTCCTTGCACCAGCCACACTGACTTTCCTTGCCGCCATTGCCGACAATCGCGTTCCAGTAGCGGTCCGTCTCTTCCTGATTGTCTGTCGCGATTTGGAAGGAAAAGGCCTCGCTGTGTCTGAACGCCGGGCCGCCGTTGAGACCGAGACAGGGAATGCCCAGAACGGTGAACTCCACTGTTAGCACATCGCCTTCCCCGCCTCCCGGGTAGTCACCGGGCGCTTTATGAACAGCGGTCACTTCGCTGTCCGGAAAGGTGACAGCGTAGAAGCGCGCGGCCTCGTGCGCGTCCTTGTCGAACCACAGGCAAATCGTGTTCTTTGGTTTCATATTCGTGTGTTCCTTATGGCTAGCCTCTCTTGGCGGTTGTCCAGAAGATCATACGCACAACTCAGGTACCGGTCACTGATCGAGTGAACACAACGAGACAGCCTACAATGGCGGTTGGAAAGTAAATAGAGAAGCGATATGTTGTTGGAATCTTAGCTTGTTCTCATGGCGCCGGTGCACGCGGAAACGTCCATGGCGGTGATTTCGAGACATAGCCGGTGGCCCACTTTGAAGTGATTGGCGGTCGCCAGGATCGCTTACGCGATCTTTAGCAGGATTTTGCCCTTGGCCCGGCCTTCCTGGCTCGCATCCTGCGCCTCACACGCCTGCTCCAGGCGAAACACCTCGCCCATCCGTGGCTTCACGTCGCCGCGTTCCACGAAGCCCGCCAGATCCAACAGGTCCGCCGAGTTTGGCTTCTGCACCATGTTCACGCCGCGAATCCCCGCCTGCGCCGCCATCTCCGCATTTGCCGCGTACACCGTCGAAACCAACACGCCGCCCTTCTTCACCACCGCGACGGAGCGCGTCGCCGTCTCGCCGCCGATCAGGTCCAACACCGCATCCACCTGGCCCACGCTTTCAAACCGTTCATGCTTGTAGTCCACTACCTGCACGTGACCTAACGAGCGCAGGTACGCGATGTCTTCCCCCGATGCCGTCCCGATGACCTGCGCGCCCAAGCGCTTGGCGATCTGGGTCGCAAACGAGCCTACACTGCCCGCCGCGCCCTGAATCAGAATCCGGGTTCCCGGTCGCGGCTTCACATAGTCGCGAATTGCCTGCAAGGCCGTCAGTCCCGCCGTCGGCAGCGCCGCGGCCACCGCGGACTCCATCTTCTCCGGAATCGCCGCAATGTCCGTAATTGACGCCGCCGTGAACTCCGCATACGTCCCTTCGCCGAACCCAAACACTCGCTCGCCCGTCCGGAAACCGCCCGAGTCGCCGCCGTCCGTCACGATTTCTCCGGCGAAATCCTGCCCGAGCGTCAGCGGAAAGCTCGCCGGGAGGACCTCCTTGATGTAGCCTTCGCGGATTTTCCAGTCAATCGGGTTCACGCCCGCGTAGCGCACTTTCGCGAGCACGTGACCCGGGCCGATCTCCGGCAGCGGTGCCTCTTCATATTTCAGTTGTTCGGAGCCGCCGTACTGCGCGATCCGAACCGCCTTTATCGCGCTCGGCACCGCCGCGTGTTTTGTCGTCGCCATTGTCGTTCTCCTTCCGCCGCGCTGCGACACTCTCTGGCTTTCCGGGTTTGCCCATCCGCCCGCCTTGCGGCTTCATGTTGTCTTCTTGAATGATTCGACTACGCCCTTCAACAACACCGTAGACGATCAGGCTCGATTGCGCCCCGCGCATCGTCGCGGCGGCGGACAGCGCATCTTCCGTATTGCCGTTCGTCTGTTCAATACAGCACATCAGGTATTAAAAACTGAGGTGAGAGTGCCCGCGAGTATTCGGCGCTGCCGGATACGTCGATTTGGTCATCAAGCACATCAAGAGGAACGGAACCAGTCACTAGGCGCGTGAGCGCATCAATTCGGCTGGCGGAAGCGTCGCTGGGGCGTTTCGCTGACGGCAACCGCTGGATGGCCCGACAAAGACTTCGACGCAGTCATATCCACAGACCGCATTCCCTGGCGCTTTTCGCGCTAGAGAACGTCATTTTTTCAGACTATCGTCACTAGACTTTCGCCCGCCTGCGAGAAACTCGGTTACGGAGGGGCGATTCGCCCTGGCTTCATGAACCGTCGGGAGACCACTCAAAAGGCAGGAGGCTCTCCGGCACTTGCAGGCGGGAGAGCTTGCGCTTCGATTCCTTTTGCTTCTACTTCTTGTACTTGTCGCTGTACCAGTCGAGCAAACGCACCTCGATGCCGGTACCTTCGAGGGCCTTTGCAAATATTTGAGGATCGCTGCCCTGATAGTGATACGGTATTACGACCTTCGGATGGAAAGCCTTGACGGCGTCGGCGGCTTCCTCAGGCGTCATGGTGTAGGGCATGTTCATGCAGACAAAAGCCACGTCGATGTTCTTGAGGGCGCGCATTTCGGGAATGCCTTCGGTGTCACCGGAGAAATAGAAGCGCTTGTCACCGAAGGTCAGGATGTAGCCGTTGCCGCGGCCCTTGGGATGATAGGGCTCGCCACTGGGCATTTTGTGATCGATGTTGTACATCGGAACGGCTTCAATGCTCCAGCCATTACGGTTATCCACCACCGCCGTTTCGCCGTTCGCAAGCGCTTTGGCTCCGGAGGTATTTTCCTCAATCATCTTGGCGACTTTAGGGTCTTTGAGCACCGCCGCCGGCGCAACGACTCGGGTCCCACGCGCGCCCGCGTTTCCGATTTCATAGATCGCGTCGGCGTCCATGTGGTCGGAATGCACATCGGTGATCAGGATCGCCTGCGCTGTCGGAAGGTTATCGAAAACCACGGGCTTGGCCGGATCGATATAGATCGTGGCCCCGGGAATTTCGATCAGCACGGACGCGTGGTAGAGGGGCGTGATCTTCACTTGCCCCGCTGAGGTGTCAAAACTCTGCTGCTGCGGGCGCACCGGGATCGCCATGCCACGGCCTTGCGCGGACGCCGAAACAGCCAGCGCGGCACAGGCGATGACAGCAAGGAAGAATTTCATCGCGGTTCCTCCAAGGGGAGATGGATGGTAACATCCGCCCCATTTTCTGTAAAATTCCATTTACGAACTCTTCAAGCTGCCGAACTTGCGGTGAAGCGCATGCTTAATTGCCTGGCGTTGTCAATACCGCCGGTGCCGGCTTGCCAAACTTGCTGTCGTCAATTTTGGCGTTGATCTGGATGCTATTGAAGGTGATGGTTGCCCTGCCGTCCATCCAGCTCAAGACCTGGTGATAAGGCATCTTGACTCCCATGGGTCCGCCGACGGGGCGATAGTCGGAATAATCTGTCTCATAGCGGTAGTGGCCCACCGGTGAGTCTGTGAAGCGGGTTAATCGCATGAGCAGGCCCGTGCCCTCGTCGAAGTAGAGTTTCACCGGAGCGCCGGCTGCGCTATCGGCGTAAACAACGTAGCAGTCCTTACCACGAATCGTAACGGAATCGCCGACACGCAGGTTCTTGATAGTGTCCTTGATGTGCGCGGGAAAAGACAATTCCGCTTCGGTCTTGGCGATGTCAAGGAAGAGACCGGTTAGCGCGAGAAGGGGTACTGGGCGGCCCGGTTCGGCGACCCAGCCGGTACGGCTGTCATAGACGGTGGTCATGTCGCCGTTAATCGTATGCATGATGGTGGTGCGCTGTGCGGGGACCTTGGCGAAGATCTCGATGCCGCGCCTTTCCCCTTCTGCGGCAGAATAACCTTCGTAGGTGCCCTTGGCCACAAAGCTGGTGACTGTGTCGAGCTTCGCTACACCGCCGATAGCGCGTAGATACTTGTCCAGTATGGGTCCAGCAGGAGGCGCACCAGGAGAGGATGCTGCGATGGTGTCCGGGTCCTCCGGAGCGGGGTTCGGATTGTAAATATCGGCGAAAGTGGGGGTGGTCTTGGGAATCGCGCTGTTGCGGTGACAGGTGTAACAGGTGACCTCATTCTTTCCGCCGAAGTATTGCTTATTAAGAGCGTTCATCATGAGAACCATCCTGCGGGCCTGGTTCTTCATGTCATTGTCTTCGGCGTAGGCTGCCCAGGTGGCTTCCGACTTATGGCAAAACTCGCAGCTTTCGCTCAACGACCCGCAGAAAAAACCCATCGTGGCCAGGAATTGGTTTTCGGGAACTCCGCGGAATACCTGAATATTCTTATAAACATCCTCGGCCATCAGTTCTTTCTGTGGCGCAGCCTGAGCCTGCCCGCTGCCCTGCCCGCGTACCAGCGTCGCGGCCAAAGAGCAGACGACTGTCATGACGCTCAGTATTTTCACTCTCGATCCGACGTTCATTTGTGGGCTACCCC